>ERZ1026884.1588-NODE-1588-length-11897-cov-2.719135_pt1 | contig 11897 bp, 10 predicted proteins | sample MGYA00380172_ERZ1026884 | MGnify/ENA primary metagenome ERZ1026884 (study PRJEB33269, sample SAMEA4719808) | human gut metagenome | biome: human-associated habitat; feature: organic feature; material: feces | place: Cameroon | collected 2013-10 ... | reverse complement strand
ACATGATCCTCCGTAAGCCCCGCTGATCCCGCATCAAACCTTCTGTACTCCGGTCTCAGAAGCTTCCCGGATCCTGGAATCACGCCCATGCCGCGCCAGGCAGCATCCGCTGTGCAGAAGATCTCATCGATCGCTTCCCTGGCTTTGGGATTTCCATCCTCCCGGACAACCTCCGGATAGAAATTTCTCGCGATTCCGTGCCCCTGCTCACGAACGAGTCCGTAGATCGAGGCAAGCAGCTCTTCCCCCTCAAATCCGGATACCACAAAAGGAAGCTGAAACTCTTCTGCCAGCTCCCGGTATTCAGAAAGTCCTGTCACGGCACACACATGTCCCGGCGCAAGAAATCCGGTAATGCGCTTTCCTTTACTGCACAGCCACCGGATGACCTCCGGCATCGTCTTCAGAGATGTCAGAAGCTGAACGTTTGTCAGGCCTCTTCGAAGCGCCTCCTTGATAAGAAGGACATACACCGTTGTTGTCGTTTCAAAGCCGACCGCCGCAAACACGCATCTGGTACCCGGATTTTGTTCGGCGATATCCAGAATTTCCATTGGCGAATATACCATCCGGACACTTCCGCCTGTCGCCTTGGCGCCTGCAAGGCTTACGTCCGAGCCGCAAACCCGCAGAAGATCCCCGAATGCAAAGACCGTCGTATCTTTCTCTAGCGACAGTTCCACCAGACGGTCAATATACGAAGTTACCGTCACACAGACAGGGCACCCGGGACCGGAAATCAGATGAATCCGTTCCGATAAAAGGGAGGGAATCCCATTGTTCACAATGGATGCCGTGTGTGTTCCGCAGACTTCCATCAGCGTACACTCCGGTCCGTCATATTCCTTCAGAAATTCAAGGAGCTGCTCCCGGTTCATCGATTTCCTCCCATAGAATGACCGGAATCATTCGCAGAAGCAGGATTGACCAAGGGCTTCGCTTCCGCAACCTGCTCCTGCTCCATCTTCGCAATCTCCGCAAAAATCTCATCCATCGCATCCGCATCCTCCTTCTTCAGAACCTGAAGGACACAGCCTGCATGAACCAGAACACGGTCATTTTCCTGAACGGGAATAAAACCGGTCTGCACCAGAGTTCTTGTTCCCGAAAAATCCACCATTGCCTTTTTTCCGTTTTCTCTCAGCTCAATCACCGTTCCGGGATATGCCACACACATTGTTCTTTCCTTTCTCCGCCGAATACCGCCATCCTGCCAGATATGCCTGTCCCAGCGCCAGGCCGCCGTCATTTCCGGGGACCTGTTCGTTTCGATACACTATGAGTCTCTTTTTTGCCAGAAGCTGCTCCAGAACCGTCAGAAGAAGCCTGTTTGCAAAGCAGCCGCCGGAGAGGCAGATCTTTTTTTCCCCCGTCCGTTCGCTCCATATGCAATCGCCAGATGGAAAAACAGGGCCGCCTCCTTTGCTGTCTTGTTCTTTTTCTGCATCTCCAGAAGACCGGAAATCAGAGCCTCCGTGCTGAGAAGAATTCTCCCATCCGCAGAGGGCCGTGTCAAATTGCGGAAATAGAGAAGACATTCCGCAAAGAGCCTTCGAAACACCGGACCGGAAGCATCGATCTGGCACTCTGTTTTCTCTTCGGAAGCTGCAGCTTCCGAAGGCATCCGCTTCCAAAGAGCGCGCCAGGCCGCATTTTCCAGCAAAACCGCACACTCTCCCTCGTAATGATTTTCCTGCCCGAAACCAAGAATCGAAGCGGCAGCATCAAACAGCCGCCCCATGCTCGTGCTGACGGTTGTCTGCGAAACACGGACGTTTTCCTCCGAGAGGATCGCTCCGACAAGCGGGTTCTCCGTCTTCTCCCCGACAAGCTGCCGACAGCAGTCCGCCGCAAGATCCGCGCGTACACTCAGCGAATCTCCCCCAAGCATTCTGCAGTCGGAAAGACTTCCCAGTCTTCGGAAATCCCCTTCACAAAGATACAGGAATTCACCGCCCCAAAGCTGTCCGTCCGTGCCGCAGCCCGTTCCGTCAAAAACAATCCCGATGCAGCTTCGAAGTCCCCATTCCGCCATGACAGAGGCCGCATGGGCCTGATGATGCTGCACCTGAATCAGCGGAAGACTCTTTTCCCTCGCATATTCTGCAGCAAGCCCGGTGGAATGATAGGCCGGATGCAGGTCACAGACAACGCAGGAAGGCTTCGCCTCGAAGATTCGCTCCATCTGCTCTTCCTGCTCCAGATAATTGCTGTTGACCGCGTAATCTCCCAGATCTCCGAAGTACTGCGACAGAATCACGCGCCTGCCCTTGGCAATCGCAAAGGCAGCCTTGAGGTCACCCCCTGCCGCAAGAATGACAGGCTGATCTCCGGTATCTTTCGAAGATTCCGTGCTCTCACGTTCATCCTCCGGAAGAAAAACCGGCATCGGAACATAGCCGCGGCTTCTCCGGATCAGCTGGATCCGTCCATCCGGGACGGCAGCAACCGAATCGTCCAGCGGTCTTCGGATACACCGGTCATGCAGGTAAATACCATCCGCATCCAGTCCGTCCGCGAATCTCATCCGGGCAAAATCCTCCTCCCGGAACGGAATCGGCTCCGAGCTTGTGTTCGCACTGGTAACAACAAGCGGACCTGCTTCCTCTGTAAGAAGCTTCTGCACGCCAAAGGATGGAAGGAATGCTCCAAGATACCTGCTCCCTCCGCAGACGCCGGGTGTCGGCAAAGGGAAAGAGTTCTGATCCGTTTCTTCCTCCCTCCTGCAAAGAAGCACGATCGGCCGCGCAGAGCTTTCCAGAAGCTCCCGCTCCTTCCCGGAAATCCAGGCATACCGTTTCATCTCTTCCACCGAAGAGAACATCACGGCAAAGGGCTTCTGCTCCCGCCCCTTCATCCTGCGAAGTCTCTGAACACTTTCTTCAGAATCCGCACGGCAGAGAAGCTGATAGCCTCCCACACCCTTCAGGGCAAGAATCCCCCCGTTTTTCAGGACCTGTACCGCTTCGTCAAAGCCTTCTTTACCGTAAGCAGCACCTTCCTCCGTTTGATCCTTCAGCCTATTCTCTGCAGTTTCCGAAGAAGGATTCCGCCGCAGCAAGCCGCGACTCTTTATGAAATACATCTGCGGTCCGCAGTCGTGGCAGGAAATCGTCTGCGCATGGCGCCTTCTTCCCTTCCTGTATTCTTCCTCGCAGGAAGGACACAGGGAATACGGACGCATTGTCATATGGAAAACGATCGAGGATGCTCCACCTCGGACCGCAGAGCGTGCAGCTGATGAGCCCGTAGTGAAAGCGACGATCCTCCGGATCCTTCATTTCTCTTTCACAATCCGGACAGATTCCAAGGTCCGGCGGAAATGCCGGAAGCTCCGAAAGCTGCTCCGTTCTGCTGTCGATGATCCGGAACTCTCCTTCCTTTCTCTCCCCGGCATCCTCTGTGCCTTCCTCTGCCCGGTCTTCCAGCATTTCCTCTTTTATGGAAACGACATATCCACCGGATGGCACCTTCCTCTGCAGGATATCCTCCAGCTGCAGAATTCTGCTTCTGGTTCCAAACACCTCCAGAATCACAATTCCCCCGCAGTTTCGCACGGTTCCGGAAAGCCCCAGTTCTGCAGCCCATCCTGCAGCAAAAGGGCGGTACCCGATTCCCTGTACCGCCCCCGTCACTGTAATTCTTACATGAATTCTGTGCTCCGCCATCTCAGCCGGCCTCGCCCGATCCGCTCTCTGAAGCTGCCGCCTTTTCCGCCTCTGCTTTCGCAGCCGCTGCCTTTGCTGCAGCTGCCGCCTTCGCCGCTGCTGCCTTTTCCGCAAGTGCCTTCTGTTTCGCGATTTCCTTCGCGATCTGCTCCTCCGAGTACCGGTGAACAATGGATGCCTTCTCTGTTCCGGGCTCTGTATATCCCGGCTTCATCGAAAGACACTTCACCGGACAGACCTCCACGCAGTTGTTGCACTGCACGCAGGAGAACGGATGAATCTGCCAGGTATAATCCGGTCTCGAAACCGATATTGCACCGGAAGGACAGCCGCGCATGCACATGCCGCAGAGGATGCACCGGGAAATGTCGTTCTCCACATGCCCGCGATACCGCTCCGGATATACCCGTTCCTTTCCCGGATACTCCGCCGTTGCAGGCTTTTTCAGCATATTCTTCAATTCATGCCCGACATAGGCAATAAACTCTATCATAGCCGTTACCTCTCAGTACAGGAAATGCAGGGATCAATGGTAAGAATCATCATGGCAACATCGGCAAGCTCCGCGCCACGGATGGTCTCAATCAGTCCCGGAATATTCGCAAACGTAGGCGTGCGGTTCCGGTATCTTGTCAGGAACTTGCTGCCGTTTGCCTTTACATAGTAAATGGCTTCGCCTCTTGGCTGCTCAATCCGGGCCATATATTCTCCGTCCGGATTTCCCTTGACAGGAACCTCAATCGGTCCATCCGGCATTTTCGCAATGGTCTGACGAATCAAATCCATCGACTGATACAGTTCTCCGATTCGAACCTTGCAGCGCGCATAGCAGTCACCCTCCAGGGCAGTCACCGGCTCAAAGTTCAGTTCGCCATAAGCTTCGTAGCCCTGCAGACGAAGGTCGCGTCTTACACCGGAGGCACGAAGGAACGGACCGCAGCAGCCAAGCTCCTCTGCTCTCTCAGGAGAAAGCTTTCCGACACCGACCATACGGGAAAGAACATCCCCGTTCCCAAGGAAGGTATCCGTCACAATGCGGCACTCCTTTTCCAGCTCATCCACCGTCTTCAGGATGCTCTCCAGCATCTCGGGTGTCACATCCTTTTTCAGGCCGCCCACCTTATTGACAGAGAAAATAACACGGCCTCCCGTCGTCAGCTCCAGCATATCCAGAACCTTCTCGCGAAGACGCCAGCAATCCATAAACAGACTCTCAAAGCCAAACGCATCCGCCAGAAGTCCGAGCCACATCAAATGGTTGTGAAGTCTGGAAAGCTCGGCCCACATTGTCCTTAAGTATTTCGTCCTTGGCGTTGTCTCCAGGTTCATGATCTTCTCAACCGCCTCGACATAGCCAAGGCTGTGTCCGAACGAACAGATGCCGCAGGTGCGCTCCGCAATCAGAACAAATTCCTTAAAATCTCTCTTATCTACAAGCTTCTCCAGTCCCCGGTGAATAAATCCGATGGACGGCATCGCATCGATGACCTTCTCATCCTGCAGCACCAGATCCAGGTGTATCGGCTCCGGCAGAACCGGGTGCTGGGGGCCAAACGGAACAATACTGATTTTTTTTATCGAATTATCTGCCATAACGGTCCTCTCATCACCGGAACGGTGTCGGAATGACGGTACGGAACAGCTTGCCGTTGAAATCATAATTCATCATATCGATTTCAATTCCGTACAGGTCATGAATCTCATTTTCATACAGGTACGCCACTTCGTAAATGCTGGTAATACTGGAAATACGGTCATTTCCATGCACGCACAGACGAAGGTTGCGAATGTCATACGCACGGCCGAAGGTATACAGGATCTCATAGGAATCCTCTGCCACCTTCGAGGCGCAGATCTGAATCAGGCGCCACTCCTCATGCCGGATTCTGGTCACCGCATCCAGAAGCTCTCTGGTCTCGATCTCTTCCACCGGCATGTCCGGCGTACCGGTTTCCCGCACCAGCGTTCCTTCCTGAACCGCGGGTGCCGGCTTCTTCGTTGATGCCACATCGGCAAAAGTTTTGCCGGCCGCAGCCAGCTTCTCATTCATGTCCGCCATGAAGCTCTTCCTCCTGTTCCTTCCTCATTGCCGCTCTTGCTGCATCGGAAGCCTGAATCTGTGCCTGGATGCGCTCTTCCTGCTTCTGCATAGCCTCTGCGCCCTCCCCGTTCTTCGGCGACCACTCCTTTTCCTCCGGAGGAAGTCCCTGCTTCATCCGGTCTCTTTTATGATCCAGAATAGCAAGGGCCTTGACCACTCCGTCGATGATGGATTCCGGGCGTGCAGCGCACCCGGGGACATAAACATCCACAGGGATGACCTTGTCCACACCGCCCATAATGTTATAGCACTCCTTAAACACGCCCCCGTCGCAGGCACAGATGCCGACAGCCACCACGACCTTCGGGTCCGGCATCTGTGAATACAGCTGCTGCACAACCATCCGGTTCTGGAAGTTGACGCCTCCGGTGACTAGGAAAACATCCGCATGCTTGGGATCTCCCGTATTGATGATTCCAAAGCGCTCCAGATCATAACGGGGCGTTGTCGATGCAAGAACTTCAATATCGCATCCATTGCAGCTGGATCCGTCATAATGAAGAACCCAGGGAGATTTTGAAATTTTCATAGTCCTTTCAACCTTCTTTCTTAAGATACGCTCCGTTCTTACTTATCCAGCAGCATCAGAATCAGCATGTTGCCGCCTCCTGCCACCAGGGTGGTTCCCCAGGTGAAGGCGAGCATTCTCTCCCAGCGAACACGGGGGAACACATTGTCGCAGAGAGTAAGACCGAACAGTACGATCAGCGCCGCAAGGATCGCATACACCAAAGAGACGGGATTGGAACAAATGAAGAAAAGCCCCGTCAGCGTTACCATCAGAAACAGCTCATACCACTCCGAAAGCTCCACAATTCCAAGAACACTGCCCGAAATATCCGTTGTCACGCCCTTAACCATCTCCTGATGCGCATGGTGTGACGTGCTGACATCAAACGGGGATTTCCGAAGCTCGATCGGAAGCGCAATCAGAAACGCGAAGAAAATACCTGGCGTCTTTACGATCGCCGGCAGATCACAGCGAATGATGTCCTTGACCAGAAAGCTTCCGGACGACAGATACAGGCCAATACACAGAAGAAGCAGAATCGGCTCAGCGCATGCCATCTGCAGCATCTCACGCTGTGCGCTCATATTCGAATAGGGTGCACTTGCGGAAAAAGCAGCAAGACACAGCATCATTTCTGCCAGCGTCAGAGAGAAAACAGACAGCAGAATATCCTGCCCCGCATAGATAATTCCGATGGACAGCATCAGAAACAGCAAATGTCCAACCACCAGAAAGTGCTGCAGGCCGTTTACAATATAAGCTTTTTTCTGGAAAAACTTGCTGATGTCATAAAACGGCTGCAGAACCGGAGGGCCCTGACGTCTCTGCATTCTGGCAGAGAGGAACCGGTCCGTTCCGGAAAGAAGTCCCCCCACAAGAGGACCGAGTAAAAGGATGGAAATCACCGCCATCGCAAGCTTGAGAACAATGGATGCCATCACAACGCCCTCCCTACAATAATCATCAGAAACGTAATCAGAATTGCCGTGGACAGAAACAGACACGGCTTCATGATCTTCAGCTCACCGATGAAATCAATCATGTACCAGTTTGACATGTACACACTCTGCACATCTCCGAATGAATTCAGGAAATGACGGTCATCCGCGGCATTGACACCGGACATGTACGATCTTGTATTGTGCTCTGTAATTCCACCGTGCTGCCTGGAAATAAAGACGCCGGCGATCGGAAGCGCAACGACAAGTGCGAACATGAACAGCATGACAATGATGTCTGAGCCGCCGATGACAGGAGGAACCTCCTTGCGAAACATCTGACTCAGAACCGGCTGGATCAGATACTTTGAAATCGACGGGAACAGGAAGCACATGGCCACCACAAGAGAAGCAAGCGGAATGATCGACTGCCACTCACTGCGATGCGTGGTATCCTTCAGAGCCTGCGACTTATGAATTACCGCAAAAAGCTTTCCAAGCCATTTCCCCCAGTAAAAGGAAGTGCTCGCCGTACCAAACAAAAGGAACAGCACCAGCCAGACGCTGTTGGAGTCGATGAAGGACTTCAGTGCAGCCCATTTTGCAATCAGCATGCCAAACGGTGCCAGATACATGCCGCAGATACCGATGATCATCACAATAGCAAGCTTCGGAAGCTTGATGATCAGGCCGTGCATGTCCTCGATGTTTCGTGAGCCGGTCACGTTCTCCACCGCTCCGACACAAAGGAACATCAATGACTTCGACACTGCATGGAAAACAATCAGCATCACACCTGCCCAGACAGATTCCGGAAGACCGACACCGGCGCAGGCAACAATCAGGCCAAGGTTGGAAACCGTGGAATGAGCAAGAAGCCTCTTGCCGTCTGAGGTGGCAATCGCCATAAGAGACGCTGCAAAGAACGTAAAGCCGACGATCAGGGTCACAAGAACTCCGGTCAGCGTTCCCTTCATCATCGGAGAAATACGGATCAAAAGATATACGCCCGCCTTTACCATCGTAGCCGAATGAAGAAGCGCCGAGGTCGGTGTAGGAGCTACCATCGCACCGAGAAGCCAGCCGCAGAACGGGAACTGAGCGCTCTTGGTCATTGCCGCAAAGGCAAGCATCACAAGAACAATCATGACCCCGGGAACCGCCGCCTCATCAATGGTCAGAAGCTGGGACAGATTCGTGACATGAAGCTGCAGAGCGGAATATAGAATTGCTACAGCAAAGCCGCAGCCGCCGAGAAGGTTCATCCAGAGTGCCTTGAACGAATTCTGAATGGACTCCGGCTGCTTGTTGTACCCGATCAGAAGGAAGGAGCACACAGATGTAATCTCCCAGAAGAAATACATCCAGCCCATATTGTCGCAAAAAAGCAGTCCGAACATTGCTCCCAGAAATACAAAGAGCATCGCAAGGAACCAGTTGGAGCGCTCCGGGTAGTCACGATGATGCTGATGATAATCCTTGATGTAGCCAACGGCATAAATGCAGATCAGACTGCCGACGATGCCGACCACAAGGCACATAATCACAGTCAGATTATCAATGTGAAAATGCGCCTCTCCCTCCGGCATTCTTCCGGACAGATCCAGCCAGACAATCGGAAGCGTACCTGCAATGGACAGAAGCATTGCATAGATCTTCTTATAACGGATGGAATAGAAAATAACCACTCCCATCAGAACAAGCTCGCCGGCCATGATCAGCATATTCGCCGTCTCTGCCTTCGTCAGAAATGAATAATCTTCCTTCCCTCCGAGAACACGCACAGCCAGATAGATGACCGCTGCCATGATCGCAAGTCCGGCGCCCTTCACCAGATTCTTGCGCGCCTCGTACACCCTCTCGCTGTTGCCCATGGCAAAAAGCACCAGTGCAACCGCAAACGGGAAAAAGATCAGAAACTCAATAATCCGCACAACATCCCCTCCTGTTATTCTGCTGATTTTGAATCAAAATAGATAAAGATATGACAGAATTTCTCACCACAATATATAGTATGCCAAATCGTGAATAAAACAAGTCTTGAATTCTCTGCGTAATGTAAAAGCAGCCGGATCTGCCTCATCGGGCATCTCCGGCTGCTCTCTCAAACGATCAGACCGTCAGACAAACCAGTATTCTATTTCAGGAAGCCGTCATCCATTTCCCCGTCATCGTTCTGCACACGGTTTTCCTCCAGCCCCTTCAGTACAAAGGCAGGAATCTCTCCTTCCCGGAAATTCAGACTGAAATAACTGGCCTCTCCCTGCTTCAAAGCAATGGAAATTCCATACTGATAATCCACTCCTGTGGAATCCTTCCAGTTGGAGGATACAAGCATCATGGAATGCTTCAGAATATCCTGAATTTCCTCTGTTTCCGTGAACTCTGCCGATGAGCTGCTGTTGTCCGTATATTCGGTCACTGTCATGCCCTCTATGTCCTCGGCCTTTGTTTCCTCCGGATAAAGTCCGTTGCTCTGAAGAAACGCAATCGTATTCTCATAAGAAGGGTAGACATCAAAATCCATCGACATATAGCACGGCCGGTATGCCTCGAAGGATACCCGTCCAATGCTGTTCTCTTCGTTCATCTGACGGAAGGAATAATGCTCCAGATCCTTGCGGTAGGCCTTGGCAAATTCACGATACAGCGCACCGTTTCCGGAAAGACTCCGGAATCCGTTGCAGAAGGTCAGTGTACCGCTCTTTTCAGCAGTTTCCGAAACAGCACGGTCACTGTAAACCGGAATCAATCCTTCCTTGTATTCGATGCTTCCGGTTATCGCATCCAGCACATCGGGATCGAGGGAATACGGAATGGTGATGCTGCGGTATACCTTCCGGCCGTCCTTCATGCGGTAGCACACCTCGGCCCCCCAGCCCTTCGCCGCGTTCGAATCGTCCGATTCCTCCCGCTGCAGCTCCATTCCTGGCCCGGTAATCGCAAGAACGGACGAGATATCTGTCAGCTTCATATCCTCCAGCACATGTGTCTCATCCCCTGTCGATTCTTCCGCATTCTGTTCCATCGGATAATAGAAGCTGTTGTCATTGTAAACGTATAAAGCCGCACTTTCCACTTCCGATTCCTTTGGAACATAGCGGTCATATCCAAGGAGATCATAACGGAACATCACAAAAATTCCGGCTGCAAGAATCGCCGCCGCTGCGATCTCCCAGAATTTCACAAAGAATTTCCAGATATCAAGCTCATATACCATCTCAACAATGCCGGAGCAAAGAACCGTTACAAAAACAATTCCGACCATCATAAAGACCGTTCCCGTTCGGGATGTCGGCGAATTGAACAGATTGATGATCACCTGTCCGGCAAAAAGGCCCGCCGCCACACTGACAGCAATCCGGATCACGGTGCGGATCGGCCGGTAAAGAATCGTCATGCCTGCATATTCCGCCTTCCGCTTCCGATACAATGCGATACTGATGGCAAGGAAAGTCGCTCCGACCAGAATGCTCACAAGATCCGCTTTCCAGCAATAGGAAAGAAGGTCCTTCAGCTGTGTCAGGTTCATCCGTGCGTACCGGAAATGATAATTTCTGTTTATCCATCTGGATGGCGCCATGGCATTGTAAAACGGGGAAAGCAGAAATGAACTGTTCCTCTGTCCATAGAAGCAATACGTCTTGTAAAACATGTTCTCGAAGCTCTGCACCAGCGCCACACAGGCCTGATCTGCAAACATCAGAAGCACGGCCATAATTCCGGAAACCACCAGATTGCCCGTGAGCATGACGGCAAGGATTCCCAGGCTGTAGGAGGAAAAGAAAATAATCGTCAGCCTCATCAGCTCAAGCATCGCATCCACAAACGTCACCATGCTCATGCCGTTCATCACCATCGCAAGAACAATGGAAAGAAACATACCGATAACAAGCGGAATTTCAAAAATCAGAAATCCGTTCGCATAGATGCTCCAGAAGCGCTCCATTCTGGAAATCGGCTGGCTCTCATAAAAGTCCTGCTTCTCCATGCTGAACAGATAGGAAAAGCCATGTATGGCCAGGATAACCGCCATAAGCACGATCACCCACAGAAAGCCCTGACGCATTCCGATCCAGGTCCCAACCTCAACAAGTCTCTGACTTAATGTCAGCTCCGGACTCATATTCTGCAGCTTCGCCACCTCATTGCTTCTGGCAATCAGCATCACCACTGCCACCGGATAATACATCACCATATACAGAACAACAGCCGCAATCAGCCACAGTCTTCTCCGGCACAGCTGCCTCTGCAGAATGAAAAAACGGTTCCCCTGTTTATTCTTCGTATCACTCATCTTTGATCACCTAGTCCATTATAAATTTGCGAATGTCATATCCTACGACTTCTGTCTCGCTGATAAAGATTTCCTCCAGCGTCAGAGGAAGAATCTCGAAGAATACCGTTGATACACAGCGGAAATGCTGCTCAATCTCTTCCCTGCTCGCGCGGATGGTCAGTGTGCAGAGTCTTCCTCTGGTCTCGCTGCTTAAGATTTCCAGTCCGCCCAGCGCCATCTCCTTATCCTCATCGGAGGTGAACACGCACTGTACCTTCTGAATGGAGGTCTTCATTTCTTCCATATTCTCGGAAAGCAGTACCCCGCCCTTATGCAGAAGGCCGATATGATCGCAGATATCCTCGATCTCACGAAGGTTATGCGAGGAAATCACAGGGGT
>ERZ1026884.1579-NODE-1579-length-11920-cov-4.555921_pt1 | contig 11920 bp, 16 predicted proteins | sample MGYA00380172_ERZ1026884 | MGnify/ENA primary metagenome ERZ1026884 (study PRJEB33269, sample SAMEA4719808) | human gut metagenome | biome: human-associated habitat; feature: organic feature; material: feces | place: Cameroon | collected 2013-10 ... | reverse complement strand
CCATTGGGTTTTTGACCCCTTGAGGTTTACCGCGAAAAAGTGAATATGGCGGCACCTAAGGCACCGCCATCAAATTCACCACGCAACGTAACGATACGTTCTGCTTCCGGAGCTGTTGTTGTTCACCGTGAGGATGCCGGTGTCACTTGCCCAGCTTACAGCGCTAGAGCCAGTAGTTTCGCCGCAAATTTGGCGATAACCGGTTCCGCCAATCACACTCGCGCAAGATACTACACCGCTAAGCCCAGGGCCAGCATAGGCGATAGCCACCATGATATTCTCCTTGCCCACGCAGTCAGCAAAATAAGTCGAGTTTCCAAGCCCATCCTTTTCGCCGCTTACAGCCCCCGCAGGCAACCCAGCAATTGCGCTCGCAAACTCACTCGCGGCAATCGCATCAGTTCCACCCGTTTTACCGCGGATTGCATTAGCAATCCCAGTAAACAGGTCAGTCAGCGCGCTCATGATTAAGCGCTAACCTGAACGCAAGCGCTGACGAACGTAAGGCCGCTTGCGCTGATCTGCGTCAGGTTCTTGACCACGGTTTTCACGCCATCGAATGTAACAGTAGCGCCAATCACGGTAGCCTGTGTGAAGCTTGTAGCCGTCAGGAAAATGCCCGCAAAGCTGACAGGAGTATTTGCAGCGAGGGCGAACGGGTTGCCGTTCGCCTGAAACATCTCCGTACCCGCATCAATGTTAGACAGCGGGCTGAGAACGCCGTTCATAACCAGCGTCTTACCGAGGGCAACGCCGCCGGCGTTAGAGAAGCCATCTACGTTCGCTGTCTTAACAAACGGCACACCGCTTCCGCCATGCTCATCCACGTACTTCTTCGTCGCCGCCTGCAAATCCTGAGTCGGCGCACCGCTGAGATACAGCGGCCCAGTCATCGTGCCACCGCTCTTCTGGAGAGCGTTGCCACCAGCACCAACCTGAGCGTCGACGTACTGTTTAGTCGCAGCCTGCATGCTGCCGGTCGGATCAGCATTCAAAAACAGACTACCCGTCATAACAGCGCCGCTCTTAGGCACAGCGTTGTTCGCGGCAGTAAGAGCCTGCTGTGCAGCTGTATTTGCAGCATCCGCAGCGCCCTGAGCGTTAGTCGCAATCTCAGTCACACCGGACATGTCACTCTGAATCTTAGTGACCTGAACATTCAGATTCTTCACCTGCGTATCAGCTGCACCGGCCTGAGAACTCGCCGCAGCGGCATCCGCAGCAGCGCCTGCAATCGCAGTATCAATGCTAAGCATAGCGCTGTTGAAATCGCCAAGCCAAGACGGCTTGTCACTCGCAACATACTGAGGAAGCTCATAGTGCGAGGTTTTGTTAGTATAACCCATGAGAATTTCTCCTTTCGAGTTAAAAATTTTCGAGCGTTATCTTTTTGGAGAACAACGCGCGTTATCTATTTTGGGAATAACGACTTAGTAGCTCGCGTTGATAGCCGCTGTGATATTCGCAGCGATCTGGTCGTCGACATACTTCTTAGTCGCGGCCTGAGTGTTCTGGGTCGGGTCGCCGCTGAGGAACAGCGCACCTGTCATAGTGCCACCGCTCTTGGCAACGCAGCTACCGAACACGCCAAGAACGTAGTTCTTGCTCGTCGCGGCTTCGCCAACACTCGGTGTATCACTTGCAAGCACAAGCTCACCCGTCATAGTGCCGCCGGCAATCGGTACCCTCGTCGCAATCTGCTGATCGACATACTCCTGACTAACACCGCCACCGGAACCGGCGTGGTCGTCGACGTACTTCTTCGTCGCAGCTTCAAAGTCCTCAGTAGGAGCAGCGGCAAGAATCAGGCTACCGGTCATAGTGCCGCCGGTAATATCCAGCTTCTTATCGTCAGCAGCGTCAACATACTTCTTTGTAGCAGCGTGGTTCTGTGCAGTCGGCGTACCGACATTAGCCGCAACGTAAGTACTCTGACTGTCCGGCTTAACGAACGCCACCTGACCGGCACTTGTACCCGTCATTCGCACGCCGGGAGTACCGCTCGGCTCAATCACGCTACCAATGTACAACCCATTTCCGCTTGCAACGGAAATCTCCTGCACATTCTGAATAGCATGAGCGTCCATGTCCAGCGTACCGGACATCGTGCCACCGCTCTTAGGGACAGCACCCTCCGCGAGAGCTTTCGCCTCACTCGCATCACTCGTCGCAGCAGTCGCCTTGGCATCCGCTTCCGTAGCCAACTCAAGTGCGTTCGCCAGCGCGTCAGGGTCAATGGTCTTGGCAAAATCGCCCATAACCGTATCAACCTCAGTCATAGCGCTGTTGAAGTCCGTCAGCCAAGCAGGCCTGTCGTATTTATCGAAAATCGGTAAGCCGTAGTTTTTCGTACTTTTGCTATGGCTCATAAGTTACCAATCTCCTTTCTTACCACGGTAATCTCTCACCACGAACGAAGTAGCCCCGAACTTTCTATCTTCGTCAATGCAGACATGATACCCGTGAGTATAATGGTTAATACCGCCAATCACACCGTGGTTCTGGCAAATCGCACGCCAACGATTTTCCATTGCTTTCCTCTCGGTCAAATTGTGATCGACGTGGAAGTCGCAAGCAAGGCCGTCGAGATGAAGCGAGTTAGAAGAACCCCCGATCTTCTTATTATAACTCGCCGTTCTGTACCAGCTACCGACGTTAATCGGTCTGCCGTACTTATCTCTCAGTTCCTGCATCAAGTCGAGGAACAAGAAAGTCCTCTCATTGACGATCAACTTCACGTTTTCCGTAGCCCTCGTGTTGCACATTTCCTTGAGCTTGAAGTTTTTCCTAATCTGTTTCTCCCCGTCGATGGTTTTCACGAACGACTGCCCGAACAAATCGAACTGCACATTATAGCTTGCCATTAAGCAACACCTGCCCAGTCGTAATTGTAAGCCGTTGTCTGGAAACCGTCGTATGTCTCAGCCGTATACTCGGCATTGTCATACGCCTGAGCGCTTACACCATTCGTTCTGACGTAATCCGCCAGCTGATAAACAGCAGGAGCGGTTCTCGTCAGCTCGCCGGTGGTCACGCTGTGCATACGATGAGCGCTCAGATAAGGCCACAGCTCACACAGGCCGTACATGTCGTACTGGAAAGCCGTCAAATCCTTATCGTCGTACTCTTCCGCAGTCAGCTGCAGCGCATCATACTGACCAGCAGTCAGCGCACCGTATCTCAGCACGTTGTACATATCATTCAGGCAATCCTGAATCGGCACCAACCTGTTATCCACAGGCGACACCACAAATACATTGCTGAGATTCGGGAACTCTGCTTTCAGCATAGCAATCTGGGCGTCCGTGTACGCACGACTTGCAGCAATACCACTCGTCAGCAGGGCATACAACGCATTGAGCTGCTGATTGATAATATTCTCCATCTCGCGGATAGCCTTATCAATCTCCTGCTGCAACACGCCAAGCGCGTTATCGAGCTTGACATCCTGCGCATTCAGCTGATCCTGCATAGCCTGAATCTTGGCATTCTGCTCAGCGAACTGCTCGTTCATTTGCTCCTGCCAACCACCGAGCGCAGCGTCAATAGCTTGCTGGACATACGTCGGGAGATTCGTTTCGAGTTCGGTAAGGTTCTGGATTGTCTCATTGAGTTTCGCGGTAAGCTTGCACAAGCACTCGTAGTAACTCAAAGAATCTTCATACACAGCAGGAAGAACTCTTGTCACATAAGCGTTGATGGGCTTAACGTAATAACTGAAAAGACCCAAGGTATTTACCCTCCTTTACCAAAGATTCATGAACAGCTCACTAAGGGCTTCAATGACCTCCATGTCAATATTCAGCATTGTCTTGCGGTACTCTTCGAGCATCTTCGAATAGCTCGCGCTTCCCTGCTTACCCTTGACATGCTCCACGAAATCCTCGGTGCTGTTCACCTTGCTATTCGTTTCGCTGTTTGCTTCGGTTACGGTGTTGTTTCTGGTCTCGTAATTCCTGTCTGTTTCTGCTTTGTTGGTATTCTCTTCGCTGAGATGGTTATTCTCAACCGTGGCGTTCGTGAGGTAAGTCCCACTCTCCACGTTGTCGAGCGAACCTTGGGGTGTGTCGCTGAACATATTCACGCGCTTGGAATCCCTCGAGTTGCTGCCGTTGGAATCGGTGTTCTCAGACGAATTGCCGGAACCGGTATTCATACCGTTAGAACTCTCATTCGTCTCAGCGTTGCTCGTCTCAGCGCGCGTGTTCGTGTGATCGCGAGTGACATCGAAGTCGTAAAACGGATTAAACTCAAGCGTCTCGCTGCGATACCTCTGATTGAAGTAAGGCATGATCTCGTTCATCTTCGTGTCAAGTTTGAGCTTCCACAAGCCGTAAGTCTCAAGCCCAATCTCGCGGGTATAGTAATGTTTGAGGATTTTCCTCTCCAGAGGAAGCCTATACTTCTCATCGAAGATAGGCCAATCGAAAGAGAAAATCTGAGGAGCTGCGCGAGTGATAATATCGTTGACGTTTTCATAGCCAACGGATTCTTGCAAGCCCGCAGCGCTTTCACAAATGAAGCGAACCTCAGTTGTGTATTTACTCATCCTCGACTTCCTCCTTTCCCTCGGGGTCGATCTCAGTCTCATCCATAATCTGATAATCCTGAGAGTAGCTAACGCTGACATTCAAGCCGAACATAGCGTTAATCTGGTCACAGGCGTTTTGGCGCATTTTCAGGCGGCTGTATCTGCTTGCCACCGTAGCGCCCTGCGCCATAGCAGCTTCCTGCTGAACAAGGCGTTCTGCCTTATGTTGAACAGAGCTGATACCCAGTCTCTCAAGAGCTTCATTCCAAATCTTCGTTCTCAGCTCATAGATTCTATCAGCCGTGAATTCAGCGCCAGTCTGGAGCACCTTGAGCGCGTCAACTCCCAGCTCCTTATCTGCGAAGATAACAGGCGCGTTGCCATCATACTCTTTGTACAGATTAAGAATGGTCAAGCGCTGATTCTCATTACACTTGAGGAGAATAGGCGTTTTCTGGGATCGGGCGTTGATGTCAATTGTTCTGTCCAAATCCCACAGGCGCTGTGCGTAATACTCCATTTCAAACATACTCGGAATACGGAGATAGTTATTATAGAGCATTACGCTGTTACTCTCATCGAGAGACCATTGAGCGCCGGTGATAGCGTAAGCTCTGCGTCCCTTGGGGACACCGTATACATCGAACGGGGCGGAAGCGGCAACGTTAAGGGCAAGGTATCCCATCGGGTTTTCAGCAGGCATGCCGTCGTAGAAGAAAACCGCTTGCCCCTTAGAATAGAGAGTAAGTTCGAGGAAGCGAGGATCAACCGTGGGCGGGAGGTCATGCCACTCAAACATGGAAGTAGCAAGCTCGGTTAAGCGGTTGTAATACAGCAGGTAAGACCTGTCATTGTTTGCAGCGCTTTCCCAGAACTCACGGTTTCTGCGTTTTCTGTTTCCCATACATTCACCACCTTATCCTACAGCGTCCCCGAGCGGGTGATTGGTCGGGGCGAGGTTATAAAACTGGCCGATCTTATCGAGGGCAGTCCACCAACGGACACCGTTGTCGTACAGCTCACAGATTCTCCGCTCATCGTCGGCGGGGATAGAGCCGTTAATCGTGCAGCCCTGTGTCTTGAGATACGTCCAATGAGTTCGAGCATGGCGGTTAGGGGTCTGCACGGTTTTCTGAGAATAACCGAACCAATCCCAGAACTCGTCAATGCGTTTGGCAAACGGTTCCGTGATAGACATTTGCCCAATCTGGAACTGCTGCTTATTCAAGCTCATCTTGAGCAAGCTGTTACCGGCAACGCCCTGAGTATTGTTCGGCATATTCTCTGCCTGAGCGTACTCGGTGATCGTGTCAAGGACACCGCTAACGCCGGAAGCAATTCCACCGATACCGCTCATAGGGGCACCGCTCGCAATGGAAGCAATTCCGCCTACCGCCTTAGCTGCGCCGGTGAACGCCTTGACACCGAAGCTGATCTCACGCGCGGATTTTTCATCTTTCGTCCATTCAGGATTGATGTTCCCCAGCACCTGAACGACACCATCTTGGGCGAGCCATTGCTTGAAAGCATCGGTTGTGTAGGCAATCGTGGAATACCCACCCATGTCCATTGATTCGTACCAATTTTCAGCAGCAGAGGTTGCCTTGTACTTGTAACCCACAGGGACAAGATAGCAAGTACCACCCGGGGTGCCGTCGCAACGGATACGGAACATGCAGTTCCAAGAGGGCAACCCAACCTTAGCGTTCCTTGCCCCGTCGAAATACTCGTACCGGTAAGTGTGAGAGCCACCATTGCCGTTGAACGCCTGAATGGCGCGGTACGGGTAAGTGTATAGCTTCTTATTGTGAGGCTGATACTGGCCGAAGAGAGTCACGTCATTGTTACAGCTAATCGAAGTGGTAACATAATCAGCGTCACTACCCGCATAATACGGTGCGCAGTAAATGGAAACAACGGCCTGAGCCAAGTCGCCGGATTCCCCCGCAGCTACATCGAGAACGGCTTTTACATCCTCGATATTAGTGAAGCGGTTGATCCAAACGCCAGAGTAGACACCAGAGATGTAAATACCCTGATTCATCGGGGTGATGTTGATTTCCCGCTCGCCCTGCTCCCCATAAATGATCTCGGCTTTCCACGGTGCAACGATGTAGTAGCCAACATCTTTCAGCTGCCTTGACGTGATAGGCTCGCTCTTGAAAACCATCTCCCCCAGCTCGAAATCTTCGCGAACCAGATTCTTACCGATAATATCCGAGTAGGCGTGTGCTCTCTCGATGAAACAGGCATTCGGGTGATAGTCGAAGAACCATGTCTGCAAAACGTCGATCTCATAGCTCACAATGGTAGTTACTTCGCTGACATACTCAAGCTTCGTAATGAAAGCATAGAACCACTTCGAGCCAAAGCGGGCGTTGTTGAACATCATGTAATTGCAGTCAAGCAGCATATCCATAGGGATAGCAACTTTGATCTGATTCCTACCGTACCTCTGATAGCTCAGCTTATCAATGTAGAAATTGTAAACTTTACCGTCAGTATCCGTTACAGGGGCTTTCGTGTACTTCGCAAAAGTCTCGGCCTGAACGGCACGGGTAGCGCCCTCGGTAGTTTCCCAATACACAGTATTCTCGTAGGTCGATTCCAGAGGAACGCCCTTTAGGAATCTCACGATAGTGCTTGGCGCAACAACAGACATAATATTCACCTACCTTTCTTTGAGGAGGTTGGGTGGGGAGGGAAAGACCAAACCTCCCCACCCGGTAACACGGTTACGACGCGGAAACAGTAATCTCGCTCGTACCGGTCTTAGTGGAATCGAACGCAGAGGTCGCGGTAATCGTGACCTTACCGGCTGCGGTACCCTTGGGAATGGTGACAAGACCAGCGGGGCTGACGGTAACACCAGCGGTATCGGCGCTGTAGATAACTTCCTGCGGGGCGAAGTTCGTGGTGGCGACATTGGCAGTCAGCTGGACGGCGCTGTCAGCCGTGTTCTTCACGGAAGCAGTCGCCGGAGACAGCGTGATGGAAGTCACACCGGGAGTGCTGGGAACAAAGGTAATAGCGTTGGCAAACGGGGAGACAGAGAACGTCTTCCACAGGTGCAGCCAATACTGCCAATACATGCCCTCGCCGATGTACATTTCGTCGAACTGGAGGAGGTTGTCGTAAACCATGAACCAGTCGCGGTCAACGAGGATAGCCGGAATCGCGTCCAGCGCAGCCAGCTCAGTCGCAGAAATCTCCTCGTAGTTCGGGTCGCCCGCGAACAGCTCGCCAAGGCGAGCGGTGTCGATGGAGCCAAAGCTGTCAACGAGCACCATGTGACCAGCAAAGGTCGCCTTATCCATGTTGAACGCAGACGCAAGAACCTCGACGTTCATCTGAGCTTCGAACTTGGAGTTCAGGATGAGATACTGGTTATCCTTGTTGGTGTAGCTGTGAACACCAGCGACGTTGTACTTGGTGGACATGAACGTCAGGTCATTGGAAATGCCCTTGACGGTGGACACGATGTCCTTCATGTTCGCTTCGGCAACGGGCTTGATTTCCTTGACATACATACGACCGTCAAGAATCTTACGAGCGACCATGTACTTCATGACGTTGAACTCATCGTAGTTCGCTGCCGTGTACATAGACTCGACGATCTTCGCGATCAGGTCGGTGATGCCGTCCCAGCTAAGGAACGCCTGACGGAGGGAGTTGTTTTGAATGGTGTTCTTGTAGAACTTCTTGTAGTTGAGGATATGGAATGCAGAGCGGATGTCAGGAATCTGACGCTTCGCGAACTGAGTTTCCGCAACAGACGGGTCATACTGCTGAGCCTTGGCAAGCTCGACGAAAATCTCCTCGATACTTTCACCAAATTCCAGCATACCTTTCTTGAAGCTCGCCCACGGGTTATCGTAGAGCTTCGAGGCGACAATGACACGACCGATGCGGTTGATGAGGGCGTTGACAAACTCGTTCTGGAGGGCGACGTTATCCATGATGATAGCGCCGATCTTGCGAACGCTGTCAGCATCAGCCGTCGCAATGGGGACGTAGTTCTGATAGTTCATGGTCGCGCTGTTGCGAATCGCATTCAGCACATCCACGGAACTGTTAGTCAGAGTAACAAGTGCAGGCTTGTTAGGCATGTGTTATTCTCCTCTCATAGTTTATTTGAAAAGGTCGCTAAAGCCGATGGTTGTAGCACGGCGTGTTGCTTCATCCTCCGGCGGGTCAGGTTCGGGGTTGGTGGGGGGAATAGGCGAGGACATGAAGCGCTCACGGTAACTTCTGGAAAGCTCGTCATATCTGCCCTGCAGGTTATCGAACTCCGATCTGCTAACAACGTCGGTGGGCGGAGTGGAGAGGCCATCAAAGGTGTCAGCCATGTCTCTCATAAAGGACAGAGCATCGTCAGAGTTGTCGTCTCCGATTCTCGCGTTAATCCGAGCCATGAAATCTTCGCGGTTAAGCTGCGGCATAGTTTACGCTCCTTTCTTATAGAAGTTATCGGCAAGCACTTTTCTGTTCTTACCTATATTTGCATTATAATACGGGGTTGACAATTTGTCAATACCGTATTATAATACGATTAGGAATAGTATACCTTTAACTCTTTATGCTGTGAGGATATGACTATGGAAGCTATTGCTGTTGCGGGTATTGCTGCGCTTGCCAGTATCTTCGGTTCCTATTTCGCCAATCGCAAGAGTTCTGCCTTGCTGGAATACAGGATGGTAGAGCTTGAGAGAACGGTGAAAGACCTGAAAGATGACAGGACAGAGATTCAGGGGCTCAAGACTCACATCGAGGTTCTTGAGGAGAGAATCAAAGTGGCTAATAACCGCATCAAGGATTTAGAGAATGGCTCGCACTCCAAGACGGTCTAAGACAACAAAGAAAGTCTTGGGGTGTTTAGCCCTCTTTCTTTTGCTGTTTATCATAGCCATGATTGTAACGTACTGGGTTAAAGGTGGTGTTCCTGATACTCTTATCAGCTGTGTCTTGGATACTTCAAAATATGAAGCAATCGCTCTTGCAGCTATTAAGATTTCTAAAACGTGGAGGGGTGAAAAAGATGTTTGATAAGATTGTAGCGCTATTCAATGTGTGCAGCATCATTGCGTTTGCTCTGGCTGGGGTGTTCTGCTATCTTGCTATTAGCGGAACGATTACGCCGGAACAGTTCATGTCTGTGTTCTCTATGGTTATCAGCTTCTACTTCGTGACGAAGCATAATGAGGAGAAAGTGTGATGGGAGAATACTACGACGGGACTAAGCTCCTTTCTATGCTCGACATCAACGGCAATAAGCCAGAGATTTATATGTGTACCACAAACCGTACCGGTGGTAAGACTACTTACTTCGGCAGACTTGTGGTGAATCGCTTCCTTGATAAGCACGAAAAATTCGGTCTGATCTATCGCTATAACTACGAACTGGACGATTGCGCGGATAAGTTTTTCAAGGACATCGGGCAGCTGTTCTTCCCGGGCTATGAGATGAGTGGCAAGAAGAAAGCTCGCGGCATTTATTACGAGCTGTATCTCAACGGTGAGAGTTGCGGGTATGCTGTCAGCATCAACAACGCTGACAATGTGAAGAAGTTCTCGCACTTCTTCTCCGATGTGAAGCGCCTGATCTTCGATGAGTTCCAGAGTGAGAGCAATACCTATTGCCCTAACGAGATTAAGAAGTTCATCTCTGTACATACTTCTATGGCGCGTGGTCAGGGCGAACAGAACCGGTATCTCCCTGTGTATATGCTGGCGAACCCTGTCAGCATCATCAACCCGTATTATGTAGAGCTGGGGATTAGCAATCGCTTGACCGATCAGACAAAGTTCCTCAAGGGGGACGGTTTTGTCTTGGAACAGGGCTTTGTGCAGTCTGCGAGTGAAGCGCAGAAAGGCAGCGGATTCAACAAGGCTTTTGCTAAGAACGCCTACGTTGCGTATTCTTCCGAATGCGTGTATCTGAATGATAGCAAGGCGTTCATTGAACGCCCTGCGGGTATTGGTAGATACATGGCTACTCTCAAGTATAACGGCGGGGTATTCGGCGTTAGAGAATATGCCGACGCTGGTATCATCTACTGCGACGATAGACCGGATGAGAGTTACCCTATTAGAATCACGGTTACAACTGACGATCATGAGATTAACTATGTTATGCTCAAGAGGAATGACATGTTCCTCATGAACCTACGGTACTACTTTGAAAGAGGGTGCTTCCGCTTCAAGGACTTGAGGTGCAAGGAAGCTGTACTCAAGACTTTATCTTACTGAGGTATCATCTAACGCTTTGAGCACCGCCTATTGTGGATAGCACGGTTGGAAGATTACCGCCACAAATAGAATCGGTTTCGCTGACCGCTTTGTTCATTCGTTAGTTGTTGATACATAAAGAGGAGTATGAGAAATCATACTCCTCTTTCTTGTTAATAAACCTCCTCTTCCTCAGAGATTTCCATGTACATGATAGCCTCGCCTACGCCTACACGCAAGCCGTTCATGCGATACATTAGGTTGGTGTAACCTTTCTGGCGATACAAATCTTCCAGCTCGCGGTAGTGGTTTTCGAGGTTTTTCAGCTGCTCTTTGGAGCGCTCGAAAATCTTCTTCCAGTCGATTTTGACTTCCTGCCTAGTGCCATCGACACCTGCGAATAAGGGGCTGTTGCGGAGATTTCCGTATCTTGTACCTGACATTCTTATTCCCTCATTTCATCTTAAATATCATGTAGTAGAAACACGCCACGATAACAACGCTGTATAGCGCTAATAACGTTTCAGGTTTCATCTACTTCTTCCTCGCTTGTCTTTACCTTGAATCTCAGGAAAGTATAGAGAGCTTCTACATAAGCCACTCTCTTTTCGAGCCGGAGAAGATAAACGCTCAGAATAACGTTCAGCCCTCCGAGGATTACCAAAAGTATCAGTATTATAAATTCTAACGGCACGGTGATCCTCCATTTCTATATACGCAATGCTTTTATCATCGGTGTATTTCCTGTCGACATAACCGATGTATTTTTTCAGTAGTTTCTCCTTGATAATATCCGGTTGCCTTTTCCATAAACCGCAAGCGTCTACGAGAATGTCGCTGTAGCCCTCTTCGAGGAGATCGTTTACGGCTTGTTCAAGAGTGATTTTAGTTTTCATCTCATTTCATATGGGCCATCTACCAGAAGTATACCGCCCATGATCCTTGTAGGTTTCAGTCTGCCGGTGGGAATATGAAGCCCCACCTTGAAATCTGTAAGTTCTCGTTTCTCTTTGATAAAATCCTCCTCCTCTTTTGTGTACGTTTCTCTGGTCTTTGTTTGAGTGATGCTGTTGATTAAAAGCTCCTTTGCAGCGTCAGGCATGCCGGCGCATTTGACGTTGTAATAAGGCTTTTCGATGGGGTGTAAATCCTCGTGGGTGA
>ERZ1026884.1575-NODE-1575-length-11934-cov-4.670679_pt1 | contig 11934 bp, 7 predicted proteins | sample MGYA00380172_ERZ1026884 | MGnify/ENA primary metagenome ERZ1026884 (study PRJEB33269, sample SAMEA4719808) | human gut metagenome | biome: human-associated habitat; feature: organic feature; material: feces | place: Cameroon | collected 2013-10 ... | reverse complement strand
GATATGGACATCGGGGAACAGGAAGCCCGCCGGGCGGACAATCAGATCTGGAACGCCGCGGGCGCTTACGGCTTTGCCACAGGCAGTCGGGGCTATGAACCCAACGGGGAAGCGTCCTTGTATTTCAACACCGCCATCGGTCTGGTACGGCGGCTGTATGACTACCGGAAGCTGGAAATTCTGCTCACCGCTCTGGAGCGCCGGTCTTCGGGAGAAATGCAGAGCGAGCTGCTCTGGCTGGGGCTGGAACGGTGCGCGTATCTTAAATACCGGGATACCCGTCCGGCACTGACCTTTCTGCGGCGGGACTATGCCCGGCGGCAGTTACAGCAGGAAGCCTCCACGAACAGCGAGCAGGATCGGCTGAAAATCGGCTGGTTCCGCCGGGCGCTGGGTCTTCCCAGTGAGGAAACCGGCCGGGAAAAGCAGATTCTGGACGCACTGGAATTTGACCCCGACTGGGACGCCGAGGCCATACAGTCCCGGATGGAGCGGATCCTGTACAAATATTTCGGGCGGAATCTGCGCAGCGAAATGGATCACCTTGGCACCAGCCGGGTGGATTTGGGCTTTTTTGCCAAGCTGATACTCCGCCCCGGCGGACTGCACCGTCTGGGGCAGGCCGCGCCGGAGGGCGGCGTGGGGCTGCGCGCTCTGTCGCGGCGCATTTTCGGCTGGCGGGAAGCGCGAAAGGATGATCTGCGGCAATACGCCGCCGCGTGCTTCGGCAAATCCATGCTGACTCCGGCGGAGCTGGCGGATGCGGAGCGGGTCTGCTGCACCGGCCATCACCGGGGCTGCGTGCTGCACTTCACCCGGGGGGAAGCACCGGAGAACGGAGAAGCGCCCACCCGGGAGTGGGAGCAGCTTCAGGAGCAGGCGGAGCGCAACCGCGCCTATTTCCGGGCGCATCTGGCGCAGAACCGGCTGGAAACCCAGCGCCTTGCCCAGCAGCTGCAAAATACCATTCTGCTGCTTCAGGAGGACGGGAGCCTGCGGTGCCGTGCGGGGCAGGTTGATCCGGCGCTTGCCTGGCGCGCCCCCTCGTTGGGGGACGGCCGGGTCTTTGCGCGGCAGCAGCCCAACACCCTGGGGAATTTGATCGTGGACATTCTGCTGGACGCCTCCGCCTCCCAGAACCGGCGGCAGGAGCAGCTGGCGACGCAAGGCTACATTCTGGCCGAAGCGCTGACCCGGTGCGCAATTCCCGTCCGGGTGCTGTCCTATTGCTCCGTCAGCGGCTGCACGGTGCTGCGGGAGTACCGGGACTACCGGGAAAATCAGGGCAACGACCGGATATTTGCGTTCGCCGCTGCCGGGTGGAACCGGGACGGCCTTGCCCTGCGGGCAGTGGACTGGCTTTTGCGCCGGACGGGGGAGCAGCAGCGGCTTTTGCTGGTTCTCACCGACGCGAACCCCAACGACGACACCCGTCTCCCCGTTACGGGAAATCAGCTTTTCAGCCGGGACTACAGCGGCAGGCCCGCCGTGGCCGACGCCGCCGAGGAAGCGTCGGCTCTGCGCAGACACGGCAATCCGCCGCTGTGCCTGTTCTCCGGCCGGGAGGGCGACTTAAGCAGCGCCCGCGCCATTTACGGCCGGGATGTGGTCAGGCTGCCCTCCGTGGGCTGGTTTGCCCAGACCGTGGGGAAGATCATTCAGGGACGCTTGCAGGCGCTGGAGAACTAAGGCAACACCGCACAATTGCGTCTTCGAGTCTCAGCCGTCTTTTTGCCCCACTTCTTCAGTTTGAAAAATGGGAAATACATACAGTATTCCTCCATTTTTCAAACTTTGAATTGGAGCAAAAATCCTGGCTGAGTCTTCTTGCCGAATTGTGCGGTGTTGCCCTAATGAAAAAACGCGGCCATATGGTCGCGTTTTTTAGATAAATTGGCACTGTACAACGCCTTTTAAGTATGCTACAATTCCCAAAAGCGGGAAAACAGGAGATGATGACCTTGGCAAGTCAGGCACAGCGGTATCTGGAAAGGCTGGACATCGGCTATTCCTACCGCCTTGCAAAGCGGATGGAGGAGCACTGCACCAACCCCGTGCTGGGCTACCGCACCGCAGGCTCCCCGGCGGAGATCGCCACGGGAGACATGCTGGCCTCGGAGATGAAGAAAATCGGCTTTTCCAAAGTATGGAAGGACGCCATCACCGTGGACGCGTGGGAGTTTGAGAAAGCGGAACTGTCCTTCACCGATGCCGAGGGGCAGGAGCGCCGGGTTCAGCTGGGGGCGTATCAGACGAATTTCGTCACGGACGGCCCCGCAGCCTACGAGCTGGTCTATGCGGGCAAGGGGACGGAAGCGGATTACGAGGGGCTGGACGTCACCGGCAGGCTGGTGCTGGTGGAGATTAACCAACGCAACGAATGGTGGATCAACTACCCCGTGTATCAGGCGTACCTCAAGGGCGCGGCGGCGCTGATTGCCGTGCAGACCGGGGGCTACGGCGAGGTGGACGACGCCGCGCTGAACGCCCAGGACATCGCAGGCCCTCCCGAGGCCGCCGCCTTTTCCATTTCCCGGAAGGACGCCGGATTGCTGAAGGAGCTGCTTGCGCCCGGCGTGCCGGTGTCCGTCACTTTGGACGCCTGCACCCGGGTGGCGCGCGACCGCACCACCTACAACATCATCGGCGAGCTGACCGGCCGGAACCCTGACCGGAAGATCATGCTGTCTGCCCACTACGACTCCTATTTTGACGGCTTTCAGGACGACAACACCGCCATTTCCATGATGCTGGGCATGGGCAAGGCGCTGGTGGAGACCGGCTGGCAGCCGGAGAATACCATCCTTTTCTGCGCCATGGCGTCGGAGGAATGGGGCGTGGCGGACTCTCAGTTTGACTGGTCAACAGGCGCTTACGAGCAGGTGTTCACCGTGCATCCCGAGTGGCGGGGGCAGGTCATTGCCGACCTGAACTTTGAGCTGCCAGCCCTTGCCCACGGCACCAGGGCGCGGATCCGCAGCACCTACGAATATGTGGATTTTCTGGAAGAATTTCTGGAAAACCTCCCGGAGCTGACCCAGGGCTACCCGGAGGAGACCCGGATTACCGCCCCCATCGAGACCTGGTCGGACGATTTTTCCATCGCCATCGCGGGCATTCCCTCCATGGTCAACGATTTCACCGGCGGCAGCTTTATGGAGACCCACTATCATTCCCAGTTCGACAACGACACCTACTACGACGAGGACGTGTACCGCCTCCACCACGAGCTGTTCGGGCTGCTGCTGATGGCCATTGACAGAACCAGAGTGGTGCCGCTGAACTTTGCCGGAACCTTCCAAAAGGCCAAGGAGGCTCTGGACCTGGACTGGTGCGCCCGGACGGAGGCCGACGGCGAGAGCCTTGCCCAGGCGCTGGATGAAGCGGCGGCGCTTGCCCAGCAGGTCTATGACCGTGCGGCGGCCATCAACCGGGGGCAGGAACCCGGCGAGGACGCCGGTGGATTGGAGCGGCAGCTGCTGGATTTGTTCCAGCGCACCCAGGACACCTTTGTCCGCATCGATTGGTACGGCAACGTCCAGTTCCCCCAGGAAAGCTTACAGGAAAGCCTGGAGCTGCTCCACGGCGCGGCGGACAGCCTGGCGGCGGGAAATCTCTCCGCGGCACTGCGAAAGCTCTACGAGATCGACAACAACCGCTATGCCTTCCTGTTTGAGCAGCGGGTGTACCGCCACTTCACCCAGTACGTATTTTCCCAGCCCAAGGAGCGCCTGAAATGGGGCTACCGCCGGATCGTGGGGTATATCAACCTCTACGCCACGGTCAAGAGCCTGCTGGAAAAGAAAGCCCGGGGCATTACGGACTACACGGCGGAAGCGGCCTTCCTGCAAGGCGCGGCCGCCGCCCAGGAGGGCGCCTACCGGGATCTGGTGGGCAGTCTGAACATCAGTGTGGAGGAAATGAAGCGGATGCTCCGCGACTGCCTCCCAAAATAAAGGAACGAATATATGGAAAGCGAATTATACAAAGTTACAAAAAAAGACCTGCCAAAGCTTCAGGCACTGCTGAACAAGTGCTTTGCCTCCGACCCGTTGTACGAGACCCTGATTCCCAACGAGGATATCCGCAAGAAGCTTTTGCCGAAGCTCTTTGCCTGCGACATGGAGGAATTCTACAAAAACTGCGACATTTTTGCCGACAGCCCGGATTTGAACGGCCTTCTGGTCGTCTCCGACGAGACCGAGCCGTACCATTTCCTCCAGTACTATTTCACGGAGCTGGAAGCGGAATTGCAGACGGACGCATGGCTCATCAAGGAAGACCCTTCCTTAAAAACCCTGTTCCACTTTTTTGCCGCCCGGGAGTATCTGAACTCCCACTGGACGACCCAGCTCCACGAGGACAACCGTCTCCACGTGATTTATCTGGCGGTGGACCCCCAGATGCAGCACCACGGCATTGCGGTGAAGCTGCTGAAGGCGGCGGTGGACTATGCGGACAGGCATCACATGATGATGTCCCTGGAGACCCACAATCCCCACAACGTAACGCTTTACCAGCAGTTCGGCTTTGAAATTTACGAGGTTCTGGAAAAGCACTTCCACCTAAAGCAGTTCTGCATGGTGCGCCCGGTTCAAAGCGAGCTTAGACAGCCCGTGAAGCCGGGCAACGCGATCTGACCGGAAATAGAAAATCCCGTCCGCAATCTGCGGACGGGAATCTTTTTATTCATGCGCACTTTTTCAGTAGGCCGGAAGCCTGTTAACCGTTGCGGACTTCCATGAACAGGCTTTCCATATACCGGGAGGTTTCCTCCGGCAGGTAGTTGAAGCTGGTGCCGGTGGCCAGGGTGTCCGCGTCGGGGTAGGCCACGTCACTGTTTGCAACCTCCGGATCCATCAGCTCCTTCGCCGCGGTGGAAGGGACGCTGTAGCCCAAGAACGCCATGTTGGCGGAGGAAATCTCCGGGCTGCACAGGAAGTTGATAAAGGCCTCTGCCGCTTCCTTTTCCTGGCAGCAGGTGGGGATGCACATGGCGTCGATGAACATGTTGTAGCCCTGAGCCGTGGGACGGTAGAAGGCCAGATCGGGGTTCTCCTCCACCATGGTCAGATAGTCGCCGGCGTAGTAGGGGGCAATCCAGGCCTCCTCGTTTTCCATGGCGTCAAAAATCTGATCCATGACGTACTGCTGCACCACGGGCTTCTGCTCCGCCAGCTTGGCGGCGCAATCCTGAAGCTCGGCCTCGTCGGTGGTGTTCACGTCATAGCCCAGCAGGTACTCGGCAATGCCGAAGGCGTCCCGGGAGTTGTCGAACATCAGGATCTTTCCGGCGTACTTCTCGTTCCACAGCAGTTCCCAGCCGGTGACGTCGGCTTCGTCCACGTACTTGGTGTTGTAGATGATGCCCACGGTACCCCAGGTGTAGGGGACGGAGTATTTGTTCTCCGGGTCATAGGAAGTGTTCTTGAAGGCGTCGTCGATATACTGGTAGTTGGGGATGTTGTCAAAGTTCAGCTCCTCCAGCATACCCTCCTGCACCATCCGGCCGATCATATAGTCGGAGGGGATGATCACGTCCACGGTGATGCCACCGTTGGCAAGCTTGGAGTACATGATCTCATTGGAGTCGTAGGTAGAATACTGCACGCGGATGTTGGGGTAGGCTTCCTCAAAGGCGGCAATCACATCCAGAGAGCCGTCATCGCCCTCGGAGATATACTGTCCCCAGTTGTAGACGTACAGGGTGGTTTTTTTGCTGCTGCCGCAGCCGGAAAGCCCGGCCAGGCAGCTTACGGCAAGCAAGACGGAAAGAACAACGGAAATCACTTTTTTCATGATAATTCTCCTTTATGTCCCGCTGTGGGCAGCGGCTCGTTTTCTGTCCCCGCGGAGCTGAATGAGGTTCATGGTGACCATCAGCACCAGAATCAGCAGGAACAGCAGGGTGAACAGGGCGTAGATTTTCGGATGGAGGGGCTTTTTCGTGTAGGAATAGATTTCCACGGGAAGGGTCACGAAATCCAGCCCGCTGACAAAATAGCTGATGACGAAATCGTCCAGGCTCATGGTAAAGGCCATGATGGCGCCGGATACGATGCCGGGGGCGATCTCATGGAGCGTCACCTTGAAAAACGCCTGCAAGGGCGTGCAGCCCAAATCCATGGCCGCGTCCCGGAGAGAGCTGTCCGTCTGCTTGAGCTTGGGCATGACGTTCAGAATCACGTAGGGGAGATTGAAGGTGATGTGGGCGATGAGCAGCGTCCAGAAGGTCAGGCTGTTCCGTTGCCCCAGCATCCGGGTTCCCACAAAGACGAACAGTAGGGAAAGAGACACGCCGGTGACGATATCCGGGTTCGTCATGGGAATGTTGGTCAGCGTCATGGCGGCCTTGCGCAGCCTGGGGTTCAGGTTGTAAATGCCCAGGGACGCCACCGTGCCGAAGACCGTGGCGATGAAGCTGGCAAGAACCGAGACAAGCAGAGAATTCCCCAGCAGCTTTAATAGCGTTCTGTCCTGGAACAGACGGGCGTACTGCTGCAAGGTAAAGCCTTCAAACTGGGTGACGTCCTTGCCCGTATTGAACGACGCTACGATGAGCACCGCCATGGGAACGTACAGGAAAATGAAAATCAGAACGGTGAGAATGCGGTTGGCTCTTTTCATACGATGACACCGCCTTCCTCATTGTCGCCGCCGAAGCGGTTCATGATGCCGGTGCAGATGAATACCAGGATCATCAGCACCAGACTCAGCGCCGCACCCAGATTGGGGTTGTTGCCCTGCTTGAACTGGCGCTCGATCACGTCGCCAATCAGCACCGTGTCCGTACCGCCCAGCTTCTGGGAGATATAGAAGGTGGACACCGCCGGGACGAACACCATGGTCATGCCGGAGAGGATGCCGGGGACGCTGAGAGGCAGCACCACCCTGGAAAATACCTGGGTGCTGTTGCAACCCAAGTCCTCCGCAGCCTCAATAAGCCGGGGGTCGATCTTGACGATAACGCCGTACAGGGGCAGGATCATGTAGGGCAGATAGTTATACACCATGCCCAGGATGACCGCCCCGGGGGTGCGGATGAGGTGCAGGCGGCCGATGCCGATGACGTCGAGAATGTTGTTGATGATGCCGGTGTCCTGCAATAGCCCAACCCACGCCAGGGTGCGGAGCAGAAAGCTCATGCACATGGGCAGCATCACCAGCATGTACAGGAATTTCTGGGCGGTCTGGCTCCGGTGGGCGATGTAGTAGGCTGTGGGATAGCTCAGCAGCAGGCAGATAAAGGCCGACGCCACCGCGTAGAAGATGGACTGCCACAGAACCCCCCAGTACAGGTTCAGACCCCGGAGGTTCACCAGGCTGAATTCCCCCGTAGACGGGTCGGTGAGGGCATAGTAGCACACCACCCCAAGAGGAATCAGCGTGAACACCACCATCCACACAAGATATGGCGTGCTGAGCAGGATAGACTTATTCTTCTTCATCTTCGGCATCCTCCGTCAGCTCGTCATACTCGGCGGAGTAGGAGCTGTAGTCGCCAAAGAGACCTGAATATTCGCTCTTGTGCATGATGTGAATGTCTTCCGGATTCAGGCGGATGCCGATGGTCTCGCCCACGCCGTGGTAGTCCGTGGTCTGGATGAGCCACTTGAAGCCCTTGAACTCCACGATGATGTCGTAGTTAAGACCCTTGAAGGTAATGCCCGTGACGGTGCCGACGAGATGACTCTCCGCGGGCTTCACGATGTCAATGTCCTCCGGGCGGATGACAACGTCCACCGGCTCGTTGGGGGCGAATCCCTTGTCCACGCACTCAAAGACCCGGCCGAAGAACCGGACCTTGAAGTCTTCCAGCATGACGCCGTCCAAGATGTTGCTTTCGCCGATAAAGTCCGCCACGAAGGCGTTTTTCGGCTCATTATAGATATCCTCCGGTCTGCCGATCTGCTGGATCCGGCCTTTGTCCATGACCACCACGGTATCGGACATGGAAAGGGCTTCCTCCTGATCGTGGGTGACATAGATGAACGTGATGCCGGTGGTCTGCTGGATGCGTTTCAGCTCGATCTGCATGTCCTTGCGCAATCGCAGATCCAGCGCTGCCAGGGGTTCGTCCAGCAGCAGCACCTTCGGCTGGTTGACCAATGCCCGTGCGATGGCAACCCGCTGCTGCTGGCCGCCGGACAGACTGTCCACGCTGCGGTTTTCGTAGCCCTTCAGGCTGACGATCTCCAGCATTTCATTGACCCTGCGGTCAACCTCGGTCTTGGGCAGCTTCGCTACCTTCAGGCCGAAGGCGATGTTGTCGTACACATCCAGGTGCGGGAAAAGGGCATAACGCTGGAACACGGTGTTGATCTGCCGCTTGTAGGGCGGAACGTCGTTGATGACCTTCCCGTCAAACGTCACCGTGCCGGAAGTGGGCGTCAGAAAGCCGCCGATGATCCGAAGCGTTGTGGTCTTGCCGCAGCCGGAGGGGCCGAGCAGTGTGAGGAATTCGTGATCGTTGAAATAAAGATTGATGCCGTCGAGAATACGCTCCCCGTCGAACTCCATGGTCAAGTCCTGGAGTCTGATGAGTTCCTTGGACATTATCCTCCCCCGTTTCTGTTTTTTGTGTTTACGCCGAAATACGACAGATACTACTATACCGTAAATTTTTGCAATGTCAATGGATTCTATCCGTTTTTTCCCGGGAAAGTTTCGCTTTTTCCGCTGTCCCCGCGGCGCGGACGGGCAGGAAGGCAAAAACCGGGTCGCGGCAAACGGAATGTCTGCTGCGACCCGGCATGTTCGGGGATTTTTGTTATGCCGCCGGAGCGGTGACGGCGGTGGTTTCCGGGGCGGTTTCGGATGCGGTTTCCTCCGGAACGGTGCTTGAAACGTAGGTTTCCGGATGGATGGCCAGATCCTGATAGTAGGCGTCCCGGTCGGCCTTCTGCTGCTCCAGATACGTCCGGCACTTTTCCATGCCTGCGCCTACAATGGAGTCCGTGCGTTCCATGGACTTCTTCGCGTAGGACAGCATGGTATCGTTCAGGTTGAACAGCTCCGCCCACTGATCCTCCTTTTCTTCGTCCAGCGGCAGGATGTTGTACTGCTTCGCCCCGTCGGTGCGCATGTTCACCCAGGTGGGCAGCGCCTCCACGCTTTGCAGGTACACGGTGCCGTCGGAATACTTTTCAAAGGTGACGGTGAACAGAATGCCGTCCTCCGTATAGTAGGGGGGCGCGGCGGAAATATAGCCGTTTCTCTGGTTGGACACGGCGTTGCCCAGGGAGTAGATGACCACGGCCTTGTGGCTCTCGTCAACGGTGCTGGTGAGAAGATCCACCGGCTGCACCACATGGGGGTGTCCGCCCACGATCACGTCAAAGCCCAGGTCGCACAGCTTCTGCGCCATGGTGTCCTGAAGGGCGTTTTCCTTGATATTGTATTCCACGCCCCAGTGAATGAACATCATGGTGGCTTCCGCGCCGTCCGCCTTCATCTGCTCCAGAATCTGCTCCGATGCGGTGTACAGCTTGTCGGGGTTATTGTTGAGAAAATAGTTCATCTGCCCCTCGTCCTTGATGGGGGTAAGACCGTTGAGGGAGAAGGAGGTGCCGTTGCTGCCATATGCCCAGGTGTAGCACACCATGCCGATCTTGATGCCGTTCACGTCCACCACGGCATATTTCGGCTCGTCGGCGTTCAGCTGGGAGCCGAGGGCGGTCAGCCCCTTGCCCCGGATGACCTCTATGGTGCGGGTGATGCCGGAGGCCATGGTGTCGCCCGCGTGGTTGTTGGCGGTGAGCAGCATGTCATAGCCTGTATCCACCACGCTGTCGATCAGCGCGTCGGGGCAGTTGAAGGCAGGGTTGCCCTGATAGGGGTAGTCGTCGCCGCCGAAGGTGGTTTCCAGGTTGGCGATGGCATAGTCCAGCCCGGACACGATGTCCTTCACATAGCGGAAAATGGAGCTGAAATCATAGCTTCCGTTGCTTTGCAGGCAGGTGTCGAACACCGGCTTGTGCATCAGCAGATCGCCCATGGTGCCGACGGATGCCGTGGCCACCACATGCTCCGGTTCCGGCAGGGTGGTCTCCGGGGGCTGCGTTTCGGTTTCCGTCGGCTCTGTCCGGGGGGCGGTGGGAAGGGTGTAAATCTGCGTCTCCGTCCGGACGGGGGGCTGGGGCGTTTTATTCACCAGATTGACGCACATAAAGATCACAAGACCCGTCAGCGCGATCATGACGAAAATCAGTACGGTCAGCAGCACCGTGACCGCTGAACTGTTCCCCTTTGTTTTTTTGGACATGGATGTTTCTCCTTTGCAGTATGGAAGTCAGGCTGCTTCCTCGGTGGGGACAGCGGGGACTTCCCGCGCCTGCTTTTCCTGGGTGTAGTAGCTTCGGCATTGCTCCAGTCCCGGGCCGACGATGCTCATGGTGCGGTCGTAGGATGCCGCGGCATTGGCAAGCGCGGCGGCGTCCAGGCCGTACAGGCTCTGCCATTCCTCCCGCCGGGCGTCTTCCAGCGGGACGATGCTGTATTCCTGTTTTTCGTCCACGCTGCGCAGGATGACCCAGGTGGGCATCACGTTTACGTCGGCGACATGCACGGCGCCGTCGGCGTATTTTTCAAAGGTGACGGTGAACACCGCGCCGTCCTCGGTGTGGCCTGTATTCAGGGTCATTAAGTCCCGGCGCTGATTGGATACGGCGTTGCCAAGGGAGTAGATGACCGTCGTTTTGTGCCGGGAGTCAACGCCGCTGGTCAGCAGCTCCATCGGCTCCACCACGTGGGGATGTCCGCCGACAATCACGTCCACGCCCAGGTCGCACAGCTTCTGGGCGATCATCCGCTGGGCGGCGTCCGCCTGGAGGGAATACTCCGTTCCCCAGTGGAGGTACAGCATGGTGGCCTCCGCACCGTCTTCCTGCATTTTGGACAGGAGAGACTGTACCTCGGAATAGAAGGCGTCCAGATTGGTTTCCACAAAGTAATTCACCAGACCCACCTGGGCGACCTCCGGCTCATAATTCAGGGAGGGACGCCCGTTCACCTCGCTGGTGGCGTAGGTGTAGGCCGCCATGCCCACCTGGATGCCGTTCATGTCCACCACGGCGTACTTGGGCTCCTCGTCGCTGAGCTGGGTACCCAGCGGGGTCAGACCCATCTCCCGCACCCGCTTCACCGTGCGCAGAACGCCCTCGGTGGTGGTGTCGGAGCAGTGGTTGTTGGCGGTGAGCAGCATGTCGATCCCCGCGTCCTTCGCCGCCTCCACGATCTCGTCGGGGCAGTTGAAGTCGGGGTAGCCCTGGTAGGGGTAATTATCGCCGCCCAGGGTGGTTTCCAGATTGGCAACGGAATAGTCATAACTCGCAGTATATTCTGCCACGTAGCGGAAAATCGATGCAAAATCGTAGCCGCCGTCCTCTGTCGTGCAGGCGGTGATAACAGGCTTGTGCATCAGCAGATCGCCCTGAACGCCTACGGTGGCGGAGGCGACCGGCTCTAAGGGCTGGGTCGCTTCCGTCGTTGGCGGGGTGGTCGGGGCGTCGTCAGGCTTTCCCTTGCCCAGGGAGCGGACAATGAGAACCACAGCGACGATGGCCACCAGCACCAGCGGCAGCAGCTTCAGCGCGGTATTCCGGCGGGGTTCCTGTCTTGCGTATTTCGGTTTATGTGCCATGGGGTTCCTCCTGAAAGATATCGGTCAGGTAATGTACGGTATGGACGGCTTTGCCCCCGCGGAGATACACCCGGGGTACCCGCCGGCTGATGCCGCAGGCAAATTCGTAGTTGAAGCTTCCGGCTGCGGCGGCAATGTCCTCCATGGAAATGGTTTCATCGCCGTCCGTTCCGATGAGGGTGACGGTGTCCCCCGCCTGAACGCCGGGGATATCGGTCACGTCCACCATCATCTGATCCATGCAGACCCGCCCCAGAATGGGGGCGCGCTGCCCCCGAACCAGAACATAGAAC
>ERZ1026884.1574-NODE-1574-length-11953-cov-14.525298_pt1 | contig 11953 bp, 8 predicted proteins | sample MGYA00380172_ERZ1026884 | MGnify/ENA primary metagenome ERZ1026884 (study PRJEB33269, sample SAMEA4719808) | human gut metagenome | biome: human-associated habitat; feature: organic feature; material: feces | place: Cameroon | collected 2013-10 ... | reverse complement strand
AATTGGGCTTGGTGAACACACGTGATATGTTCGCAAGAGCCATCAAGGGTGGTTATGCAATTCCTGCATTCAACTTCAACAACCTCGAGCAGCTTCAGGCTATCATCAAGGCTTCTTCAGAATTGAAGTCACCGGTTATCCTTCAGGTTTCTAAGGGTGCACGTAACTATGCCAACGAGACTCTTCTCCGCTATATGGCAGAGGGTGCTGTTGAGTACGCTAAGGAGCTTGGCTGCAAGCATCCTGAGATCGTTCTTCACCTCGACCACGGTGACAGCTTCGAGCTTTGCAAGAGCTGTGTAGACCTTGGTTTCTCTTCAGTAATGATTGATGGTTCAGCTCTTCCTTACGAGGAGAACATCGCTCTTACAAAGAAGGTTGTAGAGTATGCTCATCAGTTCGACGTAACTGTAGAGGGTGAGCTCGGTGTGTTGGCTGGTGTAGAGGATGAGGTTTCTTCAGATGTATGCCACTATACAAAGCCTGAGGAGGTTATCGACTTCACAAGCCGCACTGGTGTTGACTCATTGGCTATCTCTATCGGTACTTCACACGGTGCTTACAAGTTCACTCCGGAGCAGTGCACACGCGACCCGAAGACTGGCAAGCTCGTTCCTCCTCCATTGGCATTCGATGTTCTCGACGAGATCATGGAGAAGCTCCCTGGATTCCCAATCGTTCTCCACGGTTCTTCTTCTGTACCACAGGAGTATGTTGACATGATCAACGAGTACGGTGGCAAGTTGCCTGACGCTGTTGGTATTCCTGAGGAGCAGCTCCGCAAGGCTTCTGCTTCTGCAGTTTGCAAGATCAACATCGACTCTGACTCTCGTCTTGCCTTTACAGCTGCTGTACGTAAGGTATTCCATGACAAACCAGGTGAGTTCGACCCACGTAAGTACTGCGGTCCTGCTCGCGACCTCATGGAGCAGATGTACAAGCACAAGATCATTGACGTGCTCGGTTCTGACAACAAGCTCGCTCAGCTCGACTAATAAGGTTGCTTGAATAAAGCAATATAAATAAAACAACGCGCTCGAAACCTATATTCTTTGGTTTCGGGCGCGTTTTCATTTAAGGTTGTCTTGTCATTTAACAAATTAGATTATTCTGTTTAGATAGGTTAGTTAGTATGCCTTTTCGTGTACACCGGCAACAGCACGGCCACTTGGATCGTTCATACCACAGAATGACTTGTCCCAAGCCAGAGCCTCAGCTGTTGAGCAAGCTACACTTGGTACACTTGGTACAGAGCGAGCTGCCGAGTCTGATGGGAAATGCGAGGCAAAAATTGAGCGGTAATAATATTCTTCCTTGCATCTTGGAGGATTGATAGGGAAACGTTCGGCTGCATGTGCCATCTGCTCATCACTTACCTGCGATGCAGTTATTTGCTTAAGTGTGTCTATCCAAGAATATCCAACACCATCGCTGAATTGTTCCTTCTGTCTCCATGCCACCTCCTCAGGTAGCATATCTGCAAATGCCTCACGCACAATCTTCTTCTCTATTGTATTGCCAGGACATAGTTTTGCCTTAGGATTGGTACGCATCGCAACATCAAGAAATTCCTTATCCAAGAATGGCACACGTCCTTCCACACCCCATGCCGAAAGACTCTTATTAGCACGCAAGCAGTCATACAGATGCAACTTAGATAGTTTTCGCACTGTTTCTTCATGAAAAGCCCTTGCATTAGGAGCCTTGTGAAAATACAGATAGCCACCAAATATCTCGTCAGCTCCCTCACCCGAAAGCACCATCTTTATACCCATCGACTTTATTACACGTGCCAACAGATACATAGGTGTTGATGCTCGCACTGTTGTAACATCGTAAGTTTCTATAAAGTAAATCACATCGCGTATGGCATCGAGTCCCTCTTGTATTGTGTAGTTTATCTCGTGATGCACTGTTCCTATATGATCGGCTACAAGTCTTGCCTTTGCCAAATCTGGTGCACCTTTCAATCCTACTGCAAATGAGTGCAACCTTGGCCACCATGCACGCTCCTTACCATCCGATTCTATGCGGCGTTCAGAATATTTCTCTGCAATGGCCGAAATAACAGACGAGTCTAAACCACCCGACAACAATACACCATAAGGCACATCACTCATCAGCTGACGTTTAACTGCATCCTCAAGCGCATCGTGTATAGCCTCTACACTTGCCTTATTGTCCTTTACCGCATCATAGCTAAACCAGTCGCGCTTATAGTATCTTGTAATCTTACCTTCTCGGCTCGAATAGTAGTGACCTGGAAGAAACGGTTCATAGTGCTGACACTCGCCCTCAAGAGCTTTAAGTTCTGATGCCACATACACAGTACCGTCATCGTCGTAGCCTATATAAAGAGGTATAACACCTATTGGATCGCGAGCGATAAGAAACTCATTGCGCTCAACATCGTATAAAGCAAATGCAAAGATACCACTTAAGTCTTCAAGAAAATCGATGCCCTTATCTCTGTACAAGGCAAGAATCGACTCACAATCCGAACCTGTCTGAAAGTCGTAACTGCCTGCATAACGTGCACGTATATCCTTATGATTATATATCTCGCCGTTAACGGCAAGCACTTGCTTTTTATCTGGAGCTATAAGTGGCTGTCCACCAGACTCAGGGTCGACTATACTCAGTCGCTCGTGAGCAAGAATGGCAGAGCCTCCACACCAAATGCCGCTCCAATCAGGACCTCTATGACGTATCTTACGGCTCATACGCAAAGCCTTTTCACGCAACTCAGGAGTTTGTTCCCGTAAGTTGAACATTGCAACAATTCCACACATATATATAATTCTTTTATTGGTTTTCTATCTTTAGTCATTTAACGACAACAAGCCTTTTTTTAAGGTGCTCCTCCTGCACTTAAAAGACTGTGCAAGAGGAACGGGTCAAAAGAATAATCATTATTCAAGGTTAGTGTCGTATGTCTTTATATGTATTCATATGTCAGAATATTAATTGTAGGCACTCTCGCCGTGCTCGTAGATGTCAAGACCTTCTTCCTCTACTCTACGACATACACGCATTCCTATAAACTTGTCTACCAATATATATAGTAGATATGTAACAACCGCACTATACAGAATGCTTATCAACGTAGCCTCTATCTGTACCCACAACTGATGCCAATCGCCATAAAGAGCACCTTCGGCTCCACTAACACCAGTTACAGAAGATGTTGCAAACACACCTGTAAGTATTGAACCAATAATACCACCCATACCATGCACGCCAAAGGCATCAAGTGCATCGTCATATTTAAAGAAAGGCTTAATAACCGCTACCATAATGAAGCACACTACCGGTGTTATGATACCAATGGCAAACGCTCCTACAAGGTCGGTTGAGCCAGCAGCCGGCGTTATAGCAACCAATCCAGCCACTGCACCCGTACATGCACCCACCGTAGTAGGCTTCTTGTTGCATATCCAGTCAATTGTCATCCAAGTAACAGCTGCTGCAGCTGCTGCCACATGTGTTACAAGAAAAGCATTGGCTGCAAGTCCGTCGGCTGCCAATCCGCTACCAGCATTAAATCCAAACCATCCAAGCCACAAAAACGATGTACCCATAAATACTATCGTTACATTATGAGGCAGTATGGCGTGTCCCTTCTTATAGTCATCACGCTGACCAATCATAAGACACATAATAAGTGCAGATATACCGGCATTGATATGCACCACTGTACCACCAGCAAAGTCGAGCGCACCCTTCTCCTGCAAGAATCCGCCTCCCCATACCCAATGTGCCATGGGAAAATAGGCTATAATAACCCACAGAATAGTAAACACCATATATCCTTTAAACTTTATTCGTTCTGCAAAGGCACCAAGTATAAGTGCTGGTGTAATCAGAGCAAACATACACTGGAACATTGCAAACGTAAGCTCGGGAATACCAGTAGATGTAATACTGTTAATGGTGACACCCTTCAAGAACGCCTTGTCGAGTCCGCCCATAAAGAACCAAGCCCAAGAGCCACTCTCCTTAAATCCAGTGCCAAATGCCCAAGTATATCCTATAGCCACCCAAAGCAGCGACACAACACCAACAATGAGCATTGTCTGCATTATCACACTTAGCACATTCTTCTGTCTTACCAATCCGCCGTAAAACAATGCGATACCAGGAATACTCATAAGGAGCACCAGAATAGTTGCCATTATCATCCAGGCAGTGTTGCCTGTGTTTAAAACAGGGGTGTATGCTGAAAGTAGTGTAGTCATCATATCCTTACTATTTACATTATTACGATTTACTAACGTTCCTGCTCTGCGTTATACAGTGCTATGTCGCCTCTCTCGCCGGTGCGTATGCGTATAGCATCTTCTATTGGAATAATAAATATTCTGCCATCGCCTATCTCACCAGTTTGTGCAGCATTAAGTATGGCGTTAACAGCGCGTTCAACATTTTTGTCACGTACAACGAGCGACACAAGGATACGCTCTATTGAACTCGTATCGTATACTATACCACGATAGATACGGTCCTGACGTGCCTTGCCTATGCCACGCACATCGTAATAAGAGAACCATTCGATGTCGGCAGCAAGCAATGCCTGCTTAACATCTTCGAATCTTGACTTGCGAATGATAGCTTCAATCTTCTTCATACAACTTTCTTTTTATTGGTTATTATTACTTTTAAGTTTCCTTTTGCAATCTTTACGCTGCAAAATTACAACAAAACGAAATATAAAAGCATATATTTATAACGTTTTATCAGATTTATTTTATTCGAAATTTTATTTTGATACAAATACTACACAAACAACCATCATATTGTAAGCAAATTCAAGAAAAATGCTTACAAATCGAAACTTAATGATAATTAACCACAAATAATGCAACAGTTTTTATTGCTTATTACGCAAATAGTTGTAATTTTGCAATCGTAAAAAGCAAATAGATAATCGTTAAGGTAAAAAGACAAACAAAATGGCAAGGTCGGTTAAGTTCACCAAGATGCATGGAGCTGGCAATGATTATATATATGTGGATACACAACAATATAATATTCCCAACCCATCAGAAGCTTCAATAGCTTGGAGCAAGTATCACACAGGAATAGGTAGCGATGGGCTTGTGCTCATAGGCAAACCATATGATGAAGTGGACGCCGATTTTTCCATGCGCATATTCAATGCAGATGGATCTGAAGCTATGATGTGTGGCAATGCGTCTCGCTGTATTGGAAAATATCTATACGAGAAGGGACTTACAAACAAGACATCTATACGTCTGCAAACTCTTTCAGGTGTAAAGACTCTGGAGCTTCACCTTAATATATATAATAAGGTGGAAAGTGTTACAGTAGATATGCTTGCTCCGGTTTTCCATAACCCGAAACAATATGACGAGACATGCGGTGATGAGCTTACAGCACAGTTCCGTACATTCCGTGGAACATTTGTATCAATGGGCAATCCGCACTTTGTGTGCTTTGTCGACGACATTGCAACACTCGACATCAGCCGTTATGGCTCTATAATGGAGAATGATTCTGCATTTCCTGAGCGTTGCAATATTGAGTTTGCGCAAGTAATGCCCAACGGTGATATACGCACAAGAGTATGGGAACGTGGCAGCGGGATAACAATGGCATGCGGTACAGGAGCATGTGCCACAGCAGTAGCAGCCGCCTTAACCGATAGAGCTACACGCAAGAGCAATATTGTTATGGACGGCGGAACGCTACACATCGAATGGAACGAAAACGATGGACATGTATATATGACTGGACCAGCAGCTTTCGCTTTCGAAGGAGAAATAGACTTACCGTGATTTTATCGTAAGACACAACACCAATAAATGAAAATAGAATAATAGACATTATATGGCCTTAGTAAACGAACATTTCTTGAAACTGTCAAACAATTATTTGTTTGCAGACATAGCCAAGAAGGTTAATGCCTTCAAGGTTTCACACCCCCAGGTACGAGTGATTAGTCTCGGCATTGGAGACGTTACACAGCCGCTTTGCCCTGCAGTGATTGAAGCAATGCACAAGGCAGTAGACGAGATGGCACGTAAAGCAACATTCAGAGGATACGGTCCTGAACGTGGATACGACTTCTTGCGCGAAGCTATTGTCAAAAACGACTATGCGCCACGCGGCATTCATCTCGACCCTAATGAAATTTTCGTTAACGACGGAGCCAAGAGCGATACTGGCAATATAGGCGAGATAGTAAGATGGGACAACTCCATAGGTGTTACCGATCCTATCTATCCAGTATATATCGACTCTAATGTGATGTGCGGACGAGCCGGAGTGCTTGAGAACGGCAGATGGAGCAACGTAAACTATATGCCGTGCACAGCCGAGAACCACTTTATACCGCAAATTCCCGACCACCGCGTCGATATGATATACCTCTGCTACCCCAACAACCCAACTGGCACTGTATTGCCAAAAGAGGAATTAAAGAAGTGGGTTAAGTACGCTCTCGACAATGACACGCTTATCCTATACGATGCAGCCTACGAGGCATACATACAAGAGGACGACATCCCCCACTCTATCTACGAGATTAAGGGAGCAAAGAAATGTGCCATCGAGTTCCGCAGCTATTCTAAGACTGCTGGATTTACCGGTGTGCGCTGCGGATATACAGTAATACCTAAGGATGTAACTGCTGTTACACTTGACGGCAAAGAGCGCATCAACCTCAACCACTTGTGGGATCGCCGACAGTCTACCAAGTTCAACGGCACAAGCTATATATCACAGCGAGCCGCTGCTGCCATATACACACCCGAGGGCAAAAAGCAGGTAAAGGAAACCATAAACTATTATATGGGCAACGCCAATATAATGCACGAGGCACTTACCGCTATGGGCTTCGAGGTGTTTGGAGGCAAAAATGCACCATATCTTTGGGTCAAGACACCAGATGGTACCGACTCATGGAAGTTCTTCGAGCAAATGCTATATGCTGTAGGCGTTGTATGCACACCAGGTGTAGGATTTGGACCGAGTGGCGAAGGCTATATTCGCCTTACTGCATTCGGCAATCGCGAAGACTGCAAAGAGGCTATGCGAAGAATTAAGGAATGGCTAAAGAAGGCATAAAGAAGATCCATATTATATAATGTATGGAGATAGTTAAGAAAGTCACTCTTTAAATTTAGAACAATAACAGTAAACAACATAAAAGAAAGAAAACAATGGCAAATTTAAGATTTGATGTTGTAGCCGACGCTTTCAAGAAGAAACCCGTCGACGTGATTACACCGATTGAACGCCCATCAGAGTTCTTCGGAAAGAACGTATTCAACCGTGCCAAGATGTACAAGTATCTGCCACGCGACGTATATGAGAAACTCATCGACGTTATCGACAATGGTGCTCGTCTTGACCGTTCTATTGCCGATGCTGTTGCTAAGGGCATCAAGCAGTGGGCCGATGAGAACGGTGTTACACACTACACTCACTGGTTCCAGCCTCTTACTGAAGGCACTGCCGAAAAGCATGATGCCTTTATCGAACACGACGGCAAGGGCGGTATGATTGAGGAGTTCTCGGGCAAGTTGCTTGTACAGCAGGAGCCTGATGCCAGCTCATTCCCTAACGGTGGTATACGTAACACATTCGAGGCACGTGGCTATTCGGCTTGGGATCCTACATCGCCTGTCTTCATCATTGATGACACACTGTGTATCCCTACTATCTTCATCTCATACACAGGCGAAGCTCTCGACTACAAGGCTCCGCTTCTGCGCTCGTTGCATGCCGTTAATGTGGCTGCCACTGATGTTTGCCACTACTTCTATCCAGAGGTAAAGAAGGTTATATCAAACCTTGGTTGGGAACAGGAGTACTTCCTTGTTGACGAGGGTCTATATTCGGCACGTCCCGACCTTATGCTTACTGGCCGCACACTTATGGGACACGACTCTGCAAAGAACCAGCAGATGGACGACCACTATTTTGGTGCTATTCCAGAGCGCGTGCAGGCTTTCATGAAGGATCTTGAAATTCATGCTCTCGAACTTGGTATTCCTTGCAAGACTCGCCACAACGAGGTTGCGCCTAACCAGTTTGAGCTTGCTCCTATATTCGAGGAAACCAACCTTGCTATCGACCACAACATGCTTCTCATGTCGCTCATGAAGAAGATTGCTCGTCATCATGGATTCCGTGTATTATTGCACGAGAAGCCGTTTGCCGGCATCAATGGTTCGGGCAAGCACGAGAACTGGAGCCTTGCTACCGATACTGGCGTACTGCTGCACGGACCTGGCAAAACCCCAATGGATAACCTCCGCTTCATAGTATTCATCGTTGAAACCTTGATGGCTGTATACAAGCACAACGGATTGCTTAAGGCCAGCATCATGAGTGCTACTAATGCCCATCGTCTTGGCGCCAACGAGGCACCTCCAGCTATCATATCATCGTTCCTTGGCCGTCAGCTTACAGAGATTCTCACACGTATTGAGACTTCCGAGAAGGACGAACTATTCGATATTGCCGGCAAGCAGGGATTACAACTTGATATCCCTGAGATTCCTGAGCTACTTGTAGATAACACCGACCGCAACCGTACATCACCATTTGCCTTTACCGGAAACCGTTTCGAGTTCCGTGCTGTAGGTTCCGAGGCCAACTGTGCTTCTGCCATGATTGTGCTTAATACAGCTGTAGCCGAGGCTTTGCACGATTTCAAGTTGCGTGTTGACGCTCTTATCGAGAAGGGACATGACAAGGTACGTGCAATACTTGATGTTGTACGCGAGGATGTTAAGTTCTGCAAGCCAATCCACTTTGATGGCAATGGCTACTCAGACGAATGGGTTGAGGAGGCTAAGCGCCGCGGTCTTGACTGCGAGACTTCTTGTCCTAAAATATTCGAGCGCTATCTCGACGAGGCTACCATCAAGATGTTCGAGAGCCAGAACGTTATGACACGTAAGGAACTTGAGGCACGCAACGAGGTTAAGTGGGAGACATACACAAAGAAGATTCAGATTGAGGCACGTGTATTCGGCGACCTTTCTATGAACCATATCATCCCTGTCTGCACTCACTATCAGAGCCGTCTTGCCAAGAATGTACAGAGCATGTACGAAATCTTCCCTGCTGATACAGCCGACAAGCTGACATCACGCAACAAGAAGATAATTGAAGAGATAGCTGAACGCACTCAGATTATTGAGAGTGGTGTGGAAGAATTGGTCAACGCACGCAAGGTTGCCAATAAGATAGAGGACGAACATCTTAAGGCTATTGCCTACCACGACACTGTGGCTCCTAAGATGGAGGAGATACGCTATCAGATAGACAAGCTCGAGCTTATCGTAGCCGATGAACTCTGGACTCTGCCTAAGTATCGCGAACTTCTGTTTATCCGATAAGAAGGAATATTCAGACATAAAACACTTAACAGCTATCTATTTCTTTTATTGGTTGTTTAAGTTGGGGTTGCGCCTTTGCGAAAGGGTCCAGCCCCTTTTTTTATATATATACACGGCAAGTTACGTATATTATATATAGTTGTTGTGTCGTTCTGTGTGCGTGCACATAAATGTTGACTTACATCAAAAAGGAAGCTATATTAGCAAAATATTGAGTATAATACTTGTGTGTGTACGCAAACAGTAGTAACTTTGCATTGTCAAAAGGAGGAAAGCCGAGAGGTTGACAATCCTTATATAAGACATTTCAAATAGAAGGTGAAAGAAATCTTTGAGAGAATTTAACAATATAAGTCTTTGAAGAGGTAAGTAGGAGATTGTAGAAAAGGATGACTAAGATAAGATGAAAGATTGAGATAACGCACACAAGAGTAGGTAAAAGATTATGGATAACAAAGGTAGAAGATTTAGGATAACAAGGTAGAAGATTTAGGGATAACAAAGGTAGAAGATTCAAGGATAACACAAAAGGTAGAAGATAAGGATAACGCACAGAAGAAAGGTATTAGTAAGAGAGGTATTAGTAGATAAAAGGTATTAGTAGAAGGTTGACAAGGTATTAGTAGTAGAGGTATTAGAATTTAGTTAGGTTAATGGTTTAAAGGTAAAAAGTTATGTTGATGACGATGATGATGACCCTATTCGCAGCAAGTGCTGCAATAGGAATGTGGGGAGAGGGCAACGAAAAGTAAATCGTTTGCACCCCCGCCGAATGAACGGAGCGGAAGTCGAACGCGTTGAGGTTCATCAACTTTAAGTAGAAAACAAGTAAAACATTAGAAATACGAAGGCTGCTTTGGTTCACACCATTGCAGCCTTTTTCATACATACCCCAACACTGGGCTTTACAAATTCGTACAAATCTACATACTCATTTGTGCTTATAGCCCATATATCAATGTAAAAGCAACAAAAAAGGAGGTCTATTAGAAAATAAATATATACTTTTGCAAAGTGGAAATAACAAATGATTATAACATTAGTGAGTCATGCTGCTATTATGGCTGACGGCTATTAAAAACTAAAAGCAAAACAAATGGAAAATAACAAGAATCTGTTTCAAGAAGTTAACGAGGGTTACACCATGCACGAGGCCATTGAGGAAGCTAAACGCTGCCTTCATTGCAAAGTGCCACAGTGCAAGAAGGGATGTCCTATAAGCCATGATATACCCGACTGGATACACGAACTTTCGATGGGCAACTTTGGCAACGCCATGCACATCATCAACGAGAAGAGTAATCTTCCTGCTGTATGCGGACGCGTTTGTCCTCACGAGAAACAGTGCGAGGGACATTGCGTGCTTGGCAAGAAAGGTCAGGGCATACACGTAGGCAAACTTGAGCGTTTCCTTGCCGATTTTGACGGCAATATGGGACTTATTCGCGAGAATCTCCTACCCAAAACACGTGGCAAGGTAGCTGTAATTGGTTCGGGTCCTGCTGGACTTACTATCGCTGGCGACCTCTCTCGCAAGGGATTCAATGTCGAGATATTCGAGATGGAACCAGAACCAGGTGGCGTTCTTATGTTCGGCATTCCTGAATATCGTCTACCTAAAGAGATTGTACGTCGCGAAATCAAGAAGATGGAGGAACTGGGAGTTATCATACATTGCAATACCACCATCGGCAAAGACTATACTGTAGACGACCTCTTTGATCAAGGCTTCGATGCTATATTTATGGGTACTGGTACCGGCAATCCGCAGAAGCTTGATATACCTGGCGGCGATATCAACGGTGTACGTCAGGCTATTTGGTTCTTGCGTCGTGTAAGTCTTTACAATGAAGGCAACCTTGACCGCAGCGAGGTTGTTGTTGGAAAGGGCGACCGTTGCTTTGTTATAGGATGTGGCAATACAGCTATGGACGCCGCACGTACTGCTGTACGTATGGGTGCCGAGCGTGTGGATATTGTTTACCGCCGTACTATCGACGATATGCCAGCTCTTCGTTCCGAGTATGACGATGCTGTTAAGGAAGGCGTAAACTTCAATTGGGAGTCGAACATTGTAGAGATTCACAGCGATGAGAACGGCAATATGACTGAGGTAGTTATCGAGACCAAGGATGGTGAGCGCCGTGTTGAGAAGGCCGACTATGTGCTTTTGGCTCTGGGTTCTAAGCCTGCCAGCCGTATTGTATCTACAACAACCGGAATCGAAGTAGACGATCGTGGCTATGTCATCACTCGCGAAACACCATATGGCATGACTACACGCAAGGGTGTATTTGCAGGTGGCGACGTTGTTAACCGTCCTTCTACCGTAGTTCTTGCCATGCGCGATGCCAAACAAGTGGCCGAGGGTATCGCCCAATACGTTGATGCCATCAAGCTGATTGATGCCATCAACGAGAAAATGAAGCAAGAATAAACATATAACATACGAACATACACTCGTATAAAAGAAACGTTCATTGCACGTGGAAGCACCGCGTACAATGAACGTTTCTTTGTAGATACACTTTTTTACACGAACTTTATAACAAACACCACACTTTTTTACACGAACTTTA
>ERZ1026884.1567-NODE-1567-length-11966-cov-11.055075_pt1 | contig 11966 bp, 6 predicted proteins | sample MGYA00380172_ERZ1026884 | MGnify/ENA primary metagenome ERZ1026884 (study PRJEB33269, sample SAMEA4719808) | human gut metagenome | biome: human-associated habitat; feature: organic feature; material: feces | place: Cameroon | collected 2013-10 ... | reverse complement strand
ACCCATTAAAATAATACACGAATTGAGGCGTTTCCTGCGTTTGTTATTGTTGAATATCAACTATTTACGATATAATTTTTTTATCAAAACTATGCAGAAAATATTATGGATTTTGAACACCCTACCCATTAAGAGTAATTCTTTATCACGCACAAACCGTCAACGATTATGTGGTTTTATATTCCTTAATCGTCTTCTTAACAATCACTTCAAAAGCATCTGCACACATCTTAATGTCCTCATATTCAGCGAGTTCTTTTCCTCCTAAACCTTCGTTGGTCCATTCTGCGATGTTCTTGGCATAAATACCCACATTATTGTTTGAAAGGAAATTCGAAGAGAGAGCATAAGGAAGGTTGTGCAAATCCATCTCGTCGATACACTTTTTAAAGCTATTGTAGTCGCCGTCAATGGCAAAACCATAATCTACAGCGATACGATAAATAGCTTCCCACTGACGCTGTTTGCTAAATACCGCATTTCTTCTGTTGTAGCTAAAGTTAATCAGTTTGATGATGCACTTTTTGAGTATTTCAAAGCGCGTAGGCTCATCCATGTCATTAACCGTAGGGCATTCGGCAGCCATCATCACATCATAACCCAATGTGTTGTCGTGCTCTGTAGCGTGCGCATTGTTCAATATATATGGTCTGTAACTATGCGTGTGTACAGGTTCTGCTTGGCAACCCGCTTCCACGTCATGGCCATTGCTTTCAAGTTCAGTGATGCACGTCCCCGTAGCATAGAAATACATCGTGATGATGATGCGGATAGCCACATCAATTTCTTGTTCCGAGGCAGTCGGTGAAATGTGCGACTCATTGTTGCGCCAATCTTTTACCATCGTCAGATATTGATAGAGCGTCTGATATGCTGGGTCTTCGCTATACTTCAATGACCACAAGGGACGAATGGCATGTATCACATCCTTCCAAGTAGCAGTGTCTCCTTCGTATCGTGGGCGAACCTCTTCATTTCTCATTAAGTAAAAGAGCTTTTTAAGATAAGCCTCAAACTTTGTTGCCAGAAGATTGAAAGCCACATGTTTATCGATAATCGTAGGCTCTTTGCAAAAAAGATAAGAGAAGGCCTTGTTTATAAACATCCCTACGCTGTCGAGTTTTCCAAGCGACTCTTTGTCTAAGACATAAAAAACACTGTCAATAATCTCATCCTGCGGACGCATGTATTTTGCAACGCCTGAGAGTGTATTCTTCAGAATGTCTTTGATGCGAAGCTTAAATATGTCGATATTAGGCGCAGGCTCTTCTGCTGGCACATCCTCTGTGGGCGCAACCTCCGCTGTGGGCAATTCAGTTTCTCCAGATGCCACCTGTGCGGCATTCTCCAGTGTCACATCGTCGTGTAGCCAAGCCAATAAGATGTGTTCACGCGCCACGGGGTCTAATATGAACTGTCTAAGAATTTTGTCTGCTTTGGGCATTACAAGGAATGGAGGACATGCCGAGCCTGTAATACGCAACAGAAAATCGCGTGTCTTTTGCAAATCAAGCGTAAGCTTCAAATTCTCAAATCGGTTAAACTCATTAAGATTTTGGTCGTTTACGTCGCTACTTATAATGTTTATCAGCTGACTGGCATTTACGCCTGTGGCTTCGCTCAGATTCATGATTTGCTTTTTCAATTCACTTATCTGATACTCTGCAATATAATCGTGGATGGTTTTGCCTTGTTCCAAATGCAAGTCGCCACACTGAATGTCGTGCAGAATGATAAGGGCTGTGCGTTGATCTTTCTGCGACAGCGTAGCAAAGGTTTTGCATAGTTCTTCAAAGGCAGCCTTCGTCATTTCGCTACCCACTCCCTCAGTATATAGATTCTTGATGAATCTTTGAAACTTAGAGTCGATGTAATCTGCATTGATGGTTCCGGTGCCTGTTTCTGTGATGTAGGTATCGATGGCATATTCCCAAGGTTCCTTATGGTCTGCAGGTTCCACTTGTTGAAATAGTTCACGATAACGCTGCAGCAGAATCACATAGGTCTGCTCATCCAGTTCCATTGTCACCTTCGAGTACGTGTTGCCATGCTGAAACTCATATTCGCTCTTCTCCCACACAAAGCCTTGCAACTTGGCAGCCTCCAACAAATGCGTCATCTCGCTGAAGCATTTGGCAAACATGTTTCTCGCTTCACGTCCTTCAGGCAACTTCTCAAAGTTCATAATCTTGTGCGAATGGAAGATGTCGCGGATGGTGAGGAAGCGCTGATTGATGTTTGAGAGGTTCTTCTCTAACTTATCAACGAAAACGCCAAGAGGTCTGTCCACATACACCTCTAACGCATCTTCAATGTTCTGCGCCATGGTGTAAGGCTTTGTATAATACTTAATCGTGCCGAAAGGTTTGTCGGGACCAAACAGACGGTTTGTACGTGAGAAAGCCTGAATGATGTCAACATACTTCATCACCTTGTCCACATAGAGCGTGTTTATCCACTTTGAGTCGTAGCCCGTAAGCATCTGCGTCACCACAATCAGCAAGTCTATTTGCTGGTTATGGTCATTCTCTATGCCGATATAGGGCTTTTTATGGGCAAGGCGCTTTGCTACGTCCTTTTTATACAGGGCGTAGTTAGCCAACTTATAGTTCATGCCATATTGGGCATTATAGTCGGTAAGCATTTCATTGATAGCATCCTCGCGCACAATGCCACCATCGCTATTGTCGATATTGCTGTCGAACACCGCCGCCACGTTGAGCGATGGGTGATATTGCTTGAACAGCTGATAGTAGGCTATCGCTTCAGGAATGTTTTTAGTGGCAAGCATGGCATGAAATTTACCATTTTTGCTCAGCTTTTCACGACTCTTCATGATGTCGTTTGCCACAGCTATGTGGTGTTTGTCGCACTCATAGATGTTTTTAGGCAAATAAGCCTCAATGCCCTTCACCTGCTTGCCCTCCTCTGTGTAAGTTTCAGGCATTTTCAGTTTATTGACAAAGCGGTCGTATATTTTGTTTAGTTCCTCGTCTTTGTCTATGAGTTCCAAATATTCCTCGGTCGTCTTTTTGCTGAGGGGTTCGTCAGGATTACGTTCCTTCAGTTTAAGGTCTATTTGGTGGAACGCCACCAATTCGCGCAGTTCGTCGTCATTATATGTATTCACCATATAGGGGTCAAAACCAAGCACATTGCCATCGGGAATACCGCTGGCAATCGTGTATTTGTGCAAACAGTCGCCAAACAGCGTTTCTGTGGTTATCTCGTTCTTGGCGTTCTCCTCAAACACGGGAGTACCCGTAAATCCAAACAACAAGGCACGCGGAAAGCTGCGCTTTATGCTCATAAGCATATCGCCAAATACACTACGATGACACTCGTCAATGATAAACACCAGTCGCTTTTTGCCTATTTTCTCTATCAGCTCTTGGGTGATAGTGCCACCTCCTGCAGTGGGAGCGCCCTCCTTAATGTTACTCATCTTCTGTATAGAAGTAACAATCAGTTTGTCGTCGTTGTCAGTGCTCTTTAGTTTGGCAAGCAGCACAGAGGTGTCGGCTGTGTTTTGAATCTCATCGCCCTCGCCAGCAAAACCACGATATTCGTCGAGCGACTGCAAGGCAAGTTCTATGCGGTCGAGCAAAAAAATCACCTTGTCGGCATCGCCACTTGTGGCAATCAGTTGTGCACTCTTAAACGACGACATCGTCTTGCCCGAACCTGTGGTGTGCCAAATGTAGCCACCACGGTGCAAGTGGTCGTCCCAGTTGGTTTTATTCACCACATCGCTTATACGGCTCACGGCAAAGTATTGGTAACTGCGCAACACCTTTAAGGTTTTGTCCTTATCGTCGGCAATGGTGTAGAAGCCCACCATCTGATGTGCCATCGGGATGGAGAGCAAGTTGGAAGCCACCTGTTTCCAGTCGTTCACAATGCAGTTATTAAAGTCTTCCCAATGAAAGTAGAACTGCTTTTGGAATAGGTCTTCTTTTCCGGGGTTGGCAAAGTAGAGCGTCTCCTCGGGTGTCATAGCCACATAAATCTGCACCATCGAGAATATGCCACTTTGAAATACCCCCTCGTGTACATATCGCTTAATTTGATAGCAAGCCTGGCTGACGTCAATTTTGCTTCGCTTTAGTTCAATATGAATCACGGGCATACCGTTTATCAATAGCATCACGTCGCCACGTCTGTCGCCCAGCATCGTGTCGGCAGTCTTGAATTTAGGCTGTCGCACAATTTGATAACGACTCTGACCCGACGAAATCTCCATCGGGTCGAATATTTTCAGATACACCTCTTTGCCATAGTTGTTGGTGTCGGCTTCGTTGTCGCGTTTAATGCAAACCTCCTTGCCGTTGATAAATCGGTTCATCTCATAGGGCGATCCCATCATGTTCACCTTGTCCATCACCTGCTTCATTTCTGAGGCAGTAAGCGGATAGTTACCCAGTTTGTCTATCTCTCGGTTGTTGTCATAGATGATGTTTGCCCAGTTCTGCACCAATTGCTCTTCGGTAGGGTTTTTGATTACCTCGTTCCAACCATGTTTAAGGAGGTGATTGGTCAAAGCCTCTTCAAAGGCAAGTTCCTTGATGAAACCTTGTATATTGTCAGCCATAATTTTCTGTTGTTTTAAATGGTTTTATACGAACATTTTGTCAAGACATGCAGACTTGATTTGCTTTAGCTTCTCCAAGCGCTGGGTCTGGAGGAAGATTTGATGGTCGAGAGAGGTGAAGTAGGAGGCAATGGCTTGCTGCTCGGCGAGAGAAGGAATTGAAACTTCCATATCTTCATAATCTCGGAAGTAGATATGTGGAATTCCAGACCCACTTATAAAAGTAGTAAAATCTATAGTTTGAAGAAGTGGCTCAAGAAAATATATACAACAATTTTCTTTTGCAATAATATATTGCATAGTACCTAATAGCGATGAATATGCAGGATATAATTTCGTCCTACCAACTCCAGAACCATCTTTTATAATTCCTACGTAATCAGTAGAAATATCGTATGTCGCAATGTTTTGAATATATCCACTTGCGCCATATACTGCATAATTACCTGTGTTTTCTCCTAATGCGTTTTCAGACAGAACTGATGATTTTTTCTTGCAAATATCCTTAATAATCACTTTCTTCCATTCCCCCTCAAACCCCTTGAATCTTATTTTAGGCACAGTTTCCCCTTCCTGCGGGAACATAGTCTGCAGGCTTGCCGCCTTCATCTGCTTTAATGAGGCAAGACGAGAGGTGGAGGCGGAAATCTGAGAGTCGAGGGAGGTGAAGTAGGAGGCTATGGCTTGCTGCTCTTCATAATTGGGAATTGAAACTTCCATTTCTCCGTAATCTCGGAAGTATATATGTGGAATTCCAGAACCATTTATAAACGTAGTAAAGTCTATAGTTTTAAGAAGTGACTCTAGAAAATATACACAACAATTTTCTTTTGCAATAATATATTGCATTGTACCTAATAACGATGAATATGCAGGATATAATTTCGTTCTACCGACTCCAGAACCATCTTTTATAATTCCTACGTAATCTGTAGAAATATCGTATGTCGCAATATTTTGAATGTATCCACTTGCGCCATATACAGCATAATTACCCATGTTTCCTCCTAATGCGTTTTCAGATAGAATAGAGGATTTTTTCTTGCAAATATCCTTAATAATCACTTCCTTCCATTCCCCCTCAAATCCTTTAAATCTTATTTTTGGTTCCATCATATTATTCAATTTTCTTGTTCATAATAATAAGAATAGTCGATACCTTTCATAAAGGTCTCTCTATCGTTTATTTCTTTTTAGGCTTAACCTCCCAATGACCGCTATAGCCGCTACCCACATACACAATATGAGGCATTTTGGCGATACGACGCTTGATAGTTCTTAATCCTTTTCCTGATAAAGAAGCCAATTCTTCTGTTGTTATTTTAGGATAAACAGCTACTTGATATTCTATCCATTTATCTAAGTCATCGCCTTGAGGGACATCTTGAGGGACATCTTGAGTGCCACCTTGAGTGCCATCTTGAGTGCCACCTTGGGTGCCATCTTGGGTGCCATCTTGAGTATCACCTTGAGGGACATCTTGAGTATCACCTTCGTTTTCCACAAAGTTTACCTCAATATCAGGATGAGTTTCCTGCCATGCTAATATCATATTGGGGAATGTGACAGTAAACTGGGCACGGTCGGAGAAGAAGGTTGGAAGCATCTTTTCTTCAAAGTAAGGAATGGCTTTGATTGGATTGATTATCTTTCCCATGCCCGAACCTTTACGCTCCATATAACCCAACTGAGCAAAGATGTCGGCAATAATAGGATTGCGTCTGACAGAAGGAATGTCCTCTAAGTTCATCGTCTGGATAAGTCTTCCTTCCGGCATGGATCCTGGAGAGTAAATCACCATACGGTCATCGTACATATCCACATGCACCTCGCTACCTTGAATCAGGTAGTCGCGATGAGCCAGGGCATTCACTACAACTTCCATCACGCAACGTTCCATGTATTGAGGAATCTCGATGCGCTGCATCGGTTCTTTATACCAAAGTGTACGATTGTTGCGACGAATGAAGGACATGGTGTCTTCGAGAAGAGTTACAAGTCCGCCTGTAATCTCTGCGCTGTCGAGTGCATCAATGCTTCCTCCAGCTTTTGTCTTGCCATTCCATCTTGTGCAGAACACACGGCTTTGGCGCAATGGACATTCGTCTGCCATCAACAGACCGGCATAGGTAAGTATTCCCTTATTGTCAACCAAGCCAAACGAACGATAAAGTTTTTTATCGAAGCTCAGACCATTCCAGGCATAGTAGCGGCTGCGAAGCTTAGAGAATGCATAATCTTCAAACATTTCATCGCTTGGGCGCGCGTCGAATGAAGAGTTGCGACCTCTTAGCACCAAACGCTTATGTTCGGTACTATCTGCCACAACCGATTCGTTGCCAATGCGCACGAAGGTTTCAAGAACGCTGTCGCCTATATAATAATAAGGTGTATCTTCACCGCCATGCACATGAAGAATGAGCAGTTCCTTGTCTTCTACACGCTCTATCTTTAAGTCGATTTGGGGCATAGGATCAATGCGCTCCTTTATTTTCTGACTGATAAATTCGGCATCAGTCTTGGCATCGGTCAATCCTATGATAGTATCGTCATCGGCAATACCAAACAATAGGCAGCCGCCACCGCCATTGGCAAAGGCGCTGACGCTCTTCAACCAACTTTTCACTTTACGGCGTTCTACTTCCTGCTTTTTGTCGTATTCGGTAGTCTCACCTATATATTTTGCTATGTCCATATTTAATTGTTTTTACTTTACTCCTTCACCAACTCTTTCAGTCCCTTGATGGCAAATTGTTTTTGCCAACAATTATTATTAAATCTTATTTTTGGTTCCATCATATTATTCAATTTTCTTGTTCATAATAATAAGAATAGTCGATACCTTTCATAAAGGTATCTCTATCGTTTATTTTGTCTGTCAAACTTTTGTGTCAGAAGTTTCAGTTGGTTAGTGGCGCTAACCAACTCGTTTCTGCACCATCAGATTAAGACTTGCCACTCTCCGTGCTTTCTTCCGCCCACACGTTTGAGCAAGCCTTTCTTTTGTCGTTTACTGATGACAAATTTCACACCACCTAAAGAAAGGTCTCCTATAGCTTCTACTGTTTCGTCTATGGTTGCTTGTGGGTTCTTTTTGAGAAACTGCAGCACCTTTTTTTGTGACGAATCTAAATCCTTTTGGATAGTGGTGTCGCTCTTTTGGATAGTGATTTCACTCTTTTGGGTAGTGATTTCACTCTTTTGGGTAGTATCCAAATCCTTTTGGGTAGTGATTTTACTCTTTTGGGTAGTATCACTATCCATTAAACATTCCTTTTGGATACTTGTCTGGGTACTATCTTCTACTTTCTGGGTACTTATCTGGGTACTATTGTTTGTTTTCTGGGTACTTTTTCGATATTCTTTTCTCCAGACAATCACCTTAAACTCTTTACCACTAACATCATTGACTATCTCGATTTCAGGATACTCAGCCAATATGCGCACGATGCCTGACCCTATACCTCTATAATGCAAAGCATTGGTGGCAAAGGTTGCCATATATGGGTTGCGCTGGAAAGTTTTTCCGCTACGAATATCCTCTTCGGTCAGTCCTCCTGCCAATCTCTCTATTCTGTTTCTGGTGGAAAAAGAGTTTGGTTGTTGTTCCATTTGTCGAAGTCAGAACAGAAAAGGCGGTCTTGTATCACCCTATACTTCTCGAATTCGCTCTCTGCGTATTCCTTGGCATATTCTGCTGTGATGCGACCTGCGTCTTGCAGAATCTCTCTGTCAGTTGCGTCGAGAAATTTGTCAATACGCTTTGCCCAATCTTCCATAGTCATAGGGATGTGGCGTTCTGCCATGTCCTTCGCAATATCAAGATAGGCATTCACCAATCGTCCTAATGCTTGAAGCTCATTCTCTTTCAGATAGTTCTTGGCTACACTTACGTCCGACCGTATGATTTTGCCGTGAGGAGCCTTTGCCCAAGTGGTCAGTCCCATGTGCTCCTTCTCGGCATTGGCACGCTCTACAATCAGTTCGGCTGCTGTATGTCCATGTACGGCATAGTGCATTTTGTTTTGCACTTTTTTGAAGAACTCCCTTGTTGTAGGAGCATCACGGTTATAGTCGATGGCTGTGGCATAGATGTCAGTCAGCTTTTGATAGAAGTTACGCTCTGATAGTCGTATCTCGCGTATTTCCTCCAAGAGTTGCTCAAAATAGTCTACGCCGATGAAAGAACCATTCTCCATACGCTTCTTGTCAATCACGTATCCTCGGATCGCATATTGTCGAAGAACATAGGTACACCATTGGCGAAATTGAGTGGCACGGCGGGAGTTGACACGATAGCCTACGGCGATAACCATATCAAGATTATAGTATTCAAGATCGTCTTCCACCTCGCCTCTGATACCGCGGTTTACGACAGTTGCAATTTTTGCAACTGTCGTGTCTGTAGACAATTCTCCATCACTAAGAATCTTTTTGATATGACGGCTTATACCAGACTTGTCTATATCGAAAAGTGTTGCCATAGCTTTTTGCGTACACCAAATGGTTTCGTCTTTATAAACCACTTGTACGCCATCTTCTTTACCTTCAGCCATGAAGATAAGGAACTCGGCTGTACTGTTTCGTATTTCAATATTCTTTGCCATAATCTCACTCCTTTACCAACTCCTTCAATCCCTTGATGGCAAACTCATCGCCCGTGAGTTGTTCTACCAACTCTGCCAGTTGCTTGTTAGCCACTGCCATGTCGTCGTTAATCTGCTTATAGCTTGTGGCATATTTCTCGCTAAGGGCAAGGGTTTCTGATTCGAGGGCAGAGAGTACAGCGTGCAGCGTGTTGTCAATATCGTTGCAGATAGGATTAATCCACTTATGGTGAAGCAGTGTGGCAGCTTCCTCGTCCGACAGATTCTCTATCGCCTTGATGGTCTTTTCTTCCAAAGCCTGCTTGTCAGTCTTTATTTGCTTGTTGGTTTGGGTTTGTTCGTTCCAAAGTGCAACAATCTTCTTTAGCTTTGTCTTTGTTTCAGCTTCCACGTCAGCTTTAGGTTTGGCATCGGCAGTAATCTTCTTTTTGTCGAAAGCGTTGTCTTTCTCGCTGTCGCAATACGCCTCAAGTTCTTCTTCAGTAAAGCTGTCGCGCACCTCGTCGAGTTCGCCACTTATTGCCTCCACTCTCGACTGAAGGGCAGAGAGGGCTTGAAGCTCGGTTTGGAATTTTGTTTGCTGAACAAGGCAGAAGGGAATGATGTGACCTGTCAGTCCATCGGGCACTTCTACATCCTCGTTGTCCTTCTTTACCAACTTATAGGCAGTCTCCACCACATGCACGGCATCGAAGCCTTCCTCCTGAATGGTCTCTATGTCGCTGATGATAGCTTGCCAGTTGTCTGCCAATGCCTGATATACGGCATAACGATCTACAAGAGGAATGTGGTTGAGGCGATGGAATATGTCGGATGCAATTTCGTCTTGTGCCTGCAACTCGTGCACCGTCATCACGTTGTCAATAAGCTTTTGGTGGAGCATATCGGCAAAACCGTTGAATGCCTCGGCAAACTGCGTGTTGAGGCTCTTTACGTCCGTGTTGTGCTCAATGGCAGCCTTCACGTCCTCCACCTTTAAGGCAGAATAAGGTTTGTCTTTATGGGGCAAGAAAAGGTCGCTACGCAATGAGGGCAGAGCTTCCCAATATTTTTGCAGGGCATCAATTTCGGCGTTGGGAATACCGCCAAACATGGTGGCATAGATGTCGTATTGCTCGGCAGCCTCGCTCGAATCTACATAGCGAGGAATGTTGAGGTTGTAGCCATTCTGCCTTATCTCCTCACGACTCACTTTTTTTGAGAAACCCTGAATTTCTTTGCGGTAGCGCACGGTGTCGGCTATCTTTTTAATGTCGCAAGCACGCAGTTTGTTTTGTTTACCATCTTTCACAAAACCTTTGCTTGCATCAATAATCAGCACATCGTCGTTAGCGCGGTGTTGCTTGAGCACCATGACAAGGGTAGGGATGCCTGTGCCAAAAAAGATGTTGGCAGGCAAACCAATGATGGCGTCAATATTATTTTTTTCGATAAGATTGGTGCGTATTTGCTCCTCCTCGCCACCACGGAATAAAACTCCGTGAGGCAACACAATGGTAAGTATGCCATCGGGCTTAAGGTGATGAAGTTCGTGGAGCAAAAAGGCATAGTCGGCTTTCGACTTAGGTGCCACACCATAGTCCTTGAAGCGGGCATCGTTTTCGCGGTCTTTGGGGTCCCATTGTTGCGAGTAGGGCGGATTGCTCACTACCGCATCCACATAGAGAGGTTGCCCAATTTCGTTGCCACTTTTTAGGATAGGCCAGTCTTCTGCGAGCGAGTCGGCACAACGGGTATTGATATTGCTTGGTTGAATGCCACGCATCACGAGGTTCATACGTGTAAGGTTGTAGGTGTTCTCCTTCAACTCTTGTGCATAATATTTCACACGATTTTTGTCGGCAATATGGCGACCAATAGATTTGCCTATGGTGATAAGTAGTGAACCTGAGCCCGATGTAGGGTCGTATATCTCAATCTGATTTTTATCTTTATGATGTTCGGCAACAATCTCCGACATAAGTATTGCCACCTCATGAGGCGTATAGAATTCGCCAGCCTTCTTGCCCGCATTGGCAGCAAAATTGCCTATCAGGTATTCGTAAACATAGCCCAACACGTCATAGTCTTGCGAACCGTCGGTAGGAATATCCTTGATGAGTTTGATAAGGTCTTTCAAGGCACGTGTTTGGCTTGTGGGGTTTTCGCCAAGCTTACTCAGTCCTGCTTGCAGCGTTTTGAAGATACCATCGTAAACAGCTTTGTAGTTAGGGCTAACCAATCGGTCGAAGGAGTTAAGGGCTACGCTAAGGTCGGAAACTGTGAACTGGCTATCGGGTAACAACCATGTGGAGAACAGATTTTTGTATTCAATAAAGTAGCCAATATTGTTTTTGCAATAGTCAATAACAACCTTGGCGTTTGGGTCCTCATAGTTCTCGACAAGACTCTCGAGTGCAGCTTGTTTTTCCTCGTCAGATGCTCCTTTCATGTCCTTCAGAATATAGTTCACCTCATTGTCTGACAGGAATTTATAGAAGATGAGTCCGAGAATATAGTCTTTATATTCGTTTGCATCGATTTTAGAACGCATCTTGTTGGCTGATGCCCATATTTTATTTGCAAGTTGCTGTTTGTTCATATCGTGTGTTTTTATTTTTTATTCAATATGCAAATATAAGATTTTTCTTTGAAAGAAAGATGTTTTAGCACATGAATTGTCGTTATGTATGGAACAATTAATGGGCATTGGTGGACATTAATGTTCAAAAAAACGCGAAGCGAGTATTAATGAAAAAATTAATGGGCATTGATGATAATTAATGTTC
>ERZ1026884.1562-NODE-1562-length-11990-cov-3.629409_pt1 | contig 11990 bp, 9 predicted proteins | sample MGYA00380172_ERZ1026884 | MGnify/ENA primary metagenome ERZ1026884 (study PRJEB33269, sample SAMEA4719808) | human gut metagenome | biome: human-associated habitat; feature: organic feature; material: feces | place: Cameroon | collected 2013-10 ... | reverse complement strand
ACAAGGATGTATCTGACCACCATGCTATCATTCCCACAATGGAGATTGAAAAGGCGGATATCAAGGCTCTGCCTCTGGGCGAACGCAATTTGTTTCTGCTGGTCTGCTGCAAGCTGCTGTGTGCATCGGCGGAGCCGTATGTGTATGAGGCGGTCACGGCCACCTTCGATTGCGGGGACCATACCTTCACGGCAAAAGGCAAGCGCATCCTTGCCGAAGGCTGGCGAGAGATTGACCGTATTTTCCGTTCTTCTCTGAAAGAAAAACCAGAGGATACCGAAAATAGCGGCATTTTTCCGAACTTCACCGAAGGGCAGACTTTTGACGGTGTGGAGCTTCCCGTCACCGAGCATTTCACGCAGCCCCCAAAATCATTCACCGAAGATACCCTTCTGTCGGCCATGGAGAATGCAGGCAAGGAGGATATCCCCGATGAAGCCGAGCGAAAAGGGCTTGGCACGCCTGCGACCCGTGCCGCCATCATCGAAAAGCTGGTGACAGCTGGATTTGTGGAGCGCAAGGGCAAGAGCCTGATCCCCACAAAAGCCGGTATCAACCTTGTCACGATCCTGCCGGAGCCGCTGACCTCTCCCATGCTGACAGCGGAGTGGGAGCAGAAATTGGCAGAAATTGCAAAGGGCAACGCTGACCCGAATACCTTCATGGATGGTATCCGCGCTATGGTGCAGGAGATCGTTTCCACCTATTCCTGCATTTCCGAGGACGGCAAAAAACTGTTCGCCCCGGAGAAAGAAGTCATCGGAACCTGCCCCCGCTGCGGCCAGCCGGTCTATGAGGGCAAGAAGAACTTTGCCTGTTCGGATCGCCCCTGCGGTTTCGTCCTCTGGAAAAATGACCGCTTCTGGACGAGCCGCAAGAAGGAGCTGACAAAAAAGATGGCGGCGGAGTTGCTGAAAAAGGGCCGCACCAGTGTTAAGGGTATGTGGTCTGAAAAGAAGGGTGTCACCTACGATGCCGCGGTGCTGCTGGATGACACCGGCGAAAAATATGTTCACTACAAGCTGGAATTTCAAAAGAAAAAATAAGGAGGTCACGATTTGGAAAAACGGTATGATGGGTCTCTTTTCCCCATTTCTGTCCGCATTGTCAACAAAGAGGAGCCGGAGCGGGAACAGTGGTTGGAGCTGCCCACCACACAGCAGGCGCTTCGGGAGCTGCTGCAAAATATCGGCGGGGATCGGCAGGGCTGGTATCTGGGCGAGGTGGACTGCCACCTTTACAACGCCGCCGCTGTGGAGGACTGTACGGATATCAACGAGCTAAACTACCTGGCCGCTGCCCTGGAAGCCCTGTCGGATGGGGAATTCGGTTCCTACCAGGCCATTGTGGATACTGGCAGACATTGTGATACCATCCAGGATTTTATCAACCTGACGGAGAATCTGGATTGCTACGACATTGAACCGAGCATCCAGGACTATGAGGATCTGGCCCAGTACGTCCTCCATGAGCGGGACACCTACGACTATTCCACCCTCCGGGCCTTGGAGGACTACATTGACTATGAGGCGTTTGGGCGGGACGTTGCGGAATCCGAGGGCGGCTCCATTGAGGACGGTTGCTATATCTCTCCCACCAACTCCCCCTTTGCCGAGTTTTACGACGGGAACCCGGAGACGATCCCGGCAGGCTACATCGTATTCACCCCAGAGCTGCTTCTGCTGACCGCCGAGGAAAAGAAGGATTGGGCAGAGGATTTGGCGATCCAATTTGACAGCTTTTTTCGGGATTTTGACAGGGGGTATGCTGAAAAATACCCGGAGACACGGTCCCAGGTAGCAGCTTTCTATGACTGGCTGACGGATGGCAAAGTCGCTTTTCTGGAATCCAGGCTAAAGGACTTAGGTCAGACGGAACAGGATGCCCTCTTTTCTGACCTGCAGGACTACAAAAAGCTGACTGCCTATGACCCCACGCTGGATGACCTACCCAATACCATCCAGGTCCTTGTGGTGGAGCCACGGAAGGTTCCCTGCCTGCGGGAGGTGGAAGAAAGTGATTTCCATAGCATCCTGGGCGGCGATTACTCCGTTACCCATCCATTTGGGCCGGAGGCAGCCGTGCTTTGCCAGGAAGGTGGCAGAGAATGCGGCCTGGAATGGAACCGTGCCCTATACAATGGCCGGGGCCAGGTTTATGACGTAATTGCCGGCACCTTCCTGGTTGCCGGCATGGATGGGGACAACATCGTTTCTTTGCCGGATGACCTGGTGAATAAGTACAGTCGCCGTTTCCAGACCATTGAGGTTTACGCCCAGGTTGGGGAGCGCACTGTTATGTTCCAAGTACCCCAGGATAATCTCTCGGATTTTTCTGACCGGGATCTGGACAGTATTCTTCGGGCGAAGCTGGAAAAACGCCCCTCCCTCCGGGATCGGCTCAATGCCGCCAAGGAGGAATGCGCTGCCCAGACGGCTCCGGAGAAGAACATCAGCCGCACCGGGCCGGAGCGGTAAGGAGGCGGCAGGATGCCTACATATGAATATAACCGGGATTATCCCTTCGCCGCTTTCATTACGAACCTCGGCAAATACAATGAGGGTGAACTGATAGGTGAATGGGTGAAGTTCCCCACCACAGCGGAAGAAATCAAGGCCGCCCTGGACAGTATCGGCATCGGCCAGAAGGACGATTTTGGATACGCCTATGAGGAATGGTTTATTACAGACTACGACTGCTATGTGGACGGCCTGTATGACAAGCTGGGAGAATACGTCAATCTGGATGAATTAAATTATCTTGCTTCCAAGCTGGATGAAATGAGCCAGAGCGAATATGAACAGTTCCAGGCGGCAATGTCGGTGGGCGACCATGGCGGCAGCCTGCAGGATATGATAAACCTGACGGAAAATCTGGATTGCTATGAGGTGAATCCGAACATCACCGACTATGACGATCTGGGCCGGTACTATATCTATGTGCTGGAAGCCATGCAGGTACCGGACTATCTGGAAAACTACATCGATTATGAAGCCTACGGGCGGGATGTGGCGTTGGATGAAGATGGTCAGTTCACCGAATACGGCTATGTCCGGGACACCGGGGATTCTTTCGTGGAGGTTTACGATGGGAACCTGGAGAATATCCCGGAGGAATATCGGGTCATGTCTGTTCCCGGAGAAGATCTTTCCAAGGAAGAAATTGAGGAGTGGGCCGCTGACATTGCCTATGATATGGACGCTCTTTTCCGGCAGGAAGATCCCCACTACGCTACCGCTTTCCCCAACGCGCAAAACGCATGGGCAGATATCCAGGAGAAACTTCTAGCGGGACGAATCGCGGATTACAGCGAAAAGCTGGAAGCCCTGGGGCAGAAAGCCACGGACTATCTTCCCTCCGAATTGGAGAAATTCAAGGAGGCTACCGGCTATGAGGAATGGCTTGATTTTGACCCGGATACTGTCCGGGAAGGAATTGAAAACCCCGACAAATCCCGCATTGATGAAATGCTGGCCTTTGCGGAAAAGGCGGAGCGGGAATATGCCGCCGCGGCGGCAGCCTATGAGCAGACCCCGGCAGATATTGTAGAACAGGCCCGGGCCGTCTACGGGGAGCCGGAGAAAATGACTGTTCTGGTGGTGGAGCCGCTGAAGGAGCCCTATGTAAAACAAATCGACCCCGGCTACAGATCCATGCAGGAGGAAGTCGATGGAACCATCCAGGCCATTTATCCCTACGATGACCCTGTGGCTCTGGTTTGCAATGACGAGGGAAAGCTGCTGGGCATGGACCTGAACCGTGGCCTGCGGGACGATACCGGAAACCTCTATGACATTGTAGCCGGTACGTTCCTGGTGGTCGGTCTGGGTGAGGAGGACTTCACATCTCTACCCACAGAGCTGATCCAGAAGTACACGGAGCAGTTCCGAACACCGGAGCTGTTTGTCCCCAGGGATGGAAAGCTGGTAGTGCTGCCCGTGCCGGAGCAGGCCCAGGAGAAAGCCTACCTCCCAGACAAATTTGAAACCGGAGGCCATGTGCAGACTCCCAGGGGGAACTTCTGTGTAACAGCTTTGAGCCAAAAGCAAATGGAGGCTCTGGGATACGGTGTCCACCATCATTCCGATGACCGGCGTTTTTTGATCATGGGCAACGGCACCCGGGCCTTTGCGGTGGCCGCTGATTCCAGAGATTTGGAACGCCCCTCCATCCGGGACAGGCTGGAAACAGCCCGGCAGGAATGTGACAAACAGCTGAAGGTGGACACCCCCAGCCGAAACACACCGGAACGGGAGGAACGATGAGCCGAAGCAAGAGATGGAGACTTGAATGGGCGTTCTTCCTGGGTGGGAACGGGCGACGGCAGTATCATAGTCTGTGTAGGAACTGTTCCCACGACTGCAAGCAGAGTTTCCGGGTGAAACAGCTTGCCTGTCCATACTACAGTTCCAGGCGGGCGAAAAACTGTATGGATATGGGTGGAAAAACGGCTGAATAATCCTCTGTAGCTGTATTTTCAATGAGGGCTTTTATGATTTCTCATGTGTTGGTCTACTTGCTGACATACGGAGAAAAAACCGAATTTTACACACTTTCTGTCACGCATAAAAAATGGGCGTACAGCCTTTCGGTTTGTCCGATTGGCTGTACGCCCGCATTTTTTCATATTCTTGTTTGAATAGGATCGGATAGGGATAGGTAGCCGCAGTAGGCGTTGTGGGAATGTGCGTAAACTGCCAGAATAGCGAAGCTGTGGGAAAGATGTTTGCTGGCCTGTGGGATGGATCCGCCATTTCCACAGGCCAGTGAATCCCTTTTCCAGCAGCGTGAGCGGCAGTTTTCCACATTTCTATAATGCGAGGAAGTTACAGTCCTTCGGATTTGCCGGTTGACTACGTACTCTCTTTGAGCTATTGAAGATTGTACAGATACGCATTGACAGATATCGACAATTTCTGGTACTATTAAGAAGAAGGAGGGGGTAATGTGAGGATTTTCCTGAGTTCGACTTATGTTGATTTGAAAGAAATTCGTAACATCGCAATTAACTACTTAGAAGATATCGTTGGGCATATCACAGATGCGACCGGTACTGTGGTCGCAATGGAGTATTTTAACGCCACTGAGAGATACTGCAAAGAGGAATGCCTGCATGAATTAAGTACCTGCAATTTAGTAATCGGCATTTATGGAGATCGATACGGAACACCTGCAGAGGATGGGCGTTCAATGACCGAAACGGAGTTCGATTACGCAGTTGAGCATAATATCCCTATTTTGGCATTCGTAAAACGGGAAGAATGCCGTGATGCTAAACAACAGCTTTTTATTTCCAAGAAGGTACATGGTAGTGGGAAATCCTGTGCAAATTTTGAAAAAGAGGTGGATTTTGCAGATAGATTGAGCGCTTCCATAAAGGAGTATTTAGGGCAAGAAGAATATGATGGATATTCGGTGGATTCTTTGTGGGAACAAGTTACGGCATTGAGAGGTGCAGTGCAGAAGAGAATGGAGAATAATTCTTCTGGTGTTGAGCTGCAAATGCTACCGTATGGCTCTGGCGACGAGGATATAGCGCTGGAGAATATTCTGTCCTCTGTGAAGTTCTTAAAGGAGTCTATACAATACTTAGAAGTTGAAAACACGGCCGTACACCCATATGCTTATACAGTGGCAAAGCGCCCGAGTGAATTGACGGTTGACCATGGCCGGGAGCTCTGCAAAAATGTTGCAGCTTGCGCTAATCAAATTGTCGCAAACTGGGAGTTGATTCATCTTGGTATAGTGAATCACACAACAGCAATTACTCTGGCAACTACATACCTGAAACTGAAACGGATGCAGCAAAGACTCCTTAATGAACCGTGGACAGAGGAATTACGGCAAGAAGTCCTCCGGGTTCGGACAGAATATATAGATACAATCCACGATTCACGTTATGTGGATTAACCTTCAACAGCGGGAATAATAGTTCATCGGATTCCTCCGGGGACTACTATTCCCGCTGCCTATTGTTCCACCTTATTCAGATGATTCTAAGGCTACACTTCGTTTCTACTTGCGAATCAACCCATTATGACCTATTTTCTATACTTGTTTTCTCCTATACAGTAAACAAGCGATGTATTGTCAACGGTACATACCACACCGCCACAATCAACCGCCAGGCCAGGACAAACCCACCGATGATTCCGCCGACAATGAAGTTCAGCGCAAACAAGGCAATCCCTTCACCCATGGAGCCGCTGCCCGGCGCAATCCATAGCCGCATCCGGTGGAGGCCAAAGGGCAGCCCGCAGAGCATCCAGAGCCATAGGCCATTAACCGCCCCATCCTTCACACAGGCAGACTTGAAGATGCACACCAGCAGGGCCACACTGACTACGGGTATTACGCTCTTTCTGAAAAACTGAAAGACTGCTTCTTTTCTTGTCATGGTATATCGCCTCCCGGAATCCATTATAACAGCCGCAAGTTTAGGAGGCGCTAATAATCTGCGAACGATGCCTATTCCGCAAACTTTTCCCAGATCTTTTCATATCCGGCGAAACCTTCATCCACGATGCGCCCCACGTCCTCGCAGCCCACGCTTTTCCGCTGGCCGCAGGACACATTCGCCAGGATCAGCACCAGGCGCACGGCGTTGAATAGGTGCGTTTTGATTTCTTCCTCCTTGGTGGCCCAGCCACGATTGGGGGTATCCCCTGGGCGGTGGATGGTATCGGACAGATGGGCCAGTTCTTCTAAGGCGCGCTTACATTTTTCCTCATACCAGCTCTGCATATTGGGCATTTTCCCAGCGACGATGATAACAGGCTTTTCGTTCATATAGCATTCTCCTTTTTATTCTAGCTCTTGTGTAAGGCTCTGCTCCGGCGAGAGCAGAATGTCCAGATTTTGCTTGATGGTATCGTACTCTTTCGCCTGCCGCTTGGCGGTGGTGTACTGCGCGTACAAAGTACCCTTCCGCACGGTCAGTTCCGCCAGCTCCGCTTCCAGTTTTTCAGCGACGGGCAGCGGGACAGCTCCCAGCCGTTTCAGCTCCCGGGCGGCGGCCTCGAAAAGAATGATCTCGCTTTCGTGTCCACGAAGGAACTTTTCCTTGTCACTCGACTTCCGGTAGCAGTTATAGATGGGGCGGCACTTCCGATAGGTGGTGGCATATTTGGCAATCAAATTCAGCTCCGCAATTCTTCCCTCCACGGCCTTGATGGCGGCGAGCGAATCATCCACGGCGGCGTTCAACTCTGCCAGTTTACTATACAACGCCTCATAGCTGTCAATGCAGTGCTCTGCCAGATAGTTTAGGGTTTTGGCACCCTCTTTCAGCTTTTGGAGCTTCGCCCAGTGTTGTAACCCAGGGCTTTGGCTGCCCTGGATGACGGCGATCCGCTGAATGCTGCCGTCCCGCACCTTTGGCCGCTTCGAGGGACGAGTGCGGCCCGCAATTCTGACGGCAAGGGCTTCTTCTGTGTAATCAACGCCCAGGGTTTTCAGTCGGGTAAACCGCTCCTGATTGGATGCCCGGCAGGAAATGTACTTCCCACGCCGGATCTCGTATCCTTCCTGCTGCAATCTGCGGAGGAGATCTTCCAGGTCCATGCAGGCAGGGAGCAGCCGGTCAATGGCAGATTTCAGCTTTGCCTTATAGCTGGTGCCGTTCCGTATGGTCTGATGCTCAACGTAGCTCTTGCCCTTTTCCTGCCCGGGAACGATGACGGACAGGCCATGCTCCTTGCAGAGCCGGTCAGAGGTGCGGCGAATCTCATAGTAGCTGCGCTTGTTGGAGTGGTAGTGCCTGTGATCCGTGAAACTGACGGCATTCCAAATCACATGATTGTGGATGTGCCCACGGTCAATGTGGGTGGTCAGGACGAACTCATATTTCCCACCCAGAATTTCCTTCGCCAGCTCCAAACCGATTTGATGGGCCTCCTCCGGCGTTACCTCTCCGGGAGCGAATGCCTGGATCAGATGACGGCCCAGGTTCTCGCCCTTGTCAATGGTGTGCCGCCTGGTCCAGGCAAATTCGATGTCGGCAGTTTCGGCGGAGCAGCCATAAGCGGAAATCAGCAGGCTTCCGTCCGTTTTGGCCGGGTTGCAGATGTAGTCAATGGCAGCCTTTAGGGTAGACTTGATAGGATGCGTCTTTGTAACTGCCATATTTCGTCCAGCCTCTCCCGGATTTCCTGGATATCTGCCTGGTACAAAGAGTTCCCGGCATTCACCCGCTTGGCGATCTGATTGATATTGCGCCCAATGGCAGCCAGCTCCCCGGTAAATACTTTGATATCCGCAGTGTCCAGGTTGATGATGTACCCGTCAATTGCCATCTTCCGAAGGTACGCCCCCATCCGCTTTGCCGGGAGCTGGGACAGCTTTTCGATAATAAGCTGTTTTTCCTCCTCCGTAACGTAAAATTTGATTTGAATATTTCGCTTTCTGACTGCCATCTACCGCCTCCGCTTTCGTTTGAGGGTTTGGGATTTGCCCAATAACAAATTTCGCAAGTGGGTACTCACTTGCTGTGCTTGCTATCGTTTCTTTCTCGTTCCAAGTATGTAATCCTGCGTATCAATTTTTGGCAACTAGCGTTAGAAAATATCTCAAAAAATGGCAGACCACAAAAAGCGGGTCTGCCATAAAAGACGTATTGAAAATATCGAGATAAAAACACGAAGCAATTTTATTCTTGCGGGCATCCCACAAAAAATCGATATCGTGTAATAAGTATGTGACATCACAAATAGTCGGAAAAGGCTGTTAATGCTGTTGTTGAGCGATGTATAAGAGAGCTAATAAGCTTTGCCGATGGGCAAAAGGCAATGCTGGAGCATGTAATTTCGACGAATAAACTAGTAAGCAATGTGCTGAATGGCACATAAGAGGCTATCGGAACACTCTGCCGATATAAATGGAAAGTACAATAAATTAACGAGAAAGCCGGAACTGTTGTTGAGTTCGCTAGAAACAGTTGATTTGTTTCACTGATATATATACAATAGTGACAATTCGACGGAAACGCGAATAAAAAACAAACTAGGAGGAACCCAAATGAAAAAAATCATCGCTCTGCTTTTGGTCTTGGTCATGATTTTGGGCGTTATGGCTGGTTGCACAAAGGCAACCGAAACCCCCGAAACTCCGACCGATGCCGCCCCCTCCCCCGCTGAAACCGAGCAGACTCCCGAAGCCACACCCGCGGAGAGTGAAACTCCCCTGAAGTTGACGTGGCAGCAGTCTATTGGCATTGACACTGTTTTTGAAAACCCGCACAAGGATATTCAGTCCCTGTACCCGTATATGGTGTTTGAGCCGCTGGCGTACTATGATGCCAAGAACGATAAGCTTATTCCCGCGCTGGCAACCGAGTGGTCTCACAATGACGACTATACGGAGTTCACTTTTACCATTCGCGAGGGTGTCACTTGGCAGGACGGCGAGCCGCTGACGGCGGATGATGTTGTATTCTCCCTCAATGACTCCATGCTGAATCCGAACTGCGGCGGTTTTTCATTCTGCCAGTATGTTGTAGGCCAAGAGGAAGCTGTGAACGGTGAAGCAGACACGGTTTCTGGTATTACTGCCGAAGGTAACGTCGTTACCATTAAACTGACTCAGCCGACCGCCTTGTTCCTGAATCCCGCTTCCAGTGTTATGATCCTTCCGAAGCATCTGCTGGAAGGCATTGCATGGGCAGATGTGAATGCTGCTGAGTACTGGACCAAGCCCATTGGCTCCGGACCGTATATGATCAACGAGGTCAAGTTCCCGGATTATTTCACTGTTACCAGATATGATGGTTACTGGGGTAAGCCTGCTGGCATCAAGAATGCACAGTTTGTCAGCTATGCCGCTGGCGGCAATGACGCTGCCGTTGCAGCCGTCATCTCCGGCGATATCGACGTTGCGACCCGTCAGATTATTGCTGACAAGTCCATCGCCGACAACATTACAAGTCAGAATGCTGATGTCAAGAGCATTATGGTCAGCGCATTTGCTACCCGTAGCTTCGCATTTAACAACAACACCAGAGCCGACGGCAACACGAAAGAAGATCTGAAGAATGCAAAGGTTCGTCAGGCAATCAGCCTGTTGATTGACGAAGACACGATTGCTTCTTTCTACACCGGTCAGGCGACTCCTGCTGTTACGCTGGTTCATCCCAATGTGAATGAGTATAACACAGATATTCCCGTCGTTTCCAAAGACGTCGAAACTGCAAAGAAGCTGCTCGATGAAGCCGGCTTTGATTACACCCAGACTATCGACCTTGCGTACTACTATAGCGACCAAACGACCTCCGATATTATGCAACTGCTTGTTCAGGACTTCGCAGAAGCCGGTGTGACACTGAATCCGTATCTGCTTACCGGTGATCTTGCCGCCGCAATTTACACGGATATGAACTTTGATATTCTGTATTTTGCCGGAAGCTCTAAATCGTGGAATCAATCTGATTTCTACAACGAATGCTGCAGCTGGTCTCCGGACCCGTTTATGGGCTTGGATGACGAACGCGGCGCGCTGTTTGATGAGCTGGTCAACGAGTACAATGCAACGGAGGATGCTGAGACACGTAAGGAGCTGTCCTGGCAGATGCAGGTCCGCAACTATGAGAACAATTACGTCATTCCTCTGTACTTCATGAATGAGATGATCTGCTATAATGCAGCTTCTGTCGAGTTCCCCGAAGATATCTATGCTGTTACCGGCAACACCTATATGAGATGGGAAGACTGGTCGATGCTGCGGTAATTGCATCTGCTGTCTGAAGCATATCATTATCCGGTCAATGCAGGGCCGCAGTCACTTGTGGCTGCGGCCCATTTATGAATCGTCCTTTTGTCAGAGTATCTTGTGCTTCCTTCAGAGAAGATAACTTCGCTTATCTTTTTTGCAGGCAGCATAAGACTCCGCACTTTCCCTGTTGTTGAATTCAACGTATATTTACAAAAGAAAGGAGTTTTTTTGTGCTCAAATATACACTGCGCAAATTACTTGCTCTGATTCCCAAAGTATTGGTGATTACAATTGTTGTTTTCTTTGCTTTGGAACTACTACCAGGCGATGCACTGACCCGAACTATGTCGCCGCGCGAATATAATGAACTGACGGAAACACAGCGCGAGGCACTGCGGGAGGCACGAGGGCTAAACGATCCGGCACCCGCCCGTTACATAAACTGGCTATCAGGTCTTCTTCATGGAGATTTGGGTTATTCTTCCTCGACCGGTGAAAATATCGGGAAAATGCTGGCTGGCCGTCTTCCATATACGATTGAGCTTGTCTTTTATGGAATTGCACTTGCCGCATTTTTGGGCATGCTGCTGGGATTCCTTGCGGCTGTAACAAAAAACAGTATTATTGACTACATTTGCTCGACCATTTCCGTTCTGGGCGTGTCATTACCAGACTTCTTCTTTGGACTGATCTGGATTATTCTGTTTGTATTGACATTGCATTGGTTCCCGGTTGGCGGCCGCATGCCAGTCGGCAATGACAGCTTTACAGCACGTATTCCATACATGGTCCTCCCGATTTTAACAATGGCTACAGTGGAAGGTGCGAGCCTTGTTCGTCATACCAGAAGTGCGATGCTTGATGTTCTGGGTAAAGAATATATCAAAACGGCACGAAGCAAAGGCTTGAGCGAAGCCAAAGTCAACTTCAAGCATGCTTTCCGCAACTGCATGACTCCAATCATGACTAGACTTGTGATGATGCTTCCACTGATGGTTGGCGGCTCCGTTACAGTAGAGACCGTGTTCAACTACGCAGGTGTCGGTACAATGATTGTAGCGGCCCTGAATGCGGGCGATATGCCAGTCGTTATGATGACGACGCTGATCACGGCAGTTGTGAATCTGCTGGCAAGTACACTCGTGGATATTATAACAGCGTTGCTGGATCCGCGTGTACGATTTGAATGAGAGGAGAGAATCATATGAACGTTAAAACACGAACTAAAAAGCAAATGTCCTCTCTTACCACTGTCTCTTATACACATCTCCGAGCCCACGAGACTC
>ERZ1026884.1559-NODE-1559-length-12005-cov-5.510544_pt1 | contig 12005 bp, 10 predicted proteins | sample MGYA00380172_ERZ1026884 | MGnify/ENA primary metagenome ERZ1026884 (study PRJEB33269, sample SAMEA4719808) | human gut metagenome | biome: human-associated habitat; feature: organic feature; material: feces | place: Cameroon | collected 2013-10 ... | reverse complement strand
TCTGCCAGAACGACGCCCACCTGTTCTGCACCCCGGAGCAGATCAAGAGCGAAGTTGCCAATGTCTGCAGCCTGATCTTTGACGTCTACAAGGACTTCAACATCACCGATTACCGCTGCGTGCTGTCCCTGCGTGACCCCGCCGACAAGAAGAAGTATCATGACGACGATGCCATGTGGAACCACGCCGAGAACGCTCTGCGCGAAGTTCTGACCGAGCTGGGCATCAACTTTACCGAGGAGATCGGCGAAGCTGCTTTCTATGGCCCGAAACTGGATGTCAACGTCAAGCCCGCTGTCGGTGCAGAGTACACCCTGTCCACCTGCCAGCTGGACTTCTGCCTGCCTGCCAAGTTCCACCTGACCTACATCGACAAGGATGGCAGCGAGAAGACCCCCGTTGTGCTGCACCGTGCCATCCTGGGTTCTCTGGACCGCTTCATGGCTTATCTGATCGAAGAGACCAAGGGCCGCTTCCCCACCTGGCTGGCTCCCACCCAGGTCAAGGTTCTGCCCGTCAGCGAAAAGACGCTGGATTACGCCCGCACCGTTGCCGACAAGCTGACCGCTGCCGGTGTGCGCGTTGTGCTGGATGAATCCAATGAGAAGATCGGTTACAAGATCCGTGAAGCCCAGCAGGTTGACCGCGTGCCCTACATGCTGGTGCTGGGCGCTAAGGAGGCCGAGGCCGGCAACATCAGTGTGCGTGACCGCAAGGGCGAAACCACCACGCAGGAGCTGGATGCCTTCATCAACAATATCGTGACCGAGATCAAGGAGCGCCGCTACAACTAAGCGTTCCGCGGTTCCACCGAGCTTTACAGCTCCCGATTGCTTCCAGTCGGGAGCTGTTTTGGTATCGGGCCCGCAGATCGTTCATCATCAAGGTTGTTTACCATTCTAAGGAGGTGCAGCATTGAAACGTAAGTTTTTGACCCTGATTGCCGCCGTGGCTGCCGCCATGGCGCTGGCGCTTTCGGCGGGCGCCGAAGCTGCCACGCCGGAAACTGCCGGCAATCTGACCCCGCTGATGCCCATGTTTGACACCGCTGGCACTGGCATTGCCGAATACTCCGGCGATATCATCCAGGAAGACGCCGCAACGTATGACGCTTCTTATAACACCAACGAGGATATTGCCGCCAACGAGCGGGAGGTTTACAACTACCTGACCGGCACCATGGGCATGAACAGCGCCGCCGCCAGCGGCGTGATGGCCAACATGTACCGCGAATCCCGTTTTTATGTGGACATTACCAATGACTACGGCACCGCATACGGCCTGTGCCAGTGGTACGGCGACCGCTGGACCAATTTGCAGAACTACTGCAACAACAACGGCCTGGACTGGCATACCCTGTACGGCCAGATGCGCTTTTTGGAATATGAGCTGAACAGCCTTTCCAGCCTGCGCTCTTACATGTATGGTATCAGCAATGATGCCAACGGTGCTTATCATGCTGGGTACGAATGGTGCCGCGTGTATGAACTGGGCGGCAACACCTCTGATACCACCCGCTGCGATTCCCGCGGAACGCTGGCGCGCGATACCTTCTGGCCCAAGTACCAGAACGGCAGCACCGGCGGCTATACCGGCTGGCGCAGCGAGAACGGCCGCGATTACTGGTACGAGAACGGCGTAAAGCAGGGCACCACCGGCCGCGGCAAAGAAATCTATGATGCCTCCAGCGATGCCTGGTACTGGCTGGATGCCGTGGACGGCGGCGCAAAAGCCGTGAACAAAGATGTCTACCAGGAATCGGACGGCGGCAAGTGGGTGCGCTATGATGAAAACGGCCACATGATCAAAGGCGAAAACTGCCAGAACGGCAACTGGTATTACTTTGAGCCTGTCACCGGTGCCATGATCCACGGCCCGTGGACCCTGCCGGATGGCCGCAAGGTCTACTATGACCTGACCACCGGCATTATGCAGTACGGCAATGTGTCCATCAATGGCTCGCTGTATTACTTTGACCCGGTTTACGGCACAATGAAAAGCGGTGCTTTGACCAACTTCTGGGTCACAGACGGCAACGGCAAGAGCTTCTGGTATGAAAGCTGGGTGCGCCAGGGCTGGCAGCCGGGCAGCAGCAATTACCGCGGCAAGGAGATTTACGACCCCGCCAGCGGTGCCTGGTACTGGCTGGACAACGTACAGCAGGGTGCCAAGGCCACCAGCAAGGAAGTATACCAGGATTCCAACGGCGGCAAATGGGTGCGGTACGATGCCAACGGCCACATGATCAAGGGCTGGTACACCCAGGACGGTAAAACCTGGTATTACGACCTGACCACCGGCGCCATGTACAAAGGCTGGCACACCATTGAGGGTTCCACCTACCATTTTGATGAAACCACCGGCGTGAAGGGGTAAATCGGATACAAATATAAACAGTAAAACCGACCGCAGGGGCGAGCAGCATCGCCTTTGCGGTCGGTTTGGTTTTGGGGTGAAATGCACTCGCAGGGTGTGCGGCGGGTGATTGAATGAAATATTGGGCAAGGCCCGGCGTGCGGGCCGATGCATCGCGCCCTACAGAGCGTTTATTGGTTGGTCGTGCACAACAAAATGCTCTGTAGGGAACGGTCTCGACCGTTCCGCAACTTTGCCGCATAGGCCATAATATTGCTTGGTACAAGCCGTATCCAAGAACGTCAAAATCGTTTTCGAATACGCCCTCCACTTACTTTACAAAACTCCCCTCCAGCGCCAGGTACTGGTCAAACAGCATGCGGCTGACACGGTTGCCGTAAATCACGCTGGGGTGGTCGTTTACTTCCAGCTTGTTGGCAAAGTCGGTGCACATCATTACCAGAACATAATCCCCGTAAGGCGTGTGGATCAGGCCGCCGTCATTGCGGCAGGCATCCATGGAGCCGCTTTTGCTGGCTACATAGATCAGATCCGGGTCCGCGTGGGATTCTTCGGGGTCGGTGTAATACGGGGGGATGCTGCCCGCCAGCATGGTGTTGTAGTGCTGCTGGCGGAACACATTGCGCATGGCATCGCTGGCCTGGGGGCTGACCAGTTCGCCCTTTGCCAACAGGGCAAAAAAGCGGCCCATATCCCGCGGGGTAATGGTACCCAGCTTTTCGCTCCAGTTATCGCTGCGCAGGCTGCGGTGCAGCTTGGTGTGGGTGCAGCCAATGCTGCGGATAAACGCATTGATGGTATCCAACCCCAGATAGTCGATCAGCATGTTGGTGGCAATGTTGTCGCTGACAACGATCATCAGGGTGGCAACATCGCGGGCGCGCAGCCTGGCACCTTCGCCTAAGGACCGGATCAGGCCGGAGCCGTCCACAAAATGCCGGGCTTCATAGGTCAGTTCGGCGTCCAGGCTGGCTTTGCCGGCTTCCGCCTGGGCGTACAGACAGCCCAGAATATAAATCTTGATCGTGGATGCCGATTCAAATTCATCATCAGCCCCGCGCTCCACCACATGGCCATGCAGGTCATCTGCGTATACGCACATTTTGGCGTCCAGCCCGCACAGCTCTGCATCAATGCGGCGTTCCAAAGTCAATTCAGGATGCGGCATAATTGTTCTCCTTTTATTTTGGTAGCGTTACAGGTTCTCGCTGAAAAAGCGGACGGCGTTGCCGTAAAAAATCTTTTCCACCACACGCTCAGGGATGCCCTCTTTTTTCAGCCCCTCGGCCAGCTTGGGCATGTCCTGCGCACCGGCAATTTCCAGGTCGCCGTCAATGCCGTCAAAATCGCTGCCCAAGGCCAGGCAGTCCTCACCGGCCTTATCCATAATATAGCGGGCGTGGCGGGCCATATCGGTGATGCGGCTCCTGACCTGGCTGCGGTCGGGGTTGGTATCCAGGAAGGAAGCGCAGTAGTTCAGGCCAATCAGGCAGCCCTTTTCGCCCATGGCGGTCAGCATCTCGTCCGTCAGGTTGCGCACATGGGGGCAGCAGGCGCGCGCGTTGGAATGGCTGGCAACAAAAGGCCGCTTTGCCACCCGCAGAATATCCCAGATACCAGCGTCCGATAGGTGAGAAACATCCACCAGCATATGCAGGCGCTGCATCTCCTCCACAAATTCAAAACCTTTTTCGGTCAGGCCTCCGGTGGTGTTGGCCGGGCGGGGCCACATGTCATCGGTGCCGGGTACAATGTTGGGCTCGGCCAGGCCGTTCTTGAAGTTCCAGGTCAGGGTCATCATCCGCACGCCAAGGCGGTACAGGTCCCGCAGAGCGCCCAGGCTGTCCAGGCAGGCACCGCCCTCTTCAACGGTCAGCATCATGCCGCGCTTGCCGGAGGTGAGCAGCGTCTGGATGTCCGCTGCGCTGCGAACCTGCATCAGGTCATCGGGATACTGTTCCAGCAGGCGGTAGAAAATGTCGATTTCTTCCAGGCAGGCCAGCAGGGGGCTTTTTTCCCGTTCCGGCTCCAGGTGAACAAAGCAAGCCATACACTGCAGCAGATAGTCGCCCTGTTTCATGCGTTCCAGGTCCATCATCAGATCATTGTGCAAAAAGCTTTTGGGCTTGCCTGCCTGCTGGGCATAGCGCAGCTCGGCCAGGGTATCACAGTGCATATCCCATACTTTCATAAAATCCCCTCCACGGTATACATTTTGTATTTATCTATAAATTATAACAGACTGAGCGGGTAGCGCGGCTTTCCTTTCCCGGTGAAATCTGGTACAATCAAAACGGAAATAATCGTATGATTGCGAGGCGTTTTTATGGCATCCATCCTGCTGCCAGTTCCCCAGATCCTGCAAAACCCGGAGCTGCCCAACGGCTGCGAAATTACCAGTTGCTGCGAAGTGCTGCACTACCTGGGCTTTACCCCGGATAAGTGCGAACTGGCCGACCACTATCTGCCGCGCAGCGCCCAGTGGTACGGCGCAGACCCCGACGAGGTTTATATGGGCAATCCTCACCTGGACGATGGCAGCCCCGAAACCGGCTATTACTGCTTTGCGGGGCCGATTGTACAGTCGGCGAACGCCTACCTGGCTGTGCAGGGCAGCAGCTGCCGCGCTTATGATCTGACCGGTGCCGAGGAAGCCGAACTGGCATCCCAGCTGCAGGCCGGGAACCCGGTCATCTTTTGGGCAACGCTGCACTTTGGCGATATCCAGCACGACCCCTGCGGTGAATACGACCTGCCCGGTGGGCGGCGGCACGAGGTGCTGCACACCCTGCACTGCATGGTGCTGTGCGGCATGGATGACCAGAACTTTGTGGTGGCAGACCCGCTGGATTTTAACCGTGTGGTACCGCGCGCCCAGTTCATGAAAATTTACCGCCAGCTGGGGCGGCGGGCCGTGGTGATTAAAAAAGATTCCTAAGGCAACACCGCACAATTCCCGCCTTGCGGCTTAAGCACCGCTCCGGCAGCTGCGGCACGGCATCTGCGTTGCCAAAATGCTCGATAAGACATCCAGTATTATCTGCGCTTTTGGCTTGGCATCTGCCGCACCTCGCTCGCCGTATCGGCACTTAGAATTATGCGGTATTGCCATAAAACCATTGGGCGGCGGACACGCGCCGGTGCTCGATGTCTTTATCATACCGCGGGGCCTGCCGGAGCGCAAGAAAAACTTTTGGCCCGGCGGGGCGGAACTGACAGACCTCATAAAAATTAAATAAGGAATTCAGTGCATTAAAGCCTTGACTTGTGTTGGTGCAGTTGCTAAAATTGATAGATGATAGCCTGCCGCATTTTGGTTGTTTTGGCAGGGCAAATATGCACGATGATGCAATATATAAGGAGGCGCCTATGCGCGCTGGAACCACCCCAAACGGGCAGCCCCGCAGCACGGCTTTGTATGAAGCCATCCTGCGGCTGGACAATCTGGACGATTGTATTCGATTTTTTGAGGATCTCTGCGCTGTAACGGAGCTCCGCACCATGGAACAGCGCTATGATGTAGCAGGGTGCCTGCTGCAAGGCAAGGTGTACAGCGAAATCCGCCAGCTGACGGGCGCTTCCAGCGCAACGGTCAGCCGGGTGAACCGGATGCTGAACTATGGCACCGGTGCCGTGGCCGAAAGCGTCCGCCATGACCTTGCTGCACAGCAGGACGGCGAAAATTCTAAAGGAGGAACCGCAGAATGAGCATTCAAATCAAAGATTTCGGCAAAACCACCGCAGGCCAGCCGGTTAAGGTCGGTATTCTGGCGAACGATACCATCGAAGTTCATATTTTAAGCTATGGCGCTACCATCCAGCAGCTGCTTGTGCCGGACCGCAAGGGCAACAAGGTGGATGTTGTGCTGGGCTACCCCACCGTGCAGGATTATGAGCTGAACACCTGCTTCCTGGGCGCTGTGGTGGGCCGTTACGCCAACCGCATCGGCGGCTCCAAGTTCACTTTGTACGAAGAAGAGTACCACGTTACCCCCAATGAGGGCAAAAACTGCCTGCACAGCGGCCTGCACGGCTTTGACAAGACCGTGTTCGATATGGGCTTTGAGGGGGACGATACCCTGGTTCTGACCGCAGCCAGCCCCGACGGCACCGACGGCTTCCCCGGCAACGCCGAGCTGGAAGTGCGCTACAGCCTGGCAGGCGCCGGCCTGATGATTCAGTACACCCTGACCACCGATGCCCCCACTGTGGCAAACATTACCAACCACAGCTACTTTAACCTGAACGGACATGCTTCCGGCAGCGTGCTGGGGCACCGTCTGTCTCTGGATGCACCGGCCTATCTGGAAACGGATGCCGGTTCCATCCCCACCGGGCGCAAGATCGCCGTGGCAGGCACCCCGATGGACTTTACCGAGGAAAAGACCATTGGCCGCGATATCAACGCCGATTACCCGGCCCTGAAGCAGTGCGGCGGCTATGACCACTGCTATGTTATTGCGGACAGCGGTCTGCGCCACACCGCATGGCTGACCGGCCCCGAAACGGGCATCCGCATGGAAACCCTGACCACCCAGCCCGGCGTGCAGCTGTATACTTCCAACTTCCTCAAGTCCGCCACCGCCTGCAAGGATGGCGCATCTTACGGCCAGTATTCCGCCGTCTGCCTGGAAACCCAGGATTTCCCTGATGCCCCCAACCATCCCGATTTTCCGGATACCACCGTCCTGCCCGACCGCCCCTACAGCGCAACCACGCTGTACCGGTTTGACTTGGCACCGCTGTGAAACGCATAAAGGGATAAGTTAAGAAATAAAAAGGGAACGCGCCCTGTGAATCAGGTGCGTTCCCTTTTTGGCGTTATATTAAATGCTATTGCTTACGATTGTGATATAAGAATTGATAAACAGTACCGGAAGCCTTGAAAGCACGCAGTAGGGAGGCGGCGTCCCGCATGGCGCACCTTGCCATATATTCCGTCACGTCATTCTCCGCAAGGCGACGGGGGGCGCCCTACTCCATAAACTCCTGCTTTTAACCGCCCCATTTTCCTTCTTTAAATCGCAAGCGTTGCACAACAAAAGGTTGTATCCTGCAGTTTCCTATGCTATACTAAAGCTGAACCAAAACAGCCAAGTAAGAAAGGAACCTTGTGGGATGCAGCCTTTATTGATTATTCTGCTGTTGCTGTCGATACTGACCAACGTATTATTGATTCTGCTTTTGCTGCGCAGCGGCCAGCAGAACACCGCCGAGGACCAGACCGATGAAATTGCCCGCATTGTGCGGGATGAAGTAGAGGCCGAAACCGAAGTGCTGGCCGACCAGCTGCGCGTGATGCAGGGCGAAGTGACCCGCACAACCTCCGCCAGCGCGCGGGACATGGGAACCCTGCTGGCCGAAAGCCAGCGCCAGAGCCAGGAGGCCGCCACCGCCCGGCTGGACGCCATCGACCGCGCCGGTGCCGCCCGCCAGCGCGCTGCCAACGATGCCCTGCTGGCTCAGCTGCAGGTGCTGGAAACCCGCCTGAAAAATCTGGAAGACACCAACGCCAACCGGCTGGACGGTGTGCGGGCAACCCTGCTGCAGGGCATGGCAAACATCCGGGCCGACAATAACAAAAAGCTGGATGAAATCCGCGGCACGGTGGACGAAAAGCTGGAAGCCACGCTGCAGCGCCGGGTCAGCGAATCGTTCCGGGCGGTCAGCACCCAGCTGGAACAGGTGTACAAGGGCCTGGGCGAGATGCAGAACCTTGCCGCCGATGTGGGCAGCCTGAAGCAGGTGCTTTCCGGCGTAAAGACCCGCGGTATTCTGGGCGAAGTACAGCTGGGAGCGATCCTGAAAGAAATTTTGGCCCCCGGCCAATACGCCGAAAATGTGGCTACTGTGCCCGGCAGCAGCAACCGGGTGGAATATGCCGTCAAGCTGCCGGGCCAGAGCGGAACCGTGTGGCTGCCCATTGACGCTAAGTTCCCCGGCGATACCTATGCACACCTGCAGGACGCCCAGGCCAGCGGCGACCCCGCCGCGGTAGCCGCCGCCCGCCGCCAACTGGAAACCGTGGTGCGGCAGGAAGCCAAGGACATCCACGATAAATACATTGAAGTCCCGTACACCACCGCATTCGGCATTCTCTTCCTGCCGTTTGAAGGGCTGTATGCCGAGGTGGTGAACTGTGGTCTGCCGGAAATTTTGCAGCGGGATTACAAGATCAACATTGCGGGGCCTTCCACTATGGCGGCCCTGCTGAATGCGCTGCAGATGGGCTTCCGCACGCTGGCCATCCAGAAACGCTCCGGCGAGGTATGGCAGATTTTGGGCGCGGTAAAGACGGAGTTCGAGAAGTTCGGCAGTGGACTGCAATCCATGCAGCGCCACCTGAACCAGACCGGCAACGATCTGGAAGAGCTGATCGGCACCCGCAGCCGCGCCATTACCCGCAAGCTGGAAAGCGTGCAGCAGCTGGAACCCACCGAAGCCGCCGATCTTTTGGGGCTGGCAGAGGGCGGAAGCAGAATTTCCACACAAAACAGTGAAATTGACCGGCAGGATAACGCTCCTCGTCTGCGCCGCAAGGATGACGCAGGCATGCCCATGTGATATAATAAAGATAGAAGGCAGGTGCGCCCTGCATGGCACAGCGCACACCGGCCCAGGCTATCCACAAGGAGGGACTGCTTTTATGAAAGAGATCCGTTGGGAACTGATTTTGATGCCGCTGGTCAGCATTGTGCTGGGCATTTACCTGATCATGCAGCCGGGTGCCGCCACGGTTGCGCTTTGTTCGCTGATTGGCTGGCTGATTTTGCTGGCCGGTGCTGCCGGTGCGGTCAATTCCGTCACCTTCCAGCGCGCCACCTTTATGACTTCGCCTTTGCTGCCGGTCAGCGTGGCGGGCATTATGGTTGGCCTGTTCTTCATTACACGGCCTTACACGCTGGTGGAGATCGTGGGGCTTATCATCTGCGTATTTTTGATGATTCAGGGCATGACCAGTATCCAGACCGCAGTCAACCGCAAGCGCTGGGGTGACACCCTGTGGTGGGTGCCGCTGATCATCGGCATTGCCTGTGTGCTGCTGGGTGTATACGCCCTGTTTGCGCCGGGCGCTTCCACCGCGCTGATGATGCGCATTGCCGGTATCATGCTGGCATTCAGCGGCGTGGTCAACATGATCGCCGCGTTCGCCCTCACCAAACAATAACCGTTAAAGCCGCATAAACAAACCGACCGCAGGGGCGAATGAGTTATCGCCTTTGCGGTCGATTTTGTTTGTATTGGGTTGTGGGTGTTATGATTGGAGCGATGCGGCGGCGGGCGCACGATGTGCCCCCCCTACGGGTGATTCACGTTTTTCAGCACTCTGCCGAACCAGAATTTGCTTCCCCCTCCGCCTTCACATACCACACCCCATCCGGCGCACGGCACAAACGGACGCCAAACACCCGATCCACCGCACCGGTGGCGGCAAGGGCAGCGGAGGTATCGCAGCCAAGCAGGCGGCCGCCGCCCAACAGGGCAATGCGATCCGCATACTGCATGGCCTGGGGCAGCTCGTGCATAACCAGCACCACGGCTTTGCCGCCCGCTGCCACGCTGCGCAACAGATCCAGCAGCTCAAACTGGGCACGCACATCCAAAAAGGCACCGGGCTCATCCAACAGGATGGTGGTTCCGCCCTGGGCCAGCGCCATGGCAAGGTACACCCGCTGGCGTTCGCCGCCGGAAAGCGCCCGCACATCCCGGTTGGCCCAATTCAGCGTGCCGGTCCGGCGCATGGCCTGCTCCACCGCGGCGGTATCCTGCGCTGTCATCCGGCGGGAAAAGCCCAGATACGGGAACCGCCCATGTGCCACCAGCGCCCGCACCGTGATTCCCGGCACCGGGCGGGACTGCGGCATAAACGCTGCTGTGCGGGCAAACGCTTTGCGGCCATAGCTGGCGATGGAGCGGTCATCCAGCAGAATATTGCCGCTGCGGCAGGGCAGCGTGCGCGTCATGGCGCGCAGCAGGGTGGTTTTGCCGCTGCCATTGGGGCCAATCAGCGCGGTCAGCTGGCCGTTTGGGGCGGCAAAGCTCACATCCCGCACCACATCCTGTGCGCCATAGCCCGCACTGACATGCTGTAATTCAATCATACATTCGCCTCCCCCTGCCGTGCAGCAGCAAGCCAAGGAAGAACGGCCCGCCGATGAGGGACAGCAGAATGCCCACCGGCAGTTCAAACGGAGCAAACAGGCAGCGTGCCAGCACATCACACAGCACAACAAAAGCCGCCCCCAGCAGCATGGCCGCGGGCAGCAGAATGCGATGGTTATTGCCCACCAGCCGCCGGGCAATGTGCGGGGCCAGCAGCCCCACAAAGCTGAGCAGCCCTGCAAAGCTGACAGCTGCCCCCGCCAGCAGCGCCGCCGCCAGAATGCCCAAAAAGCGTACTGCTCCGATGTGCAGTCCCAAGGAAGCTGCACTTTGTTCCCCCAGGCATAGCACGTTCAGGTCTGCCGCCAGCAGCAGAGCCAGCAGCGTCCCGGTGATCAGGTAGGGCACAGCGCCTTTCAGCCCGGACAGTGTTACGCCGGACAAGCCGCCCACCAAAAAGTCTGATGCCCCGGCAATCGCATCCGGGTACAATAGCTTGATCGTATTCATGCCCGCGGTCAGCATTCCGCTGACGGCAAGGCCCGCCAGCACCAGCGTGGTGCGGCTTACCCCGGCCCCCAGCGCCAGCCCATACACCAGCAGGGCGGCGGCCAGCGCCCCGGCAAACGCCGCAGGCTGCATCGCACCGGGGTGGGCAGGCCACAAAGCCGCAGCACACAGTGCCGCCAGCCCGGCGCCGGCGTTCACGCCGATCACGTTAGGGCTTGCCATGGCGTTGTTCAGCACGGCCTGCAGCAAAACGCCCGCTGCCGCCAGCGCGCTGCCTGCCAGCAGTCCGGCCAGGGTGCGGGGCCAGCGCACATGCAGCAAAACGCGGTAGACGGCGTTTTGGGGATCGCCGCTGCACCATGCCTGCCACAGCTGCAAAGGGGTATAGCCTTGGCTGCCAAAGCAAAGCCCGGCCAAAGCTGCCAGCACCACGGCCAGCGCTAAAACGGTCAGCGCGGCTCCCTGCCTGCGCAGGGTGGGCAGTGTTGCGGGCTGTTTCATGCCAGGGCCTCCAGCTGATCAGCCAGCTGGGGATACAGCAGCGCCGCAAGGGTGCGGTAGCTTTCGCCCCAGCGGGCGTTGGGTTTATAGTGGAACAGCGCTTTATCCAGCAGATAATAATGGCCGCTCTGCACGGCGCTCAGGCCGGACCACGCAGGATTGGCCTGCAGGTTTTCGGCCAGCCAGTCCAGCGCTTTCTGCTGGCTGGCCCCCATGGTAACCACAAAAATGTCTTCCGGGTCATCCGCAATGATGTTTTCCATGCTCAGGTTTTCCAGCAGGCTGTCGTCCGCATCGGCAATGTTTATCGCACCCAAGTCCTTCAGCATTGCGCCGGTCATGTTATCGCTGCCTTTTGCCTTGCAGCCGGAGGAATACGCCCGCAGCAACAGCACATTGGGGGCGGGCAGCTTGGCGTTCTGCACCAGTTCCAGCACATCGGTGATCTGCTGCTGCACGGCAAGGCCGTTCTGCTCATACAAATCCTCGCGGCCTGTCATATCACAAAAAGTGCG
>ERZ1026884.1557-NODE-1557-length-12024-cov-3.264266_pt1 | contig 12024 bp, 9 predicted proteins | sample MGYA00380172_ERZ1026884 | MGnify/ENA primary metagenome ERZ1026884 (study PRJEB33269, sample SAMEA4719808) | human gut metagenome | biome: human-associated habitat; feature: organic feature; material: feces | place: Cameroon | collected 2013-10 ... | reverse complement strand
ATTGTACACCATCGATTGCTCCATACAGGAATCCGATTACATGTGCGGTAGTATCTGCGTCAAATGCTTTTAAGGCAGTCTCGCCTTCGGAAACAGCGTTCAGAGATAAAGTTGGTTCCTGTCCGGCAAACTCAGCGGAGATCGTCTGTTCCAGTCCGGTAACAGCATCTGCGATAGCCTGAGCCTGTGCAGGGTCAGCAATAATCTCAGTCGTATTATATTGTGCGATTACGTTTGCTGCATTTCCGCCGTTTGTGCTTACAATGTTGAAGTCGTAATCTTTTGCAAGAGCATACAGGACGCGTCCCATGATCTTGTGTGCATTTCCAAGCTGGTTCTGGATTTCTGCGCCAGAATGTCCACCCTGCAGACCGGAAATGGAGATCGTCATCTTTGTTCCGTTTTCTTCACTCCATTCGATCGGGATGAAGGTATCGTAAATGTAGCCGCCGGCACATCCGACAGTCATAACACCTTCAATTTCAGAATCAATGTTCAGACAGATCTTTCCTTTTAATACAGATGTATCCAGGTGATGTGCACCGCCCATACCAATCTCTTCATCAATTGTGAATACAGCTTCGATCGGTGGGTGTGGAATGTCTGTGCTGGCAAGGATTGCCATAGCGTAAGCAACGGCGATGCCATCATCGCCACCGAGAGTGGTGTTCTTTGCCCCAATCAGATCACCATCTACAAAAAGGTCTAAAGGATCATTTTCAAAATCATGATCACTGTCGGTTGTCTTTGTAGCGACCATGTCCAGATGTCCCTGGATGATAACCGGATCACTGTTCTCGTATCCGGCAGTACCAGGTTTTTTGATGATTACGTTGTTCACTTCATCCTGGATATATTCCAGATTGTGTGCTTTCGCAAATTCTACACAAAAATCACTGATCTTTTTTGTGTGGAAGGTACATCTTGGTACCATACTTAATTCTTCGAAGTACTGGAATACTTCTTTTGGTTCAATATTAGACAAAATTCCCATTGTTCATTCCTCCGTTTGTCTTTAGTCTCTATCTGTCATTGTACCATGAAATTCAGCACTTTATCATGATAAAATTTAATGTATACATAACGGAATGTAATAGCTATAATAACTGTAGCTTATAAGATTTTATTAAAACATTCAATAACTGCAGGACTACACAAAAAAGAAGAAAAAATATATAATATTTAAGTTGAAAATAATATGAATCGCCATGCGTTCGAAAGAAATTTACAGGAGGATATATATGAGTACAAAAGAAGCAAAACAGATGGACAAAGCATTATTTGATTTTTATGGAAAACCATCTATCGGACAGGCTTTGCCACTTGCAATCCAGCATGTACTTGCGATGATTGTCGGATGTGTAACACCATCGATCATTGTTGCGGGAGTGGCCGGAATTTCACAGGAAGATTCCGTGATCTTAATACAGGCAGCACTGGTGATGTCGGCACTGACGACATTACTGCAATTGTTTCCATTTATAAAAACAAAGAATTTCCGGATCGGTTCGGCACTTCCGGTTATGATGGGAATCAGCTTTGCGTATGTTCCAAGTATGCAGGCAATTGCGTCTGATTTTGACATTGCAACAATTCTGGGTGCACAGATTATCGGAGGTGTGGTTGCACTTCTGGTGGGATTGAATATTAAGAGAATCCGCAAATTCTTCCCGCCGCTGATTACAGGAACGGTCGTATTTTCCATCGGTCTTTCTCTGTATCCGACAGCAATTAATTATATGGCCGGAGGTGCGAGCAGCAAGACTTATGGATCATGGCAGAATTGGGTGGTTGCGATTATTACATTGATCATTGTAACAGCATTGAATCATTACGGAAAAGGGGTATGGAAACTGGCATCCATCCTGATCGGAATTATTGCAGGATATATCGTAGCGTTGTTCTTTGGAATGGTAGATTTTTCATCTGTGTCATCGGCAGCGTTCTTCCAGCTTCCGAAACCAATGCATTTTGGAATCAAGTTTGAACCATCTGCATGTGTTGCGATCGGAATTCTGTTTGCGATCAATGCAGTACAGGCAATTGGTGATTTTTCGGCAACAACAACAGGATCTATGGACCGTATGCCGACAGATGAAGAACTGACAGGTGGAATTGTAGGCTATGGAATCAGTAACATTTTCTGTGCGTTCTTTGGAGGACTTCCGACTGCAACATACAGCCAGAATGTAGGTATCGTATCAACAACAAAGGTCGTCAGCCGTGTGGTAATGGGGCTGGCAGCAGCAATATTACTGGCAGCAGGATTGATTCCGAAGTTTTCTTCTCTGCTTACGACAATTCCGTATTGTGTACTCGGCGGTGCGACAATCTCTGTATTTGCTTCGATTACAATGACGGGAATCAAACTGATCACGACAGAGCCAATGGATTTCCGTAATACAACAGTTGTAGGACTTGCAGTAGCAGTAGGAATGGGTGTGACACAGGCAAATGCTTCACTGGCACAGTTCCCGGAATGGATGACAACAATTTTCGGAAAATCTCCGGTTGTTCTTGCAACGATCGTAGCAATTGTGTTAAATTTAACCCTTCCAAAAGCAAAGAAAAAAGAGGAGAAATAATCCTTATATGATAAAAAGTTATACGAATGGTGAATGGAAAGAGCCTGGCAGTTTATGCCAGGCTATTGGAATTTTTAAAGAAAATTTTCATAAGACGGTATCCGTTGTCGGCGGAGGCGGAAAGACGACAGTGATCCGAAAGATTATGGATGAATGCCGGAATGCCGGAATTCCATGTGCGGTTTCTACAACAACTCATATACAAAAATGTGATGCTGGATATTTTCTGGGAAAACCTTCGGTGGAAATGTTCCGTCAGATTATGATAAAATATGGTGTTGTATGGATGGGAAGAGAGACAACAGATGGGAAGCTTGCATCTTTTCAAGAAGAATATCTAAAAGAGATCAGCCGTGAACCAGGTGTACTGCTTCTAGAGGCAGACGGAGCGAAGCGTCTGCCGGTTAAAACCCCTGCGGAACATGAGCCGGTGATCTGTGAGCAGACAGATATTGTTTTGAATGTATATGGGATGAGTGCGGTTGGAAAGAAGCTGAAAGAAGGTTGTTTCCGGGTGAAAGAGACCGGGAGACTTCTCGGAAAGACAGAAGAAGATATTCTGTGTCCGGAAGATATTGTCACACTTGCGGTAAGTCAGAGTGCGGGACGAAAATACGTGACGGATGATATGGAATATCAGGTGATACTGAATCAGGCAGATACTAAGGAGCAGAAAAAAATGGCAGTGGAACTTGCGGAAGAGATCGTAAAGCAGTTGTCAGACAGGCATGCAGATAGTATGGAATGCCCGGGGCAGATCCGCAGAGTGCATGTGGTATCGGACCTGATTCCGTTGAAAGAAAGATGGTAACTATGTCAGAAATGTATAAAAACAGAAAAAAAGTATTAATCAGAGGAGCCGGAGATCTGGCTACGGGTGTAGGAGTGGCACTTCACAGGGCAGGATTCCGGGTGATCATGACGGAGATTGCAGTGCCGCTTACCGTCAGACGTGAAGTTGCAATGTCACGGGCAGTCTATGAAGGCAGGATAGAAGTAGAAGGAATAGAAGGAATTCTTGTGGAAAATTATCAGGAAGCCAGGAGGGTACTGGCAGCGGATAAGATTGCCGTAATCGTAGACCCGGAGGCAGAGATTCGGAGAGAATTCAGACCGGATGTACTTGTGGATGCAATTCTTGCAAAAAGAAATACAGGAACCAGTCGGGCAGATGCACCATATGTGATCGGTCTCGGACCGGGGTTTATAGCGGGAAAAGATGTCCATGCTGTCATAGAGACAATGCGTGGATTAACACTTGCGGATATCATCTATGACGGACAGCCGATTCCCAATACCGGCATTCCGGGATATGTGGGCGGCTATGCGCTGGAACGTCTGATCAGGGCGTCAGCAGCCGGACGGATGGAGCCGAAAGCACAGATCGGGGATGTCGTCCGAAAAGGACAACTTCTGGCTCTGACCGGAGGAAAACCGGTCTATTCTCAGTTGGACGGTGTGATCCGGGGGATGTTACAGGAAGGCGTGCAGGTAAAAAAGGGCCTGAAGATTGGAGATGTGGATCCGAGAAAGGACAAGAAATTGTGTTATCTGATCTCGGATAAGGCAAATGAGATTGGCAGTTCCGTGGTAAAGACAGTAGAAGCACGCCTGTCAGATAAAGATTATGCGATGATTCTCCTGGCAGCCGGAAAGTCAAGCCGGTACGGGAACAATAAGCTGCTGGAGAAACTGGATGGAGGGCAGATGTTCGAACATACCCTTCGTAAAATGCGTGCATTTCCATTGTGTACACAGGTAGTGGTAACAAGATTTGAAGAGATAGAGAATGCGGCAAAAACACAGGGGATGCTGGTGGTAAAGAATACGGAGCCGGATCTTGGAATCGCACATTCGCTGAAGTTAGGATTAAAGAGAGCATTAGATGAGAATCCGAGGTTAAAGGGGGCTATGTTCATCGTATGTGACCAGCCGGGATTGACAGCCGGGACATTTGCCCGTATGCTTGAGATGGGGAAGATGCATCCGGGAAGGATTGTATGTGCCGGATGGAAAGGAAGAACCGGGAATCCCGTATTATGGGATTCGTGCTTTTTCCGGGAGTTGTGCAGACTTTCCGGTGATAAAGGCGGAAAACAGATCATCTGTGCACATAAAGAAGATGTGGTGCTCTGTGAGACAGAAGAAGCAGAACTCCGGGATGTAGATGTACCGGAACAACTGACAAAATGGGAGAGAGATTATGGAGAATCAGGAAAATCAAGAGAAGAAACATAAACGGAGAGTCCGATATTCCGGAACACATCCGAGAAATTATAAAGAAAAATATAAAGAACTGAATCCGGAAAAGTATGCAGATACTATTTCAAAGGTGATCCAAAAAGGCGGAACACCGGCAGGAATGCACATTTCCATCTGTGTACAGGAGATCCTGGACTTCTTTGATATCCAGCCGGGACAGCAGGGACTGGATGCAACGCTTGGATATGGAGGGCATACCTCAAAGATGCTGGAAAAACTGCAGGGAGAGGGCCATATCTACGGACTGGATGTAGATCCGATCGAATCAGCAAAGACAAAGAAACGTCTGGAGGAAAAAGGATTCGGATCAGACATCCTGACAGTAAAGCTTGAGAACTTTGCTAATATTGACAAAGTAGCAAAAGAAGCCGGAAAATTTGATTTTGTACTGGCAGATCTTGGGGTATCATCCATGCAGATCGATAACCCGGACCGGGGATTCACATTTAAAGCAGAAGGTCCTCTGGATCTGCGGATGAATCCGGAGAAAGGAATCAGTGCGGCAGAACGGCTGCATGACATTTCAAGAGAAGAACTTGCAGGGATGCTGGTTGAAAATGCAGATGAACCTTATGCAGAAGAGATTGCAGAAGCAGTTACGGAAAAGATCCGAAAAGGCGGAAAGATTGAAACAACAACGGGATTGCACCAGGTGATCGGAGAGGCACTTGCATTTATTCCGGAAAAAGAAAGAAAAGAAGCAATACGCAAGTCGAGCCAGAGGGTATTCCAGGCACTTCGTATTGATGTGAATCATGAATTTGAAGTATTGTATGATTTCCTGGATAAGCTGCCGGGTGTGCTAAAACCGGGAGGAAAAGTGGCAATCCTTACCTTCCATTCGGGGGAAGACCGTCTGGTAAAGAAATCATTCAAACAATGGAAAAAGGAGGGCCTGTACAGTGAGATCGCAAAAGACGTCATCCGACCGTCCAAAGAAGAATGCTTCCGCAACAGCCGTGCGAAATGCACGAAAATGCGCTGGGCAATCAGGTCAGAAGAGTAAAGTACAGAAAAATAAAAAGCAGACACGGAATCAGACTTCTGCATGTAAAATCGATAAAAAATGTGGCGGCTGCCAGTTCCAGAAGATGCCATACAAAGAACAGCTGAAAAGAAAACAGAAGCAGGAAGAAAAATTATTGGGCGGCTTTTGCAAAGTCAGTCCGATTATCGGTATGGAGCATCCATATTTTTATAGAAATAAAGTACATGCGGTATTCGATCATGACAGAAAAGGAAATGTGATATCCGGCATCTATGCAGAAGGAACGCACCGTGTGATCGCAGTGGAAGAATGTCTGATCGAAGATAAGAAAAGTCAGGAGATCATCCGTACAATCCGTGAACTTCTGCCGTCTTTTAAGATTAAGACATATAATGAAGATACAGGATATGGACTTTTGAGACATGTATTGATCCGCAGAGGCTTTGAGACTGGTGAGATTATGGTCGTTCTGGTGCTTGGATCGCCAATTCTGCCATCAAAGAATAACTTTGTGAAGGCTTTGAGAAAAGTACATCCCGAGATTACGACCGTAGTACTGAATGTGAATAACAAGCAGACCAGTATGGTGCTGGGAGAAAAGGAAAAGCCGATCTACGGACCGGGATTTATTAAAGACAGATTATGCGGCTGTACGTTCCGTATTTCTCCAAAATCGTTCTATCAGGTGAATCCTGTACAGACGGAGATCCTTTATAATACAGCCATGGATTATGCGGAACTGACCGGAAAAGAGACGGTGATCGATGCGTACTGCGGAACCGGTACAATTGGTCTGATTGCAGCCAGGAATGCAAAGAGAGTCATTGGAGTAGAGCTGAACAAAGATGCGGTGAAAGATGCGAGAATCAACGCAAAAGAAAATGGCATCAAGAATGCCGAGATCTATGCAGGTGATGCGGGAAGATTCATGGTAGATATGGCTTCGAAGAACCAAAAAGCAGACGTCGTATTCATGGATCCGCCGAGAGCCGGAAGTGATGAGAAATTCCTTTCTTCTGTGATAAAGCTCGGGCCAAAGAGGGTTGTCTATGTGTCCTGCAATCCGGAGACACTGGCAAGAGATCTGAAATATTTGACGGGAAACGGATATCAGGCAATGAAGATCCAGCCGGTGGATAACTTCCCGTTCTGCGATCATATCGAGACGGTAGTAAAGCTTGTGAAAAAGAGATAGATAAAGGAGGAAAAATATATGGGACTTATCAAAGCAGCAACAGGCGCAGCAGGTGGAACACTGGCAGACCAGTGGAAAGAATTCTTCTACTCTGATTCATTAGACAATGACACGTTGATGGTACGCGGAAAAAAACGTATAGACAGGCGTTCATCGAACACAAAAGGACACGATAATGTGATCACGAACGGATCCGGAATTGCCGTGGCGGACGGGCAGTGTATGATGATCGTGGATCAAGGGAAGATTGTGGAAGTATGTGCGGAACCGGGAGAATACACATATGATATGTCTTCGGAACCAAGTGTTTTTTGCGGCAGTCTTGGAGAAGGGATCAAGGCGACCTTTCAGACGATCGGGAAACGATTTACGTTCGGCGGAGATACGGCGAAAGATCAGAGAGTGTATTATTTTAATACCAAAGAAATTACGGACAATAAATTCGGCACGGCGAATCCGGTATGGTTCCGTGTGGTAGACAAAAGAATTAATCTTGATAAAGATATCGAGATCCGCTGTAACGGAATCTATTCGTTCCGTATCACAGATCCACTGTTATTCTATACAAGTCTCGGCGGAAATGTGACGGACTGCTATGAGAAAGACCAGATTGCTCCACAGTTAAAGACGGAATTCGTGAATGCCCTGCAGCCGGCATTTGCGAAGATTGCAGAGCTTGAGATCCGCCCAAGTCAGATCCCGGCACATTCGATGGAAATCAGTGATGCGATGAATGAGATTCTGACGAAGAAATGGTCAGAACTCAGGGGAATCTCAGTTGTATCGGTTGCATTCAATCCGGTCACGATCAAGGATGAGGATGCAGAAGCGATCAAGCAGGCACAGAATACTGCTATGTATACAGATCCGAGTATGATGGCTGCAACGCTTGGCATGGCGCAGGCAGAGGCAATGAAGAGTGCGGCAGGTAATCCGAATGGAGCAATGATGGGCTTCATGGGTATGAATATGGCGTCCGGTATGAATGGCGGGGCGAATCTGCAGGGTCTTTATAACCAGGGGGCAGAGAAACGTCAGCAGGAAGAACAGGCAAGACAGATGGCTGCACAGGAACAGTCTGCACAGCAGCAGACCGGAAGCTGGACTTGCAGCTGTGGCACTTTGAATGAAGGAAAGTTCTGTATGAACTGTGGAAGTCCGAAGCCACAGGCACCGGAGAACTGGATTTGCAGCTGTGGAGCTGTAAATCATGGGAAATTCTGTACAAACTGCGGCAAACCATTTGCTTAAGAATTACGATTGGATGAGACTCAGATAAGGAGTATATATGTCTGCTATAAAAGAATATAAATGTCCGGCCTGTGGAGGAACGATGGAATTCGACAGTACTTCCCAGAAGATGAAATGTCCTTACTGTGATACAGAGATTTCGGTGGAAGAATATGAAGCACTGAATGAATCGCAGACGAATGAGGACAAAAAAAGCGGACAGACGGAAAAAAGCACGAAAGAAAGCACTTTTGTTACATATATCTGTGAATCCTGTGGAGGAGAGATTACAGCCGATAAGACGACCGGAGCAACAACCTGTCCGTTCTGCGGGAACCGTGTTGTATTAAAAGGGCAGTTTGAAGGTGGATTAAAACCGGACTATGTCATTCCGTTTAAGCTGGATAAGAAAGCGGCAAAGGCGGCTTACCAGAAGCATCTGGAAGGAAAAGCTTTTGTACCGTCTGTTTTTAAAGAGGAAAATCATATTGATGAGATTGTAGGAATTTATGTACCGTTCTGGCTGTTTGATATGGAGACAAATGCACTGGTTACTTATGATGCAGAACGATCAAGAGTATGGATGAGCGGTGATGTAGAATACACAGAACATGAATTCTTCAAGATTGAGCGTGGAGGAACGATGGCATTCGAGCATATTCCGGAAGACGGATCAAGGAAGATGGAAGATGATCTGATGGAATCTCTGGAACCATACGATTTCAAAGATGCGGTGCCGTTCAAAGATCCGTATCTGGCAGGTTATGTGGCAGAACGATATGATGTGGAAGCAGATGAGTGTAAGAAACGGGCAAAAAAACGTGCAAAGGCAAGCATAAAGCGGGAACTTCGGGACACAGTGAAAGGCTATTCGATCGTAAAACCGGTTTCAGACAATGTGAAGATCCAAAAGGCATCTCAGAAATATGCGCTGTATCCGGTGTGGATATTAAATACAACCTGGCGGGATCAAAAGTATGTATTTGCCATGAACGGACAGACGGGAAAGATGGTAGGAGATCTGCCGGCAGATAAAGGCGCATTCTGGAAGTATGTTGTATCCAGAGGACTGGTGATCGGAGTCATACTTTATGCACTGATGTGGCTGACGGTTCTGATATAAGAAAAGGAGAAAAGACATGAAACGAAAGAAAACAAGACGGTATATATCCGGTATGCTCGTGGCAGTTCTCCTGTTTCTACTATGCGTAGTTCAGAATGTAAATGCAGAAGATGTACCGGCTGGCAGCGAACTGCCAAGGCTGGTAGATGATGCAGATATCCTGATAGACAGCGAAGAAAAAGAACTGAATCAGCAGCTGGATACGGTCAGTGAGGAGCAAGAGTGCGACGTGATCGTAGTGACTGTGGATTCTCTGAATGGAAAGACCGTGGAAGAATATGCGGATGATTATTATGATGACAACGGCTATGGCTATGGAGAAAATAACAGCGGAATTCTGTTTCTGGTGGCAATGGATGACCGGGAGTGGAATATATCTACAAGCGGAGATGCGATCACGGCATTTACAGATGCGGGGCTTGCGTATATGGAAGACCAGTTTGTATCAGATCTGAGTGACGGAGCATATATGGACGCATTTTCAAAATATGCATCGTTGTGTGATGATTTTCTGACGCAGGCGGAGAATGGAGAGCCATATGATACGGGGCACCTTCCGAAAAAGAAGGTATCACCGTGGTGGATAGCGGGAGATCTACTGATCGGCGTCATTATCGCATTTGTAATGGCATTGATCAAAAAAACAAAACTCAAATCCGTAAAATCGCAGGTAACGGCAGGCGCATATGAAAAAGCAGGCAGCCTGGATCTGACGGTCAGGACGGATTACTTTCTGAATCGTGTCGTAACAACGAGAAAGATTGAACGGAAGCAGGAAAGTGGTGGAAGTTCTGTGCATACCGGCTCTTCCGGTAAGAGTCACGGAGGACGCAGCGGAAAGTTTTAATCATGAACTTCCGGTACAGAACGCCAGACGGATAAGACGATGCTCAATGGGAGAATTTTTGAGTGAATAAAATGGATATAAATAGACATTTTCTCTGGATTGTTGGTTTTATGATCTGAAAAAAAGAGCTATAGTTAAAGTATACAAGACGGAATATACTTGCAAAAAGGAGGAAGCGTTATGATTATTTGTATCGGAAGAGAATTTGGAAGCGGCGGTCATGAAATCGGAAGAATACTTGCAAAAAAATTGGGACTGGAATTATATGACCGGGATCTGATCGACAAGGCAGCAGAAAAGATTGTTGCAATGCCTAAAGAAGTTCTGAAAAAGGCGGATGAAAAAAAACATAATCCATGGCTGCACCAGGTGTGGTATGATGTGCCGAATCAGGAACTCAACGGAATGACAGCCAATGACACACTGCATCAGGCATACAGTTCTATTATCCGGGAACTGGCAGGAAAAGAAAACTGTGTGTTTGTCGGACGTTGTGCAGATTACATATTGGAACAGGCAGAACTTGATCATATCAGCCTGTTTATAGCGGCACCGTTTGAGTGGCGTGTGCAGAGAAAGATGGAACAGCTTTCGATAGATGAGAAAGCGGCGACTTCGATGGTCAGAAAGAAAGATAAAGACAGGAAAGCATATTATGATTATTACACCGGCAGAAGCTGGGGCAGACCGCATAATTATGATCTGTGTATTAACAGTTCCAGGTTAGGAATCGAAGTGACAGCAGAAAAGCTGGCAGAGATGGTCCTGCAACTGGAAAAAGGTACGTCTTCTGTTGATTTTGGTCTATAAAAAACTGCAATTGATAATATTGTTATAACGGTATTATCAATTGCAATTTTTTATCTTTATTTGCAGTTCTTTCCGTGAAGATAGAAAAATAAGCCGCCAATGATAAATCCACCGCCTATAATGTTACCGATTGTAACAGGCAGAAGATTGACAAGGAAGAAATTTCCCCAGTTCAGGGAAGCAATCTGACTTTCGGTGATGCCGTACAATTCCTTTGCTTTGGCAACATAATCCGCATTCAGGGAAGCAAAGATTCCGGCCGGAATATAATACATATTTGCAACGCAGTGTTCGAAGCCGGATACAACGAATGCCATGATCGGGAAGAAGATGGCGAGAGATTTTCCGGCAATATCCTTTGCTGTGGAAGCCATCAATACTGCAGCACACACCAGAATATTACATAAGATTCCGGAGATCAGAGCAGGCAGAAAAGACAGGCTGACTTTTCCGAGAGCTACTTTTATTGTAAATGCACCGAGAGCACCACTGGTGTAATTATACTGTCCGGACAGATATACCAGATACGCGAGAGCAACTGCACCGACCATATTTCCGAAATATACAATTACCAGAGTACGGATGAGAGAAGCAACGCTGATCTTTCTCTTAATACATGCCATCGTCATCATACAATCTCCGGTGAACAATTCTCCTCCGATAAATACAATCATCATCAGACCTACCGGAAAGACGCATCCTGCAACCAGACGCGCAAGCCCTACATTTGAAATATCATGCATGGCAACATTACTGGACTGTGCACCGAGTGCGATGCAGACACCAGCCATGATTCCCATAAAGAATACTTTCTTTTTAGAAGTCGCAGCTTTTTTTACAGCACCGTTCATATTGGCCTGTACAACTTCCTGCGGAGTGTTAAACATTGAATCCATAATAACCCTTTCCTTTAGTAATAGTTTGATAAAAATATCACATAAAATATAACATGGATAACAAAGCAGGGGCAACCTGTAATCGCAA
>ERZ1026884.1555-NODE-1555-length-12038-cov-4.948677_pt1 | contig 12038 bp, 10 predicted proteins | sample MGYA00380172_ERZ1026884 | MGnify/ENA primary metagenome ERZ1026884 (study PRJEB33269, sample SAMEA4719808) | human gut metagenome | biome: human-associated habitat; feature: organic feature; material: feces | place: Cameroon | collected 2013-10 ... | reverse complement strand
ATCAGTGCTCCTGTCTCTTCCTGCTCCCGGCCATAATCATGAATGACCTGTGTCCCCGAATACGGCAGATTACACAGAATCTTTCTTCCCGTCCTTTTTGAAAATTCCTCTATGAATACTTTCGGAAATCCGTCCGGGAATTTCGGAAGCGGATCCGGTGTTACGATACCCGCCATTTCCCAGTGTCCGGTCGTCGTATCCTTTCCACATGATAATTCCTGCATTTTTGCAAAACTTCCGGTCGGATTCTCTGTACTTTTTGCATATTCCATACCATCAATCTGGTAGATTCCTATCTTTTCCATATTCGGAATATGAAGTTTCCCGCTGTCATAGCAGCTCTTCCATGTATTACTTCCGACATCACCAAACTTATCTGCATCCGGAGCTTCCCCGATGCCGGCACTGTCCAATACAATCCAGAAAATACGTTTCATAGAATCAGTCCTTTCGGTCTTTTTCTTTTATTATAAGTCTATATAAGAAGACTGTGCAAGATACAGAAATCTATAATTGGTTATTTAGCTATCATCAGTTTCGGCTTATCTTGCTTCAACATCGGATACACCATTGGTAAGGATAATCATAAGACACAAAAATAGCCGCCCCAAGTCTGGTAAACTAGGCGACTATTTTTCAACAATAAATCTACTCCACTACTGATTTTCTTACATTCACCTTCGTACGCTCTTCCCGGTCGAAGAATTTCTTAGTTTCGCTGATAACCACTTTTCGAAGTCCAAGTAATGCGATCAGATTCGGAATGATCATCAGCGCATTGGTAATATCCGCCATCAGCCAGATTGGTTCCAGTGTCAAGAACGGCGCTGTTGCAATTGCCAGAATATAAACGATCTTAAAAATCTTGATACTTCCTGTCTTTCCGGTGAGATACAGCACACATCTTTCTCCATAATAGTTCCATCCGAGGATCGTAGTAAATGAGAAGAAGATAATTCCTACTGCTACCAGATACATACCAATATTAAACGGAAGTCCGGCATTATATGCCTTTGTAACCAGAACACTTCCGCTTAAATCAGTTTTATCAAGCAGGCCGCTTGAGATTACAACCAGTCCTGTCATAGAACATGTCAGAATTGTGGTGAAAAATACACTTGTCATGGAAATCAGTCCCTGCTTTACACAAGAATCCGTCTTTGCTGCTGCCGCCACGATTGGTGAACTTCCAAGCCCAGCCTCATTCGTGTATACACCTCTTGCCACACCGGTTCTCATAGCTGTCATGAAAGAGATCACAGCCGTTCCGGCTGCTCCGCCAAGTGCAGACTCCTTAGAAAATGCACAGGAAAATATCTCTGCAAATGCTCCTGGAATTGCGGAATGGTTCACGATCAGGATCACCATTGAACCACCAATGAAAGAAATTGCCATGAATGGAACAACAAACTGTGCAACTTTCGAGATTGCCTGAATTCCGCCAAGTGTTACAACTGCTGTTAATACAGTAACAATAATTCCAATAATAATGACCGGGATATGGAAAGAATCATGCACCGACTCTGTAATCGCATTTACCTGTGGAAAGGTACCACATCCAAGAAGTGCTGTTACAACTCCGAAAAATGCAAAGATTTTTGCCAGCCATTTGAACTTCTCTCCCATTCCATTCTGGATATAGTACATCGGTCCTCCGGCAATTTCACCTTTTTCATCTTTTACGCGGAATTTTACAGCCAGAAGTGCTTCGGAATATTTTGTCGTCATTCCAAGAAGTGCTGATACCCACATCCAGAACATTGCTCCAGGCCCGCCGATACGAAGAGCTGTTGCCACACCTACGATACTTCCGGTTCCGATATCAGCAGCCAGTGTTGTACAAAGTGTCGCAAACGGAGATACATCGCCTGCTCCTTCTTCTTTTTCAAAAATACTTTTCAGTGCTCTTGGAAACTTACAGATCTGTATCCCCCGTAGTTTATATGTGAAATACAATCCTGTTCCCATCAAAAGCACCAGTGTCGGCGGTCCCCAGACAAATGTCTGAATTGTTTCCAGTAACTTCATAAATGTTTCCATTTTTTTCCTCCCAGTTGTTAAATTCCTGTCAATAAATAGTCATTTTTTTGGCAACGGATGAATGCATCCGTTGCCGTTATGAAAAGTTTATCAGTTACATTTTTAGCTGTTATATTTTTCTTTATCCAGCTCTTTTTCTTTCGCATTTACGATTACGTTTACTGTGGCATCACCGATAACGTTCAGTGGCAGGAGTGCCATTTCTACCGGACGGTTGATTGCAACAACCAATGCGTAAGCGATCATACATGCATCAGATGTCCATCCAAGTCCTGAAAGGATCGTTACGATCAGTGTGGTACCTGCGATTGGAATAGCAGGACATCCCATAGCTGCACAGATTGATAAGAATGCGATCGTTGCGAGGTTGGCAGGTGTTACATCAATTCCTGCACTTGTTGCAATAAATGTTGCTGCGAACATATGCATAACGGTTGTTCCGTTCATATTGATCGTCATACCTGTCGGTAATACAAAGCTTGTAATCTCTTCGCTGCATCCAAGTTCATCAATACATGTCCTTGTATTGAGCGGCAGACATGCTGCTGATGAGTTTGTTGAAAATCCGAACACACCAACTTTTGCAATTTTCTTGATAAACTTTATTGGATTCATCTTTGTTGTTAGCCAGATACCGATAGGATAAATTGTAACAACCAATACGAATAAGGTTACCATTGCAGCTACGATATAAGCAGCAGCCGGTGCAAGGTACTCTGTTCCGTAAATTGCAAATGTTCTTGAGATCAGGCAGAAAATTGCAATCGGACCAACTTTGTTAATTAAGAATGTAAGGTATAACTGAATGATTTCGTTGACACTTTCCAGCACTTTCTTCAGTGGATCAGCTTTTTCTCCCAGTGCATTCATGCAAAGTCCAATGATAATTGCTACTACTACAACTGCCAGAATACTGTTGTTGCTGCTAAATGCGGCAGCAATATTGGACGGTACTGCATTTACGATTGTTGCCAGTGGGTTAAATGCATCCAGTGTTGCTGCATCTGTAACTGCCTCACTTGGAAGTGTTACATTGAAAAATCCTGCTAATTTTACTGCATATGCTACGATACCTGCTAAGAATGCACCACATACATAGAACAGAAAGAATCCGATCAGTGTACGTCCTGCAATTCTTCCAAGCTTTGTGGAACTTGAAATACTGCACATCGCAAGGCTGAGGGATACTAATACAAGTGGTACAATCGCAAGCTGTAATCCTCTCATAAATAACTGGCCTATAATGTAGAAAAGACCAATTGCACTAACACCATCTTCTGCTGTAATGTCCTGGAACAGGATCTTGTTGAGTATCGTCCATGCACCCTCATTACCAGAAGAGATCAACTGCTCTCTTAATAAAAGAAAAGCAATTCCCACCAACAGGCCGCCGACAAGAGCGATCATCATTTTCTTTACAACCGACATTGGCTGTTTTTTCGTTGTGTTACTCATTGTTGTTCTACTCCTTTTCCTTTTTGTTTTCATTAGAATTTACTAATTTTTTCTATAAACCGCGCGTTTATTTATGAACTACATACAATGTAACATGGATGCGGTCGTAAGTAAAATTAATTATTTGTCTATAAAATATCAATATCTTTTATATTATCTATATTATCAAATATTAATATCATTAATATTATACAGCAACATTATTCATTTCTCTTTTCACAACAACATTGATATAATAAAGACAACCAATAGATTCAAGCCAATAAGGAGGAAAAATTATGGCTACTAAATATGGGGAATTATTTTCAGATGAATATCAGAAAAGCTTAAAAGAACAGTTTTGTTATGCCGATACAGATCCGGATTATGGAGACCGGCTCTTCTTTGAGAACTCCGGCGGATCTCTCAGACTCAGAGCTGCTGTAGAAGCCAAAGCCGGACTGGAAGAATATCCAGACTGTCCGGAACGTGTACGTGGAAAAGGATATGATCTTTCTTATTATGTAAGTGAAGGCACAAAAGAAATCCTTGAAGTTGTGTTTGGTGCAAAGAGTGGTGCTCTTATCACTGAACTTTCTGCTTCCCAGACAATGTTCCATGCTGTCGGAACAATCATGGAAAATGTTAAATGGGGAAAAAATGCAGTTACATCTGCACTGGAACATCCGTCTGCTCATGATGCGGTAGAATACTACTGTAAGCAGACAGGAAGAGAATTCCGTGAAGTTCCTGCAAATCAGACAACCGGTGGTCTTGATCCTGATACGATTATGCAGTACGTAGACAAAGACACCGTTTTATTAAGCATCATGGCTGCTTCCAACATTTCCGGAAATATCATGGATATCAAGGAAATTGCAAGACGTGCCAAAGAGATCAATCCTGACATCTACATTGTAAGTGACGCAGTACAGCATGCACCACATGCCGTTATAGATGTTGAAGACTGGGATGTAGATGTATCCAACTTCGCACCTTACAAATTCTTTGGTGTACGTGGATGTGGATACTGTTATGTATCTGACCGTGTTGCGAGCATGACGCACAGAAAACTCACATGTAAAGCTCCTGATGTATGGGCTCTCGGAACTCCTACACCTGGTAACTTCGCATCTATGATGGCAGTCATCGATTATGTATGCGATATTGCAAAACATTTCCTTGGAGACAAAGCTGAAGGAATGAGCAAACGTGAGCTCTATGTAGAAGGTATGAACAGAATCCATCTGCAGGAAAGAGGACTTCTCTACCGTATGCTGGAAGGAACAGAAGATGTTCCTGGTCTTCGTCATATTCCTGATGTTGAAGTATATGTAGACATGGAAGACCTTACATACAAAGATCTGATCATTGCTATGGGTATCAAGGGTATTGAATATGCAGACTGTGCTCAGAAATATATGGAACACGGCGTGACGATCTTCGAACGTGTGAAGAGCAGCCCTTATTCAAAACGTATCGTAGAAACACTCGGACTTGACGGAGCACTCCGTGTATCTCCTCTTCACTGCCATGGCAGAGATGACGTAGACAAGTTCTTAAAGATCACAAAGGACATTGCAGAAGGGAAATAACCCCCATTCCTCATCTTTTGAATAGCGAGAAGCTGTTATCTGGCAGCTTCTCTTTTTTGTATATAAATATCTGGGAAGTGTACCAAAGAAAGCCTTTCACAGAGTTTTGATAACTCTGTGAAAGGCTTTCCTTTATCATATTTATTCTATTTGTTTACCTGGTTTACTGTATTTCCCTCAAGGAAGGCTTTAATATTATCTACTGTGATATCCATGATTCTCTGTCTTGATGCCTGAGCTGCCCATGAAATATGTGGAGTGATGATACAGTTCTTAGCTGTTAACAGTGGATTATCGCCTTTAATCGGCTCTGTAGACACAACATCAAGTCCTGCTGCGTATACTTTACCACTGTTCAGTGCATCTGCCAGATCCTGCTCTACAACAAGCTGTCCACGGCTGTTATTGATGAGGATTACACCGTCTTTCATCTTGGCAATGTTCTCTTTGTTGATTATTCCTTCTGTAGCCGGGAATAATGGGCAGTGAAGGAAGATCACATCAGAACGGGCAAATAACTCATCTAATGACACATATTCAGCCAGTTTCTTTCCTGCTTCGCTTTCATGTGCATCATATGCGATTACTTCCATGTCTAATGCATTCAGAAGTTTTGCTGTAGCCTGTCCGATTCTTCCAAGTCCGATGATTCCGGCTGTCTTTCCATAGAGCTCGATCATTGGGTAATCCCAGAAGCACCAGTCAGGATTGTTCTCCCATTTTCCTTCTTTTACACATTCGTCGTGATGTCCGTAATGTGAACAGATTTCAAGGAGAAGTCCGAGTGCATACTGTCCTACGATCTGTGTTCCGTATGTAGGTACATTTACCACCGGAATGCCTTTTTCTTTTGCGTACGCATAATCAACAACATTATATCCTGTTGCAAGAACAGCAATCAGTTTGATATTTTCACATTTATCCATTGTTTCTCTGGAAACAGGTGTTTTGTTGATCACTACGATCTCTGCATCCCCGATACGCTCTGCGATCAATGGTGACTCTTCATAAGAAGTTCTGTCATAGACTTCTACTTCTCCTAATTCTTTTAATGCGTCCCAGCTTAAATCTCCAGGATTCTCTGTGTAACCGTCTAATACTACAATTTTCATAACATTTCTTACCTTTCTCTTTTATTAGCATTTTGTTTTATTTCATTTCCATGTGCAATCCTGCATGATCATCACTTGAATGACCACTTACGCATTCAGCTTTTCATCCAGTGCCTTAATCGACTCCAGCTCTCTGATATAAAGATCCTGGGCCAGATCCAGACTTACATTGACAAAACGTACTTTCTGTCCCGGCTGTGCCTGTGCAATCTTTGCAAGATCCACGGAAATTACTGTTCCTATCTTGGCATATCCTCCGGTGCTCTGTCTGTCCGATAACATGATGATCGGCTTTCCATTTGTTGGCACCTGGATGGATCCGACGGAAATACCATCTGTATTGATATTACCATCCCCGACATGTTCAATCGGCTCCCGTTCGATACGACAGCCCATACGGTCAAATTCATTGGTGATCACACCACTGTTCCAAAAGAAGCTCTTTACCCCTGCTTCTGTAAATTCATCGTCCTGTGGTCCCAGTACCACACGAAGGACAATCTCTTTCTTTGGATATACACTTGCCGGTACTTTTCTTGCTTCCATATTCGGAAGTATCGTCTTCGCTGAGACAAATCCAATCTCATCACCTTTTTCAAGTTTTCGTCCCTTTACTCCTCCAAGATGATTACGAAGCAGTGTTGATTTGCTTCCCATCACGATCGGAATATCCAGGCCTCCTGCAAATGCAATATATCCACGGCATCCATTTCTTGCTCCTGCAAAGGAAAGCGTCTGCCCTTCTTTCACCAGAACTGCCCGATACATCGGGAATTCATTGCCGTCAAGCATCGGAGTCAGATCTCCGCCCGTCACTGCAACGATATTATCACTGGTAAACTTTAATGTCGGACCGATAAATGTCATCTCCAGTGCGCCTTCTCCCATATCGTTTCCTACCAGTATATTGGCGATGTGAAACGAATGATTATCCATGGCTCCTGAGGTAGATACTCCGAATGCCTGATATCCGAATCTTCCTTCATCCTGTACAGTCGTCAGGATTCCACCATTTTCAACTATTATTCCCATATCATGACCTCCGATTCTATGCGTTACCTTCCGGTGTATATGTCTTCACCTTATATGTACCTTTTTTCACATCTCTGCGGATCTTGTCGTATTCCGACTTCGTTACCGGCACATGTTTTACCCAGTCACCGGCATGTACCAGGAATGGATCTTCGTTATCAAAGTTACAGATATCCAGCGGCGTGCTTCCGATAATATTCCATCCGCATGGCTGTTCAAATGGAATAAAATCTGACAGATTCTGCTGTACAACAATGGATCTTGCCGGGATCTTTACTCTCGGTGATTCTCTTCTCTTGAACCCGAACGGCTCATCAAATCTTGCCATATATGGGTGTCCCGGTGCAAATCCCAGCATATATACATAGTATTCATGTTCGGAATGCTTTCTTATGATCTCTTCTACGGTTGTATGCTCCAGCTCTGCACAATATTCCAGGTCCGGCCCGGTCTCGCCGCCATAGTATACCGGCACTTCTTTTACTACTTTTTTCTTACTACTGTTGTCGACTGCATGCATATTATCAAGTCTTTTCTCCAGTTCTTTCACCAGTTTCCCATACCGGATCACTTCCGGACGGTAGTGAATGATCAGTGCACAGTATGTAGGAACTGTCTCGATCAGGCCTTCAATCGGATCTTCTTTCAACTTTTCATCCAGCATACGTACTTTTGCATTCGTCTCAAGGCAGATTGTTTTCCCAAACTCTACAGAAACCGCCCGGTCTCCCGCTGTAAGAAATCTTACCTCCATTTTTCATACCTCCATTTTGTATGGAGAAAGGCCTGTCCCATGTTCTGACAGACCTTTCTGCATATCATTTCTTATCGTTCGTCACTTTAGATTCATTATAACATATACTAATATTTCTACTATACAGTTATCTGCTAGTCCACAAATTCGAATCCAACTTTTTTCAGGGAATCCTGTACCCATGGGCGAGGCCATTCACCACGATTTATAATTCCGTCCAGCTGATTTTCTTCCCCTTCATGATAAGCTTTTGCAATTTTAGCAAGTTCTTCCGCATTCTTTGGGTCTATTGCGATCAGTCCATCAGAATCTCCAACAAGGATATCTCCCGGATTAATAATAATTCCTCCAAAGGAAACAGGGAAATTCATCTCTCCAGGTCCGTTCTTATACGGTCCGTTTGGTGTGATTCCCTTTGCATACACAGGAAAGTCCATCTGGCTGAGTGTATAACTGTCACGCACACATCCATCAATGATAATACCTGCAAGTCCACGTTTCTTTGCGTAATTGCTCATAATCTCACCGCAAAGTGCACGGCTCATACTTCCTTTGTTTGCAAGTACAATAACATCTCCAGGCTGTGCCATATCAAGTGCTGCATGGAACAGAAGGTTATCTCCTGCCGGTGCGTTTACTGTGAATGCCGTTCCAAGAAGACGTGCCTTAGGATTTAATGGAAAAATACTCGCATCTACCGCTGCGATCCTTCCGCAATTATCGTCAATATTAGCAACCGGAATTCCACGGAATGCCTCAACTAACTCCTTTGCCGGTCTTTCAAAATTCCTTCTGATTCTACATCCTGCTGACATATAAAAACCTCTTTTCCTTTTTTCTGATTTCATCATAGCACACAAGTTACTGATTGAAAAACGAATAATTTCTCTGTATAATATAAACAACTTTTATATTCATAATGACTGCAAACTATGAAATATAAATAACAAATGAACGAGGAGGAATAGCATGAATCTCGCTGAAATTGAAACATTTTTAACGATTGTCAACACCAAAAGTATTACCAAAACCGCAGATCTCTTATTTCTTTCCCAGCCTACGGTAAGCCACCGCTTAACTTCTCTGGAAAACGAGCTCGGATTTTCTCTGGTTATCCGCAACAAGGGCCACAAGCAGGTCGAGCTCACACCAAAGGGAATGGATTTTATCATCCTCGCCGAACGCTGGATGTCTCTTTGGAAAGAAACACTTGAACTACAGCATAATCAGGAACAGTTGCTGCTGAATATCGGCTGCACCGACAGTCTGAACATTGCCGTATTTATCCCGCTGTATGACAAGATCCTTATAGATTATCCACATCTGGATCTGAGCATTCAGTCACATCATTCTTCCGAATTATACGGTATGCTTAGTGAACATAATATAGATATTGGCTTTGTATATCACCAGCTTCATTACAAAAACATTATTTCAGAAAAATTATTTGAAGAAAAACTTTATCTGGTACAGTCCGAACATCCGACTGTTGAGAAACCGATCGTACACACAGATGAACTGGATTCAACAAAAGAATTGTTCTTAAGCTGGGATGATAATTTTCAAATCTGGCACGACCGTTGGCTTTCTTCTGTATCCAGACCACATATTTCTGCAGATACGATCACACTGCTCGATCGTCTCTGGAAAAATGCAGATACCTGGATGATTGCACCGGAATCCGTCATCCATGAACTTTCCCGGTACCGCAAAGTATATGTGAGCGAGCTGAAGAATCCTGCTCCAAACCGCATCTGCTATAAGATCAAGCACAAATATCCAAAAACTACCAGCAAACGTGCTGTTGAGCTTTTTGAAGAGATTCTGGAACAGTTTCTTCATCTTGAACGCAAGGAGATCCCGATTGGTGAAATATGGGGCGGACGGTAACTGTATCCATATTTTCCTGTTTCATTGAAAAAGCAGTATCTGACGGACAGATGCTGCTTTTTCCTTTTGGATACGTTATACAATATTAATTGGTAGTGTCAAATTAATTTTTCTATTTTTATCTGGCTTTCAGTTCTGCAACTGCTTCTCTGATTCTCTTAGCTGCTTCCTGAAGGTCTTCGTAACTGCATGCATAAGAAATTCTCAGATATCCTTCCCCTTCAGAGCCAAATGCTGATCCGGGAACCAGTGCTACTTTGGCATGTTCAAGCAGATATTCTGCAACTTCCATTGATGTCATTCCCAGACTCTTTACATTTACAAAAATGTAAAATGCTCCCTGTGGGTTATTGCAGCTGATACCATCAATATCATTCAATGCTTTTACCATGAAGTCTTTTCTTCTCTGATACTCCTGCCTCATTGCTTCTACATCATCTGCACATTCATTCAGTGCGACGATTGCTGCATCCTGTACAAATGAAGAAGCACATGTGATCGTATACTGGTGTACTCTGACACATGCAGAGATAATTTCTTCCGGAGCACACATATATCCCAGACGCCATCCGGTCATAGAATATGCTTTTGAGAATCCTCCAAGTGTGATCGTTCTCTCTTTCATCCCCGGGATGGAAGCGATGCTGACATGCTCTGCTCCATCATACACCAGTTGACTGTAAATCTCATCCGATACGACCAGAAGATCATTACGGATTGCGATCTCACTTAATTTTTCCAGTGTTTTTCTTGAAAAGATACCACCGGTCGGGTTGCTTGGATTAACCACTACGATCATCTTGGTTTTCTCAGTAATCTTAGATTCCAGTTCTTCAAAATCTATCTGATAATCATTTTCTTCTTTCAGGCTGTAAGTAACCGGAGTTGCTCCCAGTGAGGACGGTACATGAATGTAGTTCAGCCATACCGGATTCGGAACCAGCACTTCATCGCCTTCTTCCAGAAATGCTGCCATAGACGCATACGTTGCCTCGCCGACACCGACTGTTACAAGAACTTCCGATGCTTCATAATTCACATTGTGATGTTCATTTTCCCATTTTGCGATTTCTTTCCGGAGTGCAGGAGTTCCATAATTGGATGTATAAAATACATGTCCCGCATTCAGGCTCTCATACGCTGCATCCTTGATCTTTTTCGGTGTATCAAAGTCCGGACGTCCAATCTCCAGATGAATGACTTTCTCTCCTGCCTGCTGCATCTTTGTTGCCTTTTCCATAACTGCCCTGATTCCGGAGAATGGAAGGCATTCCATTCTTTTCGCTGTTTTGTATTCCATGTCTGTTCCTCCTGCTGAAAATGATTATCTGTTTGTCCCTATACTATATTTTATAAGTGTCTGATCTCGATGCCTTCTTCCGTGAATTTCTCACGGATCTTCTGAACGAATGCCAGCGCTTTCGGTCCGTCACCGTGAACACAAAGGGTATCTCCTTTGATATCCAGTTCTTTTCCAGTGATAGAAGTAACCTTTCCTTCTTTGATCATCTTCACACATCTCTGGATTGCAATGTCTTCATCTGTGATCATAGCCCCTTCCATCTTTCTCGGAACGAGTGAAAGGTCATCCATATATGCTCTGTCTGCAAAGATCTCTGAAGCTGTACGAAGTCCCTTGCTCTCGGCGATATCTCCAAGAACTGCTCCCGCACAGTAGTAAACAATCAGGTCTTTGTCATATTCGCAGATTGCTTCTACGATTGCGCTTGCGATATCTTCATCATACTGGCATGCATTTCCCATTGCCCCGTGAGGTGCCACATGCTGTAATTTCATTCCATAACTCTTCGTAAATGCTGCAAGCGCTCCGATCTGATATCTTACATAATTTTTAATCTCATCATGAGACAGAACCATCTTTCTGCGTCCGAATCCCATCATATCCGGATATCCCGGATGTGCACCTACCATAACACCTCTCTCTTTAGCCATGCGGACAACCTTGTCCATAACCATCGGATCTCCTGCATGCCATCCACAGGCAACATTGGCAGTGGTCACATATTTGATGATTTCTTCGTCTCCTCCGATCTTATATGCTCCAAAGCTTTCTCCCATATCACTGTTCAAATCAATACTATACATGAGTCTTTCTCCTTTCGGTTATTTCCGTTTCTTTTTTCCTTGTTGCTTCAAGTATAACACCTGTCTCTTATACAC
>ERZ1026884.1552-NODE-1552-length-12068-cov-3.374594_pt1 | contig 12068 bp, 8 predicted proteins | sample MGYA00380172_ERZ1026884 | MGnify/ENA primary metagenome ERZ1026884 (study PRJEB33269, sample SAMEA4719808) | human gut metagenome | biome: human-associated habitat; feature: organic feature; material: feces | place: Cameroon | collected 2013-10 ... | reverse complement strand
GGGCGGAGCTGTCCCATGCGAAAATCAAGGTTACCTCGCAACTTGGAAGGGGAACCCGGATGGAGCTGATTTTTGAGGAGTCGAAGGCTTAGGAAGAAAAGAATATAAGCGATATAAGCAGCAGTCTGTGGAAACAGACTGCTGTTTTATTTTACACAGATTTAACATCCTCCTGCATGGAATTTTACTGCGATTTTATATGCTTCCATTGAAAGATCAATTTTGTGTAAAAGTCAGAAATGTGTGCCGGAAAAGAGGATGCACACAGGACGCGGAGAAGCCGCGGCAGGAGGAAGCATGTCAGAGGTTGTTACAACGTTGTTCGGTCTGTTTGGCGGACTGGCTGTTTTTCTGTTCGGAATGAATCAGATGAGTGAATCGCTGCAGAAGGCGGCGGGCGAGAAGATGCGTACCATTCTCGGAATCCTCACGAAGAATCCATTGATGGGAGCCCTTGCGGGAGCACTGGTTACAGCTGTTCTGCAGTCCTCCAGTGCCACCACTGTCATGGTGATCGGCTTTGTCAGCGCGGGTCTGATGGGGCTGCCGCAGGCCATTTCTGTTATATTCGGAGCCAACATCGGAACCACGATGACGGCACAGCTGATTGCCTTTGATATCGGCGAGTATATTTATCCGATTCTGTTCATCAGCTTCGTGGTTCAGTTTGCTTCCAAAAACGAAAAGGTTAAGGACATCGCCATGGTGTTCTTTTCCTTTGGCCTTCTGTTCGAAGGTATTCAGATTATGTCTTCCGTCATGAAGCCGCTGGCGGCAAGTCCTGTTTTCACAGAGCTGATGTGGAAGGTTCGGGATCTTCCGGTTCTTGGCGTATTCCTCGGACTTTGCATGACGCTTGTCGTGCAGTCCTCCTCCGCAACCATTGCGGTGCTGCAGAGCTTTGCTTCTCAGGCGGGACCGGACGGTGCCAGTGTGATCGGACTTGCAGGCGCCATTCCGATTCTCTTTGGCGATAACATCGGAACAACGATCACGGCGCTTCTTGCAAGCATCGGACAGAGTCGCGACGCCAAAAGAACGGCCATTGCACACACCTGCTTCAACATCAGCGGAACCATTGTGTTCTCGTTCTTCATTCCCCTTTTTGCAAGATTTGTTCAGTTCGTGTCACCGAAGGGGCCGGAGGTGGAGGTCATTTCGAGACAGATCGCAAACGCGCATACAATTTTCAATGTTGTCTGTACGTTGATCTGGCTTCCGCTTGTGCCGCTTATGGTGAAAATCGTCTGTCGCCTGGTTCCGGATCACGCGGAGCATACAGCAGCCGGAACAAAGGAAGCAGAGCCGCGGTATCTGGATCTTCGCATGGTTTCACAGCCGCAGGCAGCGCTCATGCTGGTATCACGGGAAATCTGCAGAAACCTGGAAGATGTGAGAGTTCTCCTTTCGGATCTGCGCAGAGTGCTTTTAAGTGATTCGGGGATTTCAGAGAAAACAGAACCGGATGTAGCTTCCGGTCAGCAGAAGCTCCTCCCGGAGGAGTACCTTCGGAGATGTATGAATGTTCAGAAGGTGCAGGAGAGCATGATTTCTTACATTTCGGAGCTGTTCTCGCGGGGCTCACTTACGCCGGAGCAGTCGGAGCAGGCGTCCGGACTTCTTGCATTAATTCACTGTGCAAGCCGTGTGGCGGACCGATGCTATGACATTGTAACGAAGGCGGGGACGCTGAAGACGCAGGGAAAAGCCTTCTCGGCGGATGCGACAGAGGAGCTCGGAAGATGTTTTGCCGCAATGGAGCGTCTGTATCTGCAGGCGATTCATCTTCTTGGAACGGGCGCAGGCGAAGCGGCAGATCCGGAAGCGATCACAAAGGCCAAGAGAAAGCTTCACAAGTCCATTCGTCAGTTCAACAAGGCTCATCTTCGCCGGATCGAGAGCGGAAAGTGTACCAAGGATATGACCGGTATCTATTCGGACATCCTGTATAACGTGGATCGTATCGGGGATAACTGCGTCGGTATTCTGGAAGAGGCACTCGAGCATCCGAAGAATCTGTGCACGGTGGAACAGGCGGAAGAAGCGGCACCCGTCACGAATCTGTGACGGGAAAGGCGCCTTTTCAAAAGCAGCGCCTGCTGCGAATGCATGATGAGAAAAGTACCGGACAGAAAGGAAGTCGGATTTTCTCTGTACAAAAGAACAGAAAAGACAGGTTTTCTCTCTTGAAGGAAGCGGATCGGCAGATTATGCTAATGATGGCAGTCTGGAGATCCGCTTTTCCAGTATCTTATGATTGTCAGTATCTGATGATTGTCAGTATCTGATGATTGTCAGAATCTGATGATTGTCGGTATCTGATGATTGTCTGTTTCTGACGATATCCGAGGAGAACGGAGCAGACGGCAGGCACCATAAACGGGGCAGGGGCTCGTGCCTCTGTGAACAGTCGCAAAGGGGGAAAACAGAATGATATTTAAAACAACGGAAGCTGCAGTGGAGGCTCTTGCTGCTTATGGAATTGCGAAGAATCTGATTGCACAGGAGGATCGTTATTATGCGGAAAATCTCCTCATGGATGCTCTGAGACTGGAGCCGTCCGCAGATTTCGGACAGAGCCCGCTTCCGAAGGAAGAGGAGCTTCCGGAGCTTCAGGAGATTCTTGGATATCTGCTCGATGATGCTGCAGAGAGAAATGTGATTGAGGACGGAATTGCAAGCCGCGATCTGTTCGATACCAGACTGATGGGGTGTCTGACACCCAGACCGTCCGAGGTGATCCGTACGTTCCATGAGAAGTATGAGAAGAGCCCGAAGGAGGCCACAGATTATTTTTACAAGCTTGCCTGCGACAGTGATTATATCCGCACCTACCGGATCCGGAAGGATCGCAAATGGGTGACGAAGACCCGTTACGGAGAGCTTGACATCACGATCAATCTTTCCAAGCCGGAGAAGGATCCCAAGGCGATTGCGGCTGCTCTGAACAAGAAGCAGGAGCAGTATCCGAAATGCCTTCTCTGCCCGCAGAATGTGGGCTATGCGGGAAGGCTGGATCATCCTGCAAGACAGAACATCCGTCTTCTTCCTTTGACACTTGCCGGGAAGCAGTGGTACATGCAGTACAGCCCGTATGTTTATTACAATGAGCATTGCATCGTACTGTCCGGCGATCATGTGCCGATGAAGATTGAGCACGATACCTTTGTCCGTCTGCTTCAGTTTATTCAGATGTTCCCGCACTACACGATCGGCTCCAATGCGGATCTCCCGATTGTAGGCGGCTCCATTCTGACGCATGAGCATTTCCAGGGCGGCAATTATACCTTTGCCATGGCAAAGGCAGGACTTCGGGAGAACATTGTTTTAAAGGGTTTTGAGGATGTGGAGGCCGGCATTGTGGACTGGCCGATGTCGGTTATCCGCCTTGACTGCAAGGATCCGGAACGACTGATTGCACTTGCAGACCGCATTCTTGAGGCATGGAGAGCATACAGCGATCCGGAGGCGGAGATTCTGGCGGAAACAGACGGAACGCCGCACAACACCATCACGCCGATTGCCAGAATGCGCGGTGATCAGTTTGAGCTGGATCTGGTTCTTCGGAACAACCGGACCACGGAGGAGTATCCGCTTGGAATCTTCCATCCGCATCAGAAGCTGCATCACATCAAAAAAGAGAACATCGGCCTGATTGAGGTCATGGGACTGGCGGTTCTTCCTGCCCGGCTTCTCGGCGAGATGGAGACTCTGAAGAAGGTCATTCTGGAAGGAGAAAATCCCGCCGACGTTCCGGCTGTGGCTTCCCATGCGGAATGGACGGGTGAAATTCTTGAAAAGCACCCGGAATTTGCACCGGACAGGGCAGCCTCCGCAGATGCGGAGAAGCTGGACGAGGTGATCCGCGAAGAGATCGGTCTTGTTTTCTCGCAGGTGCTCGAGGATGCGGGAGTCTACAAGGACACCGAGGCCGGAAAGGAAGCGTTCCGGCGCTTTATCCGTGCGGTAAATGAAGCTGTCTGACGCGGAAAACAGCGCGCCGCAATGGAAATTTGACAGAAATGAAATAATTTTGTAATATTCCTCCTTGGATGCAGGAAAACCTGCGAAAGGAGTTATTCAAGTGAGAGGAATATTACGGAAAATCACTGCGGCGATGACCTGTGCTCTGCTGCTTGGAATGGCAGCAGGATGTCCTGGGACAGTACTTGCAGTGTCTGCAGCGGAGACCGGTTTGGAGACAGCAGTTTCGGGTACGGAGACAGCAGTTACCGATACGGAAACAGCGGTTACCGGAAACGCAGCAGCGGAAAGTGCCATTGCTTCTGAAACGGTCGGCACTATGGATCTTGCAGAGGATCAGGCAGCCCTGGAGGCTTACCTCCTGCAGCTGCAGGCAGTCATTGAGCAGCAGACCGCTCTGATCGGTGCAATTGAGGAACAGACAGCAAGAAACGCACTTGCCACCCAGACGAGAAGCACAACCTGGAAGGGCTCTGTTCTGAACCGCTACAATGGCGTCAACAGGGGACCGAGCGGAAAGGAAACCTACTATAATCTGAACATGAACAAGATTGTGGATGCGATGAAGCGCCTTGGCGTGAACAGTGAGTACTGGGTCAGAAATGACGGCGTGAAGATGTATGGCGATTACATCATGTGCGCAGCAGATCTTTCGGTATATCCGAGAGGCAGCATCGTAGAGACGAGCCTTGGAACCGGAATTGTCTGTGATACAGGAGTATTTGTAAAATCGACCGGAATTGTATTGGACATCGCAACGGCTTGGTAAATGCAGAGTTCCGGAAATGCATGGCTTTTGGAAAATGCAAAGCCGCATTTGCGGTCAAAACGAACGAAAACTGAATACAATAAGGGAAAGGGCATGCCGGAAACGGGATGCTCTTTACTTTTGCCCTTGCGGGCGGTAGAGTACAGGCTGTTCGGTGTGGCGCAGGATGCTTTTTGTTTTGCAGGGTTGCTTTTCGAGTCGCAGAATCATCCCTGAGAGAAGATTTTCATCAGCAGGGATGAAATAAGCAGGGGAGAATCATCTCTGGGAGAGAATTTTCATCAGCAGGGATGAAATAAGCGGAGAAGAATCATCCCTGAGAGAAAATTTTCATCATCAGGGATGAAATAAGCAGGGGAGAATCATCCCTGAGAGAGAATTTTCACCAGCAGGGATGAAATCAGTGGGTGAGAATCATCCCTTGGAGAGGATTTTTATCAGCAGGGATGAAATTAGCATCGCCGAGAGGACGCGTTCTCGGAATTACAGTCCGCTTGCAGCAAAATAACTTTCGTTCCATTCCGAAGTCAGGAATGGTAACATAAAAGGGATGTTCCGGAGATGGAGCAGGTTGGAGATTTTTTATGAGAGAGAAAACAGAACACTGGAAGGTACCGGTTGCTGTCTGTCTTGCGGCGCTGTTGGCACTTGGCAGTATTTTTACAGTCAGAACAGAGACCGAGGCGGCCTCCGCCGGAAAGAAAAAGGCGAAGGCTGCAACGACAGCCGTTCAGAAGTCGACGAAAGCAGAATCCCAAAAGGCCCCGGCAGCTGCTTTGAAAAAAGCTTCGACAGCAACGAAGCAAAAAACTTCGACAGCAGCAAAGAAAAAAACGTCGGCATCCACGTCCCCAAAAGCTTCGTCTGCCGCACAGCAAAGCACCCCTTCCACACAGCAAAGCATCCCATCTGTGCAGACCATGCCTTTTGCAGGCGTGAAGCTTCTTCCGGATGAGGCGGCGGATGTGGTGCAGGCAGGGCTGTTTGAGGTACTGAACAATGACCGCACGAAGATCCTGAACTATGTCGGCGCGCAGGAGAGCGACGAGGGAATGCGCTACATGAGCATGGCCGGGGGGCAGGAGAGAGCGAGCATCTGGAGCGTTGATTTCCAGCTTCCGGACGGAATGAAGGCGGACGGAACACAGACCACATTGATTCAGATGACACTGAAGAATGCCATGGCAGGGAGGACCCTTCGGGAGGGGGAAAGCCTGCAGGCCTTTTACGATACCGGCTGCGGCGTCTATTATAAGGTTCCAACGGCGGTGGGAGCGGACGCGGTATCTGTTATGCTTCCGGTTCTTACAACGTCGGATCATCAGTATCTGATTCTGGTCATTACGAGTGGTTACTGGAGACCGGGAAGCGGTTATGATTATCTGGCAATCGGCAACAGCATCACCATGCATCCGAGGCAGAGCTACTGGCCGGATGCGATGGGAATGGGGGCAACGCTGCCGCAAAATGATTATTACCATCTGGTATCGGCTTCTCTGGCGACAGCCTGTGCCGCACAGGGCAGAGCATATAACAGCGCTGCGTTCAATTTCGCGATCTGGGAGATCAATTACGGAAAGAGAGCAGAGGTTCTGTATCTGCTGGATCCTTATCTCTCGGCAGAGCTGGAGCTCGTCACCATTCAGCTCGGGGAGAATTCCATTCCGGATCCAAACGGATTTGCCGCGGATTTCCCGGCTCTGATACAATATATTCGTACGAAGGCTCCAAACGCGAAGATTGTTCTGATCGGGAATTTCTGGAATAATGCGGTGGAGGAAACGGTAAAAAGGCAGTGTGCACAGGCTTATGGCCTTTCCTATGTTGACCTGTCTGCTGTCTCTGTAGATCCTTATATCACAACGGTCAGTTCGCCATATACGTTTGGCAATGAGCTTGCCTATGATGCGAACGGAGTCGGACATCATTGCAGCAAGGACGCGGTTGCACAGCATCCGAACAACAAAGGAATGCAGTACATCGCACAGTGCGTCCTTCAGGTGATCGGCAAGTAGCTGGCGCAGGTAACGGTTGGCCTGACAAAAGGTTGGCCTGACAAAACGGTTGACCTGACAACGACCGGATTATTTTCACAGCTGCAGCACAGAGAGGGATAGACCTGAACAGAGGAGAACGATTATGGATTTTCGCTCACTGAAATATTTCACGGTGGTAGCACAGGAACTGAATTTCACGAGAGCTGCAGAGAAGCTGAATATGAGTCAGCCTCCTTTGTCCAATCAGATCAAGTCGCTGGAGGATGATCTTGGCGTGCAGTTGTTTGTACGCGGAAAGCGCCATCTTCAGCTGACAGAAGCGGGGAGTCTTCTCCTCCACCGGACCAACCAGATGCTGTCGCTGGCAGACAAAACGAGAGCGGACCTCGCACATATGGAGAACGGACTTTCCGGAACCATTTCTCTTGGTATGGTGGAAGGCCGCGCACCTTATATTGCAGCACGTTTTATCGCGGGATTCCGTGAGGAATACCCGATGGTGAAGTATCAGATGTGGAACGGAAGCTCGGATGATGTTCTGGAGCATCTGGCACGAGGACTGTCGGATCTTGCGGTCATCGCCTATCCGTTTGACAATGAGCATTTGGGAAGCATTGTCATCGGCAAAGAGCCGTGGATTGCCATCATTCCCAAGGAGCATCCGCTGGCCCTGCAGGAGGGAAACAGCGTGACGCTGGAGCAGCTTGCGGATTATCCGCTGATTGTTCCGCGAAGGACTTCACGCATTGAAGCCATTATGAAGTGGTTTGAAGGCATCGGAAAGGAACCTGACATCATCTGCGAGATGTCGAATTACATCGATGCGGTTGCACTGACCGAGCAGAATGTGGGCATCAGTATTTTCCCGCAGACGACGTATACGCCGAATGTGCATGTGGTCTCCAAGGTGATCACGGATCCTGCCAAATACGTGGAATACGTTCTGGTATGGCCGAAGGAGCAGAGGCTGAGTACGCTGGTGCAGGAATTCCTGAACTATGTTTCGGATTTCATGGAGGAGGACCGCATTCATACGAAGCGCTTCCAGGAGCGGAGATTCTGTAGCAGAGGCTGCGGGATCCTTTTACGCGGTCAGCGGTTCCTTCCAAGCTTCCTTTTTACATGGCGAATAGCCCGTCTGCAGAATCTTCCGACCTTCAGATCAAAGCGGTGGGTGAAGCGCATCCAGACTGTGATGGGCGGAAGAATCAGGTACTCATAATCTGCGCGGTGCTCGAGAAGATAAGCCGGGTAGGAGCTGTCCAGTTCCACGCGTTCGAAGTGGGCATTCCGGCCGAAAATGTCCTGCCCGAGGATCAGCTTGTCCATGGTTTCCGCGATGATCTCGGAATCGTTGTATTCCTGGTGCGCAGCGGCACGGATCTTGGTTCCGATCCGGTTCAGCACATTGGTTTCGTGATGACCGCCCATGTATCCGAAATGCCAGCCGCCGTTGTCCACGCGGACGGAGCGGGGATCGGTGACGGGAACGAGATCACGAAGGCGGACGATGCCCTCCTTTGGAATGCTGCAAAGGCTGCAGATCTTGGTCCCGAGCCATTTGCGCTGATCCTCCGGAATATCGGGGAATTCCCCGGTGATGGAGTGGAGCCGGACCGGCTTTTCCTCCATATTCAGAAAGACATAGAAATTGCGCTGTGCAAGGTGATAGACCTTCGAAGGATCGTAGGAGGCTATCACCTTTTTCAGTGTGTCCGGATTTGGAATTTCGTCCAGATCGCTGAACAGAATGATGTCATCCTCCTTCAGGTCCTTCAGATGATCCATCAGATGATTCTTCTGAAAATAATCGCGCCGGTGCGTAAGAGGCTGGTCGGGGATCTCCGGCGCATACTTCTCTGCGGCGGGATTGACATGAAGCCCGTCCTCGCACAGCACGTCGTCGGACACAACGACATAGTCGATCCGCGAGAGAAACGGCGCAAACATCTCCTTGTTCTTTTCAAAGCACAGCTCCTTCGGCTCGCCGGAGAAGGTCCTTGTAGATTCCTCAATGATGAAGCGGTCCACACAGTCGGAAAGGACGTGGAGCCGCAGATTCAGAATATCCAGTTCGTTAAAAAAGGGGATGCAGTCATAAACCATGCTTATTCCTCCAGGCGCGGCTCTTTCTCCAGAACAGGAGCGGCCGCAGAGCATTCCGAAGTCTTGTTTTCGGGGCGATAAACCGAGGGTAGCTCTCATTTTCACCGCGCCACTTATGAAACAGGAACGGCTCAACGCCCTTGTTCTCCGGAAGTGGGTGTTCTCTTCCGAAACGCACCGCCACATCAAGCGGTGCAAAAACAAGTCCGTCGGCCTCCATCTGATTCTTCGAGTGGCAGCAGAGGAAAATATCCTCATTGTAGAAGCCGTCATCCACAGGCACCCAGGCAAGCTCATGCTCCGAAGGATAGGAGAGGAGTCTCCTGGAACGAAGGGAGACACTGTTGCCTACCCGGCAGATGTTTCCCATGGAGTCCCGGTAGGCATAATCGTTTGTGGGGAGCGGCCAGGGAGAGCCGATGTAATCGTACCTGAGAAAATCGTCGGACCATTTTTCCGGGTGGATTACAAAGCCGTCGTAGTGAACCAGAAGGATGAAATCGGTCCGGATGTAAGGTGCAAGCTCATAGACCATGAAGTGATTGAACTTGTCGATGCCGTCAATCTTCTCACAGTGACGGTAATGAATCTCAGACGGAAGACCAAAAGGTTTCCGGTCGGTGATGAAGATGGCATCGCCAAAGTCAATTCCCCGCATGGAGTATTTCATGGCCTTGATGGTTTCATAGATTTTCACGCTGCTCACGGCGACCAGCGTGACATTCGGAAGCTGAAGCTTCCCGTTGCGGTATTCCATGGTTATGACCTTCCCTGACGCTTGTTTCTTGTGAAGACCCTTATTCAGCTGCCTTCCACGTATGAATGATCCCTGCGCGGCGAAGAGCGGAGCGCTCCATCTTGCGCAGGAAGAAAAGACCGTACAGGCCCTTGCGCCGAAGCACCTGCCCGGCGTGCCGGAGCTTTCCGGGGCGGACATTCCGGCGGGCATAGAGGCGGGAGGTCTTCTTATACTCCTCCAGCTCTCTGCGGCACTCGTCCGGCTCCCAGATCCTGCCCCTTCGGTCCTGATAGTGAAGGAAGCTGTATATGTTCTGCTCGGAGGACCAGAAGCCGTCGCTGATGTTGTGTCGGGCCCAGTATTTGGGAGCAATGACATATTTCAGTTCGGTGCTCGTGATCACCGGCATCAGCGAGAACGAAGAATTGGAAAGGATCAGGTACCGCGCGTTTTTCACGGTGACGTAGTCCTTTCCGACATCGAAGTGGTGGCACTCATATTCCGGAAGCACCTTGCGGGCGGCCTCCTCATCCTCCGTGACAATCATAAAGCGCATGTCGGGATTGATCTTTTTCATGTTTGCAATGGCGTGAAGCCAGTAGCGCCGGTCAAGATAGAGCTCCGGGTGCCCGGTATATTCTCCGCCCCGCATGTTGATGATGCAGAGGTCATCCGCTGTGTATTCATTGGATTCGTATTCGGGCTTCACCTTCAGCCATTCCCGGATCTCCTCAATATGTCCGCCAAAATAACGCTCGTCCTGAAGGTTTCCGTACAGAAGCGTCTGATCGCTGATTCCGTATACACGTTCATCTGCGCCGCTGATGTAGCAGCCGTTCGTCATGTCATGGTGGGAATTGCCCATGAAGAGACGATCATCCTGCTCGTCAAAACGGGTATAGTTCTTCATCTCGGATCTTGGAATCTCCGTTCCGAGATCGAGATCCATAAAGTACATGCCCTTGTTGGACTGGGCAACGTTGCCGACCTGCTGCGGATTGACCGTCCCGAAATCATAGCCGAGGTCCTCCGCGATGCAGCGTGCGGAAATGAAAAAGAAAAGCTGATTCCCGAGTCCGAACCCGGGGATAAATTCTACGCCGATCATGCGTGACGTTCTCCTTCCAGCGTGGTAAGCGTAATCGTTTCATCCGCTACCTTGTAAATCCGGTCGCACTTCTCAATGGTGTTGAGACGGTGTGCGATGATGATCATGGTTTTCTTTCCGTGGAACGAGTTGATGGCTTCCATCAGGGCAGCCTCCGTGTCGTTGTCCAGTGCAGAGGTTGCCTCGTCGAAGACGAGAATCTCCGGGTTGTGATACAGGGCTCTGGCGATTCCGATGCGCTGGCGCTGACCGCCGGAGAGACGTACGCCACGGTCGCCGATTCTGGTATCAAGTCCTTCCGGAAGACTGCGGATGAATTCGTCGAGCTGTGCCTCCTTCAGGATTTCCCAGATGCGCTCCTCGCTGACCTTGTCGGCATCAATGCCGAAGGCGATGTTCTCACGGATGGATTCGTCAATCAGGTAAATGCTCTGCGGAATGTAGCCGATCTGGGCAAGCCAGGAATCATAGTTGGAGAAAATATCAGCGCCGTCGCACAGAATCTGTCCGGACTCTGCATGGAGAAGTCCGAGAAGAATGTCGACGATGGTCGATTTTCCGGCACCGGAGGGACCCATGATGCCGACGGACTGGCCCTTCTGAATTTCCATGTTGGCGTGACGGAAGATATACGTGTCACTGTCCGGATAGTGGAAGGAAATGTCCTTCAGCTCAATCCGGTCGGAAAGGTGCAAGGCAGGACCTGCAATCTCGGAGGCACGGGCACGCATCTCGCCCTCCGTCTTGTTGGACTCGGTCAGGTTGTCGTACAGATAATTCAGGCTGGGCTCCTCATAGGCAGCCTGGGCCATGTAGGTGTTGATGCGGTTGGCACTGGGAAGGATCCGGACGGCTGCGACCGCAAAGGCCGTCAGCTGCGTAATCAGAGCGGTGACGTCTCCTCCGCCGAGCATGTAGAGGGTGATAAAGCCCATGACGCTGACCATAAAGACGGTTTCGATCATGAGGCGTGGAAGGTTGTTGAAGACCGCGTAATCCGTAGCGACATCGGCACCGATTTTGCCGCTCTCATAATAGTTGCGGATGAAGAAATCCTGACGGTTCAGAACCTTGACGTCCTTCAGGCCGTAGATCGCCTGCAGTCTCCACTTGGCAATGCGGGACTGGATGTGCTGGTTTCTTGCGCCGATGCTGTTCAGCTTCGGCTTGATGAATTTCGTGCTGATGAGCGTCATGCACAGCAGAATCAGAACAATAAACAGCGTCATCTGCCAGTTCACAACCAGAAGAAAAATCCCGAGGAACATGGAGACGACGATTTCGGTCGACATCTGCAGAAGGCAGAGAATCAGCGAGAAAGTCTGTGGAATGTCGCTGTCGGTAATCCGGAAGACGGTAGGAATG
>ERZ1026884.1545-NODE-1545-length-12092-cov-8.201878_pt1 | contig 12092 bp, 8 predicted proteins | sample MGYA00380172_ERZ1026884 | MGnify/ENA primary metagenome ERZ1026884 (study PRJEB33269, sample SAMEA4719808) | human gut metagenome | biome: human-associated habitat; feature: organic feature; material: feces | place: Cameroon | collected 2013-10 ... | reverse complement strand
AAAGAAAAAGCCCAAAAACTTGCATAAAAGAGAAATATTTCTTATTTTTGCAGCAGATTTAAAACATAAAAAGATGGAAATATATAAGTATCAAGCAGAAATAGACGCATTGATACAACAAGGACTAAAGTGACTAACAACGATAGCAACATTACTACACCTGCTAGTAACGGGCATTATAACTTGTTTGAATTCCCATCATGTGACTTATCCAAAACATTTAAACTAGAGGAGGGAAAATTATGAAAACAATAAAAGGTATTTGCATCAAGAAGCGCAACTTCGATAAATTCAAGAAGGTGGCCGATCTGATATATTTCGATGGACCATTGTTGTCACACTACGTAACCAACAAAGGTGACAACTATCTCTTCTATTGGATAGACCAAGACGATACTGCCAACCGCTGGATGTTCATCAGAACCGATTACGATAATATACAAAAGTACACGAATAAAAAGCAAACATTGCGTAACGTATTAAGTTCGCCATTAGACGACATAGTATATACAGTCGATATTGATGAAGAAGGCAATCATCACAACTTCCAGGCCCACTCCATAGAAGATCTTCCAGAGGATTATCTCCCTACAGAGGATTCTTATTATGAATTTGAGCCAGAAGATGTAAACAAGGAGAACTTATCCATAGCAGAAATGAGCGGCAAGAAACTCGACTGGTTCCGCAAGGTCTGTGCTGCTATGCTATAGTCACCTTTCCCCCCACACGCCCTGAAAGGGCAAAAGCATGATGGCACAGCTCTAAAAACAAACTATTTTTTTCTATATCCCATCAGCTTTTCTGCCGTCGTAAACATCGGTTCACCAGGAACATAACTATCAAACTCCTTCAGATGCGCAGCCTTTAAATCAAGAAACAGCCTTCTGATATCAATCTTTCCGATATTCACCTCCTCGTCAAAACGATAGAAGAAGTAATTACGTTTCGTCTCACTATCCATCCCTTCGGCAGCCTCCATCGGATACCAAGTCTTGCGCATTCTCTCCTCTGTCACCTTGCTCGCAGTATCTTTTACGTGAAATACCCTATACTTACCAGTTTCTTCTACTCCATCAGTATAGAGTATCACGAAATGCACATTCTTCTTTTCATAGAAATATGCAGTATGAGCACCATCACGAGCCTCATCTTCCTTAAGTTTCAAACGCACATTATAAACCAGACTTCCCTTGTCATTATTGCCAAGAATCCACCGCAGGTGTTCCTCCGACTTGTAATAACCCACCAGGATACCACGGTTCAAATCACGCTCCAGATAATGCACAGTAAGCCATGGCGGTGAAGCCAATGGCAATCCAAGCTCGTGCTCCAGTGCCGGTCTCAACACTTTCTCAGGGTCCTTACCCATATTACACTCATCAATGATGAAGTCTTCCTTCAACTCATTAAACTGGTCCTCCGTCTCTGTCCATTTATCTAAAGGACGGGCATACGCAAAATACACTTCCCTATCCTCACCATAAGGCTTAAATACCCTACCGTTCAACTCGTAGAAATGCTTCTGCATATACAACTCGCCATCTACACCAAGCTTCGCTCTCATGGCATAGATACGATAATTTTTCTGAATCACCTCCCTTATCTCGTTACGGAAGATGTCTCTCACCTTTCTCTTCCACTGCGTCTTTTCGTTAGCCTTGTTTCGGGCATAGAGAAAAAGCACATACAGGAAGTTAACATCATATTGCGACAGGAAGAGCGTATCACGGTCAAAGAGTCTGTCAGGGAACTGATACGATACCGTGGTGCAATGCTCACCCTTACCATTACAATGCTTGCGGATATTCTTCTCGCCTGCATTATATCGGTGGTCATCATACACAAAACCACTGATAAAGAAGTTAGGTATCACATCATAACCCTCGGTAGCTTCAGCATCCTGCAGATGGATATCTTTGTACTTCTCCTTGTCTTTCGTCCTGTTTTTCCTATCTTCATCATCAAAGGCAGTATCATCCGACAGGAACAGATTGATGTTCCACTGTATCACGTTTCTAGCATAAGTATATTGCTTATAGATAGATTCCGATGTCAATGGGTGCCCATTCTTATAATACTTGCTGTCACCGATGTAATACACCTCACGGCTAGCCTGTGCGTCATTAGATGTCAAAGCCAAATCCGTATAAAGATGATCCACCCGCTTTCCATCTTTCTGGTCGGCAAGTCCCTTTGGTATATCCTTATGCGGCGTACCAATCAAATCATCTATCATAGCCTCGAAAATGATATTGAAATTCTTGGCAAGAATATATTCCTGGGCATGCGCATTGATAGCTATACGATAAGAGTTCTCGAAGAAGGCATAGCACATATCCCAAAGTTGCAGCGCCTTGTCAGAGAAATACTTATACTTTATCTGCATGAGCCTCATCTTACCCATACCCTTCAGATATTCCTTGAATTGCTTACCGGTAATCAATTCATACTGAATATTGATAGGTGTCTGAAATCCATACTCGTCGTTCAGATAGTTCAGAATACTATAGTAGATAACAAACAGCTCCTCCTCATAGTTCACGATACGTTTCTTGTTGACAAGTTTCAGATATACAGGCGCTCCATTCTCCTGCATAAAGGCAGAAGAATGACTGATGGTCTTCGTCCAGTTAATCTTATTATTACCCCGATGCAGGTTCTTGACGGTGAAAAGCACGAAGTTACGATTCTCCTGATTAAACCTGATCAGCGAAAGAACGATGTCGAGATAAGTATTCGTATGCTGTCGCTTACCTTTTCCTGTTCGGGTAATGTGCTTATACAGGATGGCCTTGCTGTTGGGGTTTGCCTTGTAGAATACACTCAGCGCACGATATACCCAAACAGAGAATTCGTAGATAAACTTACGATATTCACGGCTCAGTTTTTTCTGCTTTTCAGGAGTCATTACCTGCTCTGGGCTTACAGTTTCTCCATTTTCCAAAGTCACCCCAGCCAGCACTTCCTGTTTCTTTTGAGGATCATCTCTCAAGAGCACCTTTGGCAGAATAAAGACACAATCTCTGAGCTGTGGATTATAGAAATAACCCACATACTGCACGCTCACCTTCTTATCCACATCCTGTAGCACATAGATGTCCTTCAGGATTTTCTCTACAGTAGAGCTTTCATACTGATGTTCCTCAAATAGAATATACATTATTAGTTCTCCGTATTATTATTTTGCCATTTCATTATTTTATCCAGGAAGTCAACCAGTCTCACTGTATTGACCTGCTCTCCTTCCTCATCATAGAAATCAGCGAAGGCAAGGTCTTTATCCATTTTCTTGCCATCCTTCTCCTCCTGATAGGTAAAGAGCGAAGCATCTTCGAAGCCATAATCTTTAAATACATCGTTCCAGAGATAGAATATCACCTTACCCACCAGCGTATCAGCCGTAATAATGGTAGGTTTCTCGTCTGTCTCGTTAGCCTTCTTAGATGGCTTGCAGAAGAAATACCCCAACTGCTTATCGGCACTGGAGGTCATGGAAGCGATGATTTCATTCACCTTCTGGATAAAATCCCACCAAGGGAGCTTTGTTTCCTCTTTTATAATCTTCACAGGTTCACCATTCACACCCTCTATCTAGATGTTCCAATCTAACTTCTTGCCGTCCTTATCCTTACCAGGCTTAATCTTGATGTACTTCCAGTCCCAGCGGCGCTTAAAGGCAGAGTCGATTGGGAAGAGACTCTGGTCGCTGGTGTTCATGGTGGCAAGAATACTCATGTTAGGTGGCAAAGCCATGAAGCCAAACCAATCCCTATCAGGGTATCTATCGTTACCCTCCTTATCCAAGCCAAATCTCAGTTTCATAGTCGCAGCATACCCAGAGATATGAAGTTCTTCCAGATGTTCTGCTATATCCGTATCAGCCTTGATAGGATAAGTACTCCATCCGTCGTCGCTTCTATCCAAGAGCTGGAAGATGTCACCAAACACCTGGGCACAGTTTCCACGATTAATCTCCTCGATAACCAGGGCGATTTCCTCCTTTGGATTCATCCAGGCTTGCTTGTAAGCCTCCAGGAAAGCCTGCTCCACAAACTCATAAGTCAAATCGTTGGTACCTTTTATCTTATGTGGCTTGTAGCATCCCACAAAAGTAGCATAGTCGCTATCAGGGTGGAAGGTGGTCCGGAAGCAGGTAATCTTACCTTCATCCTCTTCCTTCTTGATGGTATGCGATTTACCTGTACCAGGAGCACCATAGAAGATGATTTGGCGAGGGATGAAATCACCAAACTCCAGAGCCTTTTCCTCGTCCTCTTCCATTGGCATTGTTGGATCGCTTTTCAACAAGTCAACAAATGCGTCATAGAACTTTTTGAGATTCTCATTCGGTTCCTGACCATCATATAAGCCAAGGTCATCCAAAGACATAGTATCTTTAGTGATTCTCTCTTTAGAAGGTTCCAGATAATCTACCAGTTTCAGAGAAATAATAGCATCCCCATTCCAGTTGGCAAGCACATTATGTCCAGTTCTATTCCAATGAAGATAAGAAGCATTACTTTTAGCTCCCTGTCCATGTACTGCAATACAAATTTTACCAGCAGAATAATTCTCCCACTGTTCTATTTGCTTTTGGATTTTACCCCTATTATATCCTTGTCCGGACCTTCTGAAAGAATCATTCTTTATAAAAGGCTCCAGATATTCTTCATAGCCTTTTACGGTTTTATCACCAGTTACGACATACTGCAGATGGGCACAGAAATACTCCAGAAGATGCTTGAAGTTAACATAATCTGCATCAGGATAGTCAATGATGTCGTTAGATATCACTTTTGCTTTAGCGACATCAGAATTAACACCGACTTCCAGGTAGTCTAAGAAATTTTTATAATTTGATATAGTAGCAGACCAAGCATTACCTTGCTTTTTATTTGCCTCTAAAGGGCATACTTGTTTATAAATACTCTTTACCAGCCAACCATCTATGACATCAAACAAGCTGTCTTTATGGGCAACCTTCTGAATTATCTGTATAACTTCCTCATGAAAAGGATGGCTAAAAGCATATTGCTTGCAAGACGATTCTGCAAGTCCTGTTGATTTCAGATACTCATAGAACATCTCTTTCTTCTTATCTATATCTTTTTCAAGATAACTATCCATTAAACATTTTTCATTTTCCAAACTGAAAGTGTCGAAAAATTCCTTTTTATTATTTCTATCCATAAAGCTAAAGATTTGCTTGGCATTAATATTAGTTGTTGACAATGTTCCCTCCTTCGAAAAAGAAAGAACCTTAGAATAGCGGTTGATGTAATTACGCACAATATCATCATTATTTTTAGCCATATCATGGAAACAATTATGATAAGCTGTTGCATAATCACAACCTGGATGTTTGGACACATAATCATAGAGTGTCTTTATTAAATATGTAGGACACTCTAATTCCATAAACCCATCACTTGCAACATAAGGATTAGGTATATAATAACGATTAATCCACAATTCTAGATAACGATGAGCTTCAGTCTCATCAATATCATGATCGAATCTAGGATAATACATACCATCTTCCGCCTCACAATACAGGGCTAACTGACAAGCCAGCTGATAAGGAGTATGAAAAAAATCCCCATTCCACTTATCTTTCATAGAATTTCGGAATTGAGATATGGGCATAACTTCATGAGGCAATGAATTAACTAATTCCATTACCGTCTTAGGAGTTCCATTTCGCCATCTACATATTATATCTGCCATAATTATCTGTTTTCAGGATCGTAATATACTTTAGCATACATTTCTGAATCATCCTCACCCACTTTAGTAAGCATCAGGAATGTTACTTCAGGTATAGCGATACGTCTTATTAAATTATATGTATATGCTTTAGGAGCTTTACTTATATCAGGATTAGCACGTTTGTACGTCAACTCCTGAGCGTAAACCCTTCCAGTTTTATCATTTAGTCTTTTTCTTGTCAGGTCAAAGCTCAATTCTTCAGGAAGAAGTTTAACTTCTTCGTATAGAGTCCGCCATGTATCAATACTTACCTCGCCTCTATAATTGAACCTATGGATGATGTATTCCTGCTTTACAGAATCAAGATAATCTAATATTTCATCTCTCATTATTATGCAATGTACATCAAAAGCCTCAACACCAAAGAAAGAAAAAATATCAGGATCATTTTTACTTCCCAGATAAAGGCTGGCTTCTCCATTACCGGTGCCAGCTTTGTTATCTTTAACAAAGCTGTCAACCAGTCTGATGGATGCCCAATCATCTATATATCTGAATATACGATTTGCCATATCAAACACCATATTGAGTAATATCCATCTGCTTCAACAATGCAATAAGAACATCAACAACGATACTATTACCAGCTTGCTGATAAGCAGACGTATCACATACCACTATCTTGTAAGAATCCTTAAATCCCATCAATCTATGACACTCACGAGGTGTTAATTTTCGAATACGCCCTTTATGAGTTACATAATTATCAACACCTGCTCTATGCATCTTATGCATCGACTGCAAAAGAGGTCTTGCAACTTCCAAATCTGTCTCTGTTGAAGTTTTGAAGTTTTTGGTTCCTCCAGCCAACACATACTTTGCGACTTTATCCGAGAGATAATATTTTTCTTCCACATCATGAACATCAAATACAAACTCATCAAAAGCTTCATTTGTAGGAGTCAATTCTGAATCAGGATGATATACAAAATCTCCATGCCAATTAAATTCCTGATTTCTCTTCTGGCATAGAGCTACATCACCATTTATCTGCGTATAACTCTTTTCTCTGTTCTTGTGACTGGTAACAAACTTTATTCCTTTTTCCTTTAAGAAATACTTGGTATCGATGTAATCTTCCAAGAAATCATACATTTTGTATTCAAGCTTAATAGGAGCTGGATATTTAAAGTCTGTTGGCTTCTTAAAACCTAAGCAGAAAACTCTTTCACGATGCTGAGGAATGCCATAATCACAACTATTCAGAACTCTAAACTTTACGTCATAGCCCAATTCTTCGAAGATATCATGTATTACATGCCAAGTTCTTCCCTTATCATGGCTTAACAATCCACGAACATTCTCAAATAGAAACACCTTTGGTTCGGTCTCCTTCACAACACGAGCAAACTCGTAAAACAAAGTTCCTCTTGCATCTTCAAAACCTAATCTATGACCTACCATAGAAAACGCCTGGCAAGGTGCCCCACCTACGATAAAGTCTACTTTTCCCTTATACTTAGTTGCATCAAACTCACGAACATCAGTAAACCAATCCTCTTCATTAATTTTATAGTTTGCAAAGTAACTGGTTTTACATTTGGGTTCTATGTCACCAGCAAAAACTATTTTATGATTCAAGCCTAAACGTTGAAAAGCATGTTCTATGGCACCAATACCACTAAAAAGCGTACCTAACCTGACACAACGTTCAGGATGGGAGAATGTCAAATCCTTCCAATTAGGTCCATCAGAAATTGGTGTCGGTAAGATTTCTTTATTATCCAAATTATCTGCTCGTTTTCGGACAATCCGCTTTACAGCTTTAATCTTTGCACTTTCTTCCTTTATATCTTTTTCTACAGTTGCCATTATTATTTAATCCTTTCTAATTTTCCATTAATATAATATTCCTCACTGTCTGCAGTATTCTGCACCACAGCTCTATCATTGATAAACGGTCCGATATTATAGTACTTCGGCTTAACCTTAACCGTTCCATTTGCAAGCAAGATACCCCATTTTCCATTTTGCTTAAACGGAATATATCCTTTATGGTAAGGGCGCATCTCTTCATAGATGGGTGGAACTATCACCCTGTTGTTATGATTGCAAACACCATACAAACCATTCTTTCTAAATACATTGTACTCCGAAAGACTTGCTGCCTGATTAGCAGCATCAGGCCTTATCTGAGCATTACCTTCTGCATGTTCTACAACAACCATTTCTTCATCATCCTCAGAATAATCAGGCTCATACTCCGAATCAGAATCAAGAATCAAGTCACGTTTGATACCTGAACCATCATTATAGCCTTCCTCATTATCAGTACCAAGGAAATGATACCGCCAATGACGGTTTGCCATCGGAGTACCGAAACGATTATAAAGTCCTACGTTGTCCAATATAACCGTAGTCTCCTTGCCTTCCGATATTCGAAGACCTCTACCCACCTGCTGGAGATAAAGCGAAAGCGACTTGGTTGGTCGAGCCAACTGTATAAACTCTATATCCGGACAGTCAAAACCTTCTGAGAAGATATTGACATTCACGATAACCTCTATACTTCCATTGGCAAAGTCTGCTATCTTTTGCTCACGCTCAGCGGTTGGAGTTGTACCATCTATCATACAGACACTAACGCCCTTTGTAGCATATAACTCACAGATATGATTGGCATGCTTGCGGTCGATGGCATAGATAATACCCTTTTTTCCTTTGACATATTTCTCGTAGCTTTTATATAAACCGGCACGTATCTTATCCTTGTCTATCACAGCACTCAACTCAGAATCCAGATAATCGCCATCAGCCCCCATTCGGTCGATTCCATTAATGGCATGCTGAACTTCCGAGGTTGGCTTGATACTGATGTAATCATAATTGGCCAGATAGCCCTGATTAACAAACCATTCGATACTCTTTGCCAACACAATATCACCAAACAAAGCCGTAAAACCACAGTGGCTCATACGCCACGGTGTAGCCGTTACCCCCAGTTTTTTACTATTAGGAAACATCTCCCAAAGTTTCTGGTATCCTGGCGCCATGCAATGATGAGCCTCATCTATGATGATAAAGTCGAATTGTTCCCGGCGCATCATCTCATAATGCCTACGACTCATGAAGGTCTGGATAGAAGCAACCTGTATAGACTGGTCCAAATCCAGTTTCTCTCCACTTACGATCACTCCATGAGGGATATCCCCCAGCTTCTTGCTTGCTTGCCTTATCAGTTCCCTACGATGGGCAACAATCAATATCTTAGATTCACGACTATGAAAGTTGCACCATCGCAAGATATCCTTAACAACAGAAGTAAAGACAATCGTCTTGCCTGTACCAGTAGGCATCTGAAGCATCACATTATCTATCTTATCCCAAAGGCCATAAACATTGTGTTTCATTTCCGCCTGGTATGGACGCAAGCCTCTATCATCCGACTCAATATGAGAGAATCGGATGGCAGGGCGTTCGAAGGGTTCCACCTTCTCCACTTCCTCGTCAAGATATATGTCTTTATCTGTTATCATTTTTATTCTTTATTTTTCGTTCCAACCAGCATCCACGGCTTTCTCGTAAATGTCGAGAGCCCATTTAGATTGCTTGTATGTCAATGCACGTCCTCGTTTTGAAGAGAAAGCCACCTGACCTATGAATGCCTGCTCCTTTGGAGTCAGTTCACCAGGATTATCTTTTGACCATTTATTCAAGGCAAACCATTTATCCGTCTCCACTTCCTTAGCCTCATCCATCTTTTTCTTCTGGCCTTCGGTTATCTCTTCATCAACATCACCTACACCGCCCAAGAGTTCTGCTGGTATATTGTATTTATCGCCTTCTTGTGAAAGCTTTGTTTTGAGAGCATCCCAGCAAAGAGTAGCCTTTGTCCACTCATTGATATTCTTACCCTCATCTACATCTATCAAATGCTTATAAACAAATGGTTCTATATCTTTTACATAAAGCAGAACCTTGTAGAGCATTGTTGCCTTTAAGCGTTCAATATCCTCTTGTGGAATTTCCTTTGGTACATAACGATTTTTACGTCTGCCATTACCATCCGTATATGATTCCTTAATCTTGTATGTAATATGCTCTGCACCACAAAGGAGTTTGGCATAAACATTATAAATATCCAATGTCAACTCGTTGTAAACCGAAGGACTGATTACACACTGCTCATTCCAAATAGCATCAAGATTCAATGCTCTACCTGAATTCAGCGACAGCAAAGACATCGTATAAGCTACCATGTTCGACTTATATCCAGGCAATGCCAATCCATCTTTACCATACAAAGCATCTATGCCCTTGAAGAGGATAGCCTTTGCTATTGTACGCTGGTAACGAGTCTTATCGAAATGAGCACCATTACGTTTCATCTTGTCAAAGAACTTAGTATAGTTATTCTCGCCACCCTTACAAACACTGGCAGGATCCTGCTCCCAGCTCATCACAAATTTAGAGAGCGTAGTTTTGTCAAACATCTGGTTCTTTGGATATTCTGCATAGAACTCTTTTTCTGCCTTGCTGGAGTTTTGACGTTTTGCCTTATCCAAGTACTGCCCACGAGTTCGTTCAAAGAACCATTTGCTCACAGGTTTACCACTGGTATTCAGAACCCATGTTTCACGAGATTGCTGCTCTAATTCTACGAGGAATCCTTCATTGATGTTAAAGTCAGACTTCTTGACAGCGGATTGCGTATTGGCAAATCTCGAGATCTTCGGAACTATCGCAGACAGATTATCCTTATCCTTGACAACAGAGATTTTCATAGCCACATAGACAGAAGCCAATTGTGAATAATCAACGTCTTTCATTCCCATAACAGCACTGATAGCAGCTGTGGTCTGACCACCATTTACTATCTGCCAAGACTTAATTTTGGTTATAGCATTACCTTCCTCATTCAGTTTTACATCAGAAGCCGTGGCAGAGATACCATTGTTATAGGCAAAGAACATATCAGGTTCAGGCAAGGTATCCTCCATACCTTTTTTGCGTTCAACAGCTGTTGCCGTATGCCCTATCAATGTATCACGGATGCCTTTGTTTGAAGCTCCCTTAAATTGAAGGAATGTACGAACATTCATCTCCAGTATCTGCTGGTGGTATTTATGGTAAACTTGCGAAAGCACCATACCTGGAATAATACAGAGATAACACATAACATGGTCAGACACGTCTGGCATCTTGACACATGGCAATGTGCAATTGTAATCACCTTCGAAATCAACAACGATAGGCTTTCTACCAGATATGATATTATCTTGCTGCATAATGCGCTTGGCATCCCAGACATAGAACTCGCAGGATGTACCATCCGCAATCTCTATGTTATCTTTTTCATAACTGACAGGTGCTATTGCATTGGTAAGGATAAACAATCTGATTCGGTCTATCTTGTTTGTACTATGAATAAGATCAGCTACCTGATAGAGGTCACTCTTAGTATCATCCATAAATTTGCCCAACATTGCACCACTTACCGACTGATCGTAAAAGCGCTGCAGCCAGTTGAATTGGCGATCTAAATCATTAGCCGAAATATTAGAACCATTGTTTGGATCCTCATATATGGTCAAGAAGAGATCTATCGTTGTAAGGTCTTCATCACCATTAAAGCCCCATCCATCAAGTGCTACTCCATTTTTTGATTTGTAAGAGCAGATATTTACCTGATTCACATCTCCACATCCTTGAATATACCCTACGATAATTTGAGTCAAATTGTCTTTAGGATTATCAGACATCAAGAGCTGATCATCAAATTCTTCCTTGAACAACTCCACTTCCGACAACTCTCGTTCTATCACGTTACCGATTGTCTCATTGACAAAAGCAGCTTGCTCTTCAGCTGGTTTGAAATCATCAAAGATTTCGTTATTATCGAATTGTTCCATATTATTCGGCTATTTTGTTAGTTTTCTTATCATGTTCCATTTTTCTTGCTTCGATTTTCTCAACTTGAGGTATAATCTCAGTCTCAACTTCCTGCATGAAATCGACAACAGACATTCCCAACAAGTTACAAATGGTGCGGAGCTCTATAAAATCCATCCTGCGCTCACAAGTTTCAATCTTGCTCACATAAGATTGCGGAAGACCGAGCATCCCAGCCAACTGTTTCTGGGTAAGACCTCGCTCTTCTCGCTTGGTTCGTAACCGAGCTATCACCTTTTGGTAAAGTATTGTATGTACACTTTTATCTATTGCCATTTTATCAAAGTCATTTATTATTTTAATTTTAATAAGCAAAATTACCCTTTTTCCAATGAAAACCCAAACAGGGTTTTCCCTATAATAACCGAAAATGAGGGTGTGTCATAAGTCCATGACGCACCCTTTTTCGCAAAAAACGCCTACTTGCAAAC
>ERZ1026884.1540-NODE-1540-length-12116-cov-8.170881_pt1 | contig 12116 bp, 6 predicted proteins | sample MGYA00380172_ERZ1026884 | MGnify/ENA primary metagenome ERZ1026884 (study PRJEB33269, sample SAMEA4719808) | human gut metagenome | biome: human-associated habitat; feature: organic feature; material: feces | place: Cameroon | collected 2013-10 ... | reverse complement strand
CATGCACGGTTCTTGAAGGGGAAAGTGGGGGCAACCCCACAGACCTACTTAGAATCTATAAAAAGAACAGATTATGAGATTATCAGAAGAACGATATATCAGCTTACTTACCGACTTTGGTTTCAAACGTATCTTTGGAACAAAGCCAAATAAAGACTTGCTCATCAACTTTCTAAATTCACTTTTTGATGGAGAGCAAGTCATTAAGGATGTCCGCTACCTCAATAGCGAGCACGTTGGTGATGTTTTCGCTGAGCGCAAAGCTATCTTTGACGTGTATTGTGAAAATGAGAAAGGAGAAAAGTTCATTGTTGAGATGCAGAACGCTTTTCAGAAATATTTCAAAGACCGTTCTCTCTTCTACTCTACATTTCCTATCAGAGAGCAAGCACCAAAAGGACAGGATTGGAATTTCAAGCTAGCCCATGTTTACACGGTAGCGTTGCTCAATTTTGATTTTAAGGAAGAAGCTTTCGACCAAAAAGAAATCAACCACGATGTTGGCCTGCTAGACAAAAAGACATTCAAGGTCTTTAACGACAAGCTTTCTTTCAAGTATATTGAGATTGCAAAGTTCAACAAAAGCGAGACAGAGCTAGAAACGCTGTATGACAAATGGCTCTATGTACTCAAGAATTTACCCAAGCTTGACAAACGACCGAAAGCTTTAAAAGAAAGAATTTTCACGAAGTTGTTTGAAGAAGCTGAAATCGCAAAATTCAGTCAACAAGAGCTACGAGAATACGAGGATAGCCTCAAGGCTTACCGAGATATAAAAAATTCTATCGATTCTGCGAAGGAAGAAGGTAGGAAAGAAGGAAGAGAAGAAGGCAGAGAAGAAGGTATTGCCAAAGAAAAGTTGGCTACTGCAAAGCGTCTTCTTAGCATGGGGCTCAAACAAGAGCAAGTTGCCAAAGGTACAGGACTTTCTATTGAAGATATAGAGAGACTTTTTAAACAATAACAATACAGAAAACCATCCGATAGCATTAGTTCTATCGGATGGTTTTCTTGTTATTTAGCTTTCTTCGAAAGTCTCACCATCAATACACCATGAGCAGGAATGGTTGCCTTGGTATTCTGTGCAGTAGTACCAATATCTTTATGTTTCCAAAGGTCTCTGATTACATATTCATTGGCATGAATGTTCACCTCGTTGGCGAAATAGATAGTTTGGGCTCTCCAATTGTAGTCCAGTTTCCAAGGGAAATCGGTACGGTTCAGGAAGCAGACTGCCAGTTCGCCGTTGCTCAGAGGCTTTGCCCAGATTTCCTTCTCTCCCATATCCATGAATCGGCGTCCCTGCTCGCCCATAGGGTCCTGGTCTACGGCTATCACTTCCTTGTTAGTCAGAATCTCATGGGTATCCTTATCCATCTTGGTCAAATCGTTGCCCGCCATCAGCGGAGCTGCCAGCATACACCACATAGAAAAATGAGTGATATACTCATCCTTGGTCATACCGCCATTACCCACTTCCAGCATCTCGGCATCATTCCAATGCCCCGGTCCGGCATAGGGATAAAGATCAGCCATCTTGTCGATGACGTTGAGCACTCCTACGCCACCCCAGTCGAATAGACATTGATAGCAATCTCTGATATCGGCAGTAACGCGCCACAGATGTCCGATACCCTTGCCCCATTTCCAAGGTTCATGTTCGCCCCATTCACAAATACTGAGAATGATAGGTCTTCCCGACTCCTTGATGGCATCGCTCATCGTAGCATAAGCAGCCTGGGCATTCTGTCCTTCGTCAGAGCACCAGTCATACTTCAGGAAATCTACACCCCATTTGGCATACATCAAGGCATCCTGAAACTGATGACCACGACTGCCAGGACGACCTTGACAGGTGTAACTTCCAGCACAGGAATAGAGTCCAAACTTCAGACCCTTGCTGTGAATATAATCCGCCAAATATTTCATTCCATGAGGAAAACGGTCTGGATCTGCCTGAATGAATCCGAGCGAGTCGCGGTCCACCTGCCAGCAGTCATCTATGACAACATACTCATAACCCGCATCCTTCATACCCGTCTCCACCATCTTATCCGCCATGTCCATAATCAGCTTCTCGCTGACATTACATCCAAACTTATTCCATGAGTTCCATCCCATTGGAGGAGTTTGAGCCTGAGCCAGATAAGCAGAATCAGAAACTTCCTTTGGCTTACCAAAGAACATCTGACCATTTGCCGGCTGCGCCATAGCAATTGCTAATGACGCAGCCAATAAATACTGAAACTTCAAAATAATAAAAATTAATAAAGTTATACCTAAATCAAATTTGTACCATTAAACTTCACTTGATAAGGCCATTGTGCCAATGGCAACTGAGCCAAGCTCCAGTGTCCATCCTTTGGACCAGCCGTAACTACAAGCCACAAATGAGCCAATTGCTCATTTTTAGGCAACTCAAATGAAACTGAAGCATTACGGTTATCATAATCTGCAGTTCCAATTTCACCATAGATAGACTTACCCGACTCTGTTACGCCGACAAATCCAAAACGATAGCTACCACACCACCACCAATCACAAGTGTAATTAGGATCACCCATGATGTTGTTGAAACTTACAGATACAGTAGAACCTGCGGTTGGAACTTCTAATTTCAAAGCATTAAAACCATAGTTTTCAGGGCAATGGCTTGGATCTACCTGTAACCAACCATCACCAATCTCATTCATATACTCCTTAGCACTAGGCAAAGAGTTGGCATACTTGCGGGTTACATCACGCACACGGTCGAAATCAAAGTTTACCAAACGAGCATAACAATCATACATCTCATCAAGGAACTGCTGCTGAGATGTTCCTGTCACATTCTGGTATACCACAACAGGATCCTGATACTCCTGAGCTGCCTTCCAAAGCTTCGCCATAATATCTTTGCCATGCTTCTGACTCCAATATTCTAATACATATGGAGAATGATAGATATTATCGCCATGCAAAAAAGCTTTGTGAGTCAATCCCTTGAAAGCATCCCAATGGTAAGTTTCATCATCTATCCAGTTTGGATTAATCTGCCAAAGCATCCATTGTGAGGTCATCTCATAAATACCACCAAACGTACTATCGAATCCATGTGCTCCATCAGCCTGCAATTGCAACTGGAAACTATGTCCTAACTCATGGGCAACAGTATTGAGTTTTGGATCTTTCAGTCGGTTAGGAGCTGCCCAAAAGGCTCCTATTGTATTATCATAAGCACCACCATACGCAGTACCATCCAAAGAATACTGAAGCATCACCATCATGCGATACTTATCTGCCTTAGAACCTTCTGTATGGAAGCCAAGGTCATCACGATAGAACTTATAAAATTTCTCCAACTGAGTCTTGAGATTTTCCAAGTCTACACTCATATCAGTACCTTCCAATGAAGGTGGAGAAGCTAAGTCCTTGCCAAATCCGCTCTCCCAAAAAATGGCGAGATTATCGGTATAAGCGGCACGGTCATAACAATACTGGAAGGTATCATTGCGCCAATCCTGACCAGAAAATTCTCTTGGGCGATACAAAGATTTGCCATCTGGGATAGGATAAGTTACTGCATAAGGATCGTGCTCAGTATAATCAGTACATGAAGCCATGCCCAAGAGCAAGGCCAAAGTCCCCAATATATATTTATTCTTTTTCATAAGTATTCATTTTAATATATTGTTATATCGGGAAGGCATCTTGCCGTTTGCCAAGAAGCCTTCCCTTTTTATCTCTTTACTCATAAGGAGCTCCATCTATCAAATTAGAACGACGCAACTCATAACGAGGAACAGGCATCCAATAGTGTGCCCCAGCAGGAGCTTCGCCATTAAATATACGATTGGCTACCACATTGCCAGTCTGATATTCCTTATGTCCATCTCTGTATTTGTAAATGATGATTCCCGTAACTGGCTTACTATAGCACTCTTCCATCTTCTTCCAACGGCGAAGATCAAACCAATGCTGACCTTCAAATACGAGTTCTATCTGGCGCTCGTAATAATAAGCATCCCAAGCTTGCTCTGCATTTGCAGCAGTAGCAGCAGGAAGAAGTGCACGTGTACGTACCTTATTTATATAAGTCATTGCCTCATCGATATTGCCCAACTGGAGTTCGCACTCCGCATAGTTGAGATAAATCTCTGCCAAGCGAATGAAGAACCAAGGCGTAACATGCTGAGTAGTTCCGTAGTTGTCATATGAAGGATCCAAGAACTTACGCATAGAATAACCCGTGTTGCTGGCATTCCACCACGATTCACCCTGATTACTATCCTTACCAGTTACAACACCATCCTCACCCGGAATAAAGGTTTCCACCTCACGGGCAGAGTTGCCATATCCCCATTTATCACCATCCAAGATAAATGCAGCATTGAAACGGATTTCACGACCACCCCATGGATAAGAGGTATAACGGTCTTGCAGAACAGGCTTTGTACCATCAGCCATTTGGAACTTATCTACGATTTCCTGGCTAGGATCAAAGTTTCCCCAACCTTCAAAACCATTTCCACTGCCACAAGGAGCTTGGAATATATAAGAATTATTTTCTCCTGCACCATATTTCGGATCAAAGAGTTTCTCGAAGATAACCTCAGGATTTGTTGGATCCAGGAACAAGGCACCATATTCCTCACTATTACTTACCGATTTAAGAGAGTATACTCCCAAATCCATGACAGCCCTGGCAGCATCAGCTGCAGCCTTCCATTTTTCATGCGAAGGAGTACCAAAGAGAGGGCTTGCCTTATAGAGTAGAACTCTTGACTTCAAAGCCAAGGCTGCTCCCTTGGTAGCACGCCCCAACTCTGAATCATCATATTTTTCGGGTAATAGAGTTGCAGCCTCATCCAAATCCTTACAGATAAAATCAGCAACCTCATCCATATCTGCACGCTTCAACTCAAATTTGTCATTGAGTTGGAAAGTTTTGTCAACCAATGGTATACGACCATAGAGACTATAGAGCAAATGATAGTTCCATGCACGAAGGAAGAGTGCCTGTCCTTTCTGACAATTGCGCTCTGCCTCATCTCCAGGCACATTATCGATTTTCTCCAACATAAGGTTCAAACTCTTGATATAGCCATAAATTGTGCCCCAAGCATCATAATTGGTCTTATCCCAACCATAGCTATAGGTGTCGCAGTTAAGAAGGCCTGCGGTCACCGTCTCTGAACCATAGAGGTGCTTTTGGTACACTTCTTCTGTATAATTTGAATAACGAGTACCCTTCATGTTTTCTGCCTCAAGATTGGCATACTGAGCATTCAGATAAATCTTTGACAGAGCCAAGTCTCCCCACACAGCATCATCGGAGTAGCTATTGAGCGGGCTCTGATCAAGTAAGCCGTCGTCACAACTAGTTGTGAGCGAAAGCGTCATTGCTGCGAAAGCAATCGACATAATATATTTTGTTCTCATTGTATGATCATTTTTTGTTAGAATGTGATGTTTGTACCTATGGTAACCATGCGTTGCAATGGATATCCAAGAATACCATTAGAGTTAATCAAGTAGCCATCATCATTGTAAGAAGAACCGATTTCCGGATCACAAACCTTCATCTTGTCAATAGTGAAGAGGTTGTTTCCATTGATATATACACGGAACTTCTCTATACCAATTTTTTGAGTGATGCTCTTAGGTATAGTATAACCCAATTCGATAGACTTCAAGCGAAGGAAGGCAGCATTACGTAACCACCAGTCAGAAGCTACACCATTCCAAGTGTCTCCATATGTCTGCTTGATAAAGGCCTTTGGCCAACGAGCTTTCATATTTTCCTCAGCGGTATTGTCGGCACGCCAACGTCCCTCATAGAAATCAGTAATCATATTCATGGTTGGCTGAACAAGTTGGACAGCCTCAGCCTGTCCTTGGAAGAAAACATTCAGGTCGATACCCTTCCAGCTGCCGTTCAAAGTCAATCCGTATAGGATCTTAGGTGTAGCCGATTTATTGATTCGGACAGCATCATCCCATGTAATTTTACCATCACCATTGGTATCCTGGTAAATCAAATCTCCAGGCTTTGCATTATCTAGGTGAGGAGTGTTATCCACCTGTTCCTGAGTCTGATAGATGCCCAAAGCATGATAAAGCACAAGTCCATCAATAGGATGGTTGGTTGTACGCTGCCAGTCTGGGGTACTAGCTGCCTCATCCATATATTTAACTTTGTTCTCGGCATAAGTAAAGTTACCGGTAACACTCCACTCAAAATCACCCTTACGATCACGATAGGTAGCTACAAGTTCGATACCAGAGTTGTTCACCTTGCCCAAGTTTTCATCTGGCAGTACCAATCCAGAATATGATGGAATAGAAGCATTGCGTCTAATCAAGATATCACGACGGCGAGACTGGAACCAGTCGATATCCAATGAAAATTTGTTATTAAGGAATGTAGAGCTAATACCTAAGTTGAGCGTATTGGCAGTTTCCCAAGTTACCAATGGATTGGCTGTTCGTGTCAGATAGAATCCCTTGTTAATGGATCCTTTCTCTCCTGCTCCGAAGTAAGCACCAGTTTGTGTAAACTGGTAAGTTGAGAGGTACTGATACTTAGCGATATTATCATTACCCATCTGTCCCCAAGAACCACGAATCTTCAAGAAATCCACTACTTTCTTCAATGGTTTGAAGAATGGCTCGTCAGAAATAACCCAACCTGCAGAGAATGAAGGGAATGTACCCCAACGATGACCAGGAGCAAAATTCATGGAGCCATCCACACGCACCGTAGCCTCGAAAAGATACTTATCCATATAAGAGTAATTTATACGGCCGAAGTAATTCATACGAGTGGTAAGGTCAGAATATCCACCATTATCCTTATCAGCAGGCACGTCACTACCAGCAAAAATATCCATCAACTTATTTGAGAGGAAGTTTGTACGATAAGCATTCATGGTGTGATACTTGTACTTGCTCTGCTCATAAGCCACGAAAGCCCCCACCTTATGCTTTTCAGCAAAGGTTCGGTTATAACCCAAACGACCGTTCAATGTAATAGTATAATAGTAAGAACTCCAATCGTTCAGACTTATTTTACTGGTATCATTACGGCGATTGTTATACTCTTGCTTGGCGTTATCATATTCGTAGAGATCGTAAGGCTGATTAATTTGTTTACCATTCTGTTGAGTATAGTCTAAACCAGCATATCCCTCCGCATACAGACCTTTAGTAATCAAGTCAAGATCAACATGCAACTTTGGCTTAGCATTAAAGATCAGATTCTTGGAGTTGTTGGAACCAGGAGCACTCGACACCATGACTGCAGCATTGTTAGTCAGTCCATCATAACCCGTACGTGGAAGTCCATTAGGGAAATAAGGTGCACTACCAGGGAAAGTACTCATCAAATAAGAGAAGAGATAAGGGGTGGAATAAATACCACGCTTACGCTCCTCCTGACGGAAATTCAAGTCAAGACTTAGCTTTACTCTCTTATTCAGCTTTGCATCCAAATTAGAAGCAAACTGATACTGCTTATAGCCATGGTCAGAATTCTTATAGATAGCATTCTGATTCATATACTGGGTTGAGAGATAATAGTTTACCTTGTCTGAACCACCTGAGATAGAGAGGCTATGTTCAGTTTTGGTTGTCCAATCCTTTGCCACTTCGCCCCACCAGTCTGTATTTGGATAGTTGACTGGATCATCACCTGTACGATAATGTTCCAAAGCCTCAGGAGAATAAGTAAGACCGGCCTGGCCATGACGTTCGTCAGCATCATACTCATTCACGTAGGTAGCATACTGATATGAATTAAGCATCTTAGGAATACGGGTAGGCTGAGTGAAAGTAAGACTACCATTATATTGTACTCGTGTACGTCCACTGCTACCACGCTTGGTAGTTACCAGAATAACACCATTAGCCGCACGTGCACCATAAATAGCAGCAGAAGCATCCTTCAAAACAGAAATACTCTCAATATCTTCAGGATTCAAACGGCTAAAGCTACGACCAGCAACACCATCCACTACTATCAGCGGAGAGGTATCACCCAGAGTTCCCTTACCACGTATGAGGATAGAAGCCTCATCGGCACCTGGTTCACCACTACGGTTGTTGGCTATGATACCAGCAGTTTTTCCAGCCAAAGTATTAGCCACATTTGTAGCTGCCACTTTCTGGAGATCGTCACCCGAAATCTGGGAAACTGAGCCAGTAAGAGTTGCTTTCTTCTGAGTACCATAACCAACGACAACAAGCTCATCCAAGAGTTTATTGTCTGCCTGAAGTATAATCTTACCACCTTTAGCAGTAGTAACGCTCTTATATCCAATATAGGATATAACTACAGGAACCTTGCCACCTTTTTTTAAGTGTAGAACATAATTACCATCTAAATTGGTAACCGTTCCATTAGAAGAACCCTGTTCTACGACGCTGGCACCTATAATAGGTTCACCATGTTCATCTACTACCACACCTTTAATGGTGGAACTATTCTGTTGAACAATTTGAACAGAAAGGCTTGATGAGGTCTCACTTGATGCGAAGATAGGACTTGCCCCCCCCCACATGCAAGGACCAAACACGCGATGGCTTTAACATAAGCTTGGCTATGTACAAAGCCTGAGAAATTTAGTGTCTGTCTCATTTCTATTGTTTGTTAGGTTTATAATTGTTTCTAAAAATTTCGATTGCAAAGTAACAGAAAAAATAACATACTAGGCGTAATTATCGTCCAAAATAACAAAAAAATCGTCCAAATCGGTGGATTTAGACGATTTTCTTATCAATTTATAGGATTTTATCAACGCTTTTACCTAGAATGCAACACTTAAAAGACAGACATCTTCAAGAAGTCTCGCAGATGAACATGCTTGATTCCATCTACATTTGTCTGCCCGTACATTCTATCCATAGAGACTACATATTTAGGATGGCTGTCCTTGATGAGTTTCAGGTTGCCAAACTCTCTTTCCACGGTATCTTCTGAAGCCAGCAGATAAGTAACCTGTACATAAACGATGCTGTCAGCTTTCTCTGCCACAAAATCTATCTCCCCCTTTAACAATTGTCCTACGTATACCTTGTAACCCATACGGCAGAGATGACAATAGACAGCATTCTCCATTACCTTTTCTATATCAAAGCTGCGATTGCCGCCTATGATATGATTCCTGATGCCCAAATCCTCAAAATAGAACTTGTCACCAAGTTCGAAGAGTTTCTTACCATGAATGTCATATCTGTTCACCCGGTCTATGATATAAGCATTGCAGAGATACTCCAAATAGGAAAGTATCACTTTTGCCGAAGTATCAGTATTCTGAGATTTGAGGAATTTTACGATACTCTGAGCTGAAAATTGCTTGCCTATATTATCGCTGATAAACTTGAGCAATGTTCTCAACAGAGGTATATTGCGAATATTTTCACGTTCAATGACATCACGCAAAACAATCGTATTATACACATTGTCGAAATAATCCTCCACGAGTTCTGGATTGTCCAATCCCAAATTACGCAACTGAGGCAAGCCTCCATTCTGTAAATACAAACTTAGCGAAGCATCATCGTCTTGCAAACCATGAAACTCCAGAAACTCCTGATAGCAAAGTCCCCTGATGCGATAAGCTACATATCTCCCTCTCAAACGGGTTGCCAATTCACCTGAAAGCATCTTGGCATTACTGCCTGTTATCATGATTTGACAGGTCTCGTCAGACTGGATGCTCAGGATGGCTTTCTCAAACTCAGAGATTTCCTGTACCTCATCTATGAAAAGAAAGTTTTCCTTCCCCTCTTCTATATGACAGGTAACATAAGATTCCAAGTCCTGATAAGTGGCGATACCATCAAATGCCGTTTTCTCCTTATCTATATAGATTACATGATTGTCAGCATTTTGAGCTACATGATCTCGGATGCGGCGCATCACACAACTCTTGCCTACACGTCTCTGACCTGTCAATGCCACAATAACTCCACGACCAAACATACGTTCGATACGATCAGAATAGCCTAATCTTTCTAGTATTTGCTGTTTCATATAAGTAAAACTTTTCACTAAAACACACTTTTTGTTTCTCATAAGAAAAACTTTCCGCAAAAATAGCATTTTTGTTTCTCATAAGAAACAAAAACAAAGAAAATCATTGATTTGTTACTTATAATTAACATAAAAAGCGAAGAAAAGGGCATGTCTGATGATTGACATACCACTTTTCTCCGCTTTTTCTAAACTAACTAACAAATAACAACCTATTGTCCTGTTGCCTTCTTCAGTTTCTCCACAGCGGCATTAATCATGTCGTGGGTTCCACTTCCGTCGGTCACATATTTCTGAACCATTCTGCCATAACTGATGGCATCTTTCAGTTCTGTGCTTGTGGTCTCGTCTGGCCATCCCGCTCTTCTCAGGAGAGCAGAGAGTGGGCGCAGGTCTTCCATCTCTGCAAGATTACCAGGGCGCATCGTGTTGATGGCACGATTCAGAATAGCTGTGTTGCCTTCCAATTCGTCCAGAGTAACCTTCTTCTTACCCTTAGCTATCAACGCTTGAGCCTGTTCCATCGCCTTGAGCATACGCTCATAACCATTTGGTGCCCATGGAGCATACTCCGGAACTTTCTGAGAGAGGGCATTCCACTTCTCCTGGTCAGCCTTGCGCTCTGCGGCAAGATTCAGGAGAGAATTCAGTTCGGTGAAATCTATCTTCACCTTCTTGCTCTTCTTGCTCTTGGCATCGGTCAGGTTGATGCGGTAGTAGTGGGTACTGTTGGCGTTGCGATAATAGTCTGGCTGGAATTCCTTGCCATCCAGTTTCAGGGTAAGGAGATTGGCTCCTGCACCTGTTGTCACACCGTTCGATTCGCCCACGGTAATATTACTCAACTTGGAGTCGATGTTCAGCGTAGCCTGGTTCCAGGTCTGTGCGCCAGTACCTGCCATCACCAATGGTCCGTACATCAGGGTTCCTACCCAGGATGTCTTCAGCGGAGTACCGTCCATACTTGCCACATCGCTCGAAAGCTTGTCGGCACCATACTCGATATGCTTGCTGAATGGCATGTCGATTTCGACGACATCGCCCACCTTCCAGTGCTTCTGTTCCAGTTCTACATAGGTGCTAGGCTGATAGCTCTTCGCCACTTCCTTGCCGTTCACCTTGATGGAGAAACCTTGCGTAGCCCAGTATGGTACACGGAGTTTTAGGGTGAAATCGCCCTCGCCTTCCGTAATCCTGATGGCTGAATGCTGTGCCGGCCACAGGCAATCCTGCTTGATGGTCACGCCCTTCTCCTTCCAGTGGAGGGTGGTTGGCATATAGAGTCCTACCCAGAGTGTATGATCGTTGGCAAAATAAGCCGACTGCTGGTACTTGGTATGGTTTTCAGAACCTGTACCGCCACAGCAGGTGCTCTGAGGAGTCTCGTTGCCGAATGGCTTGGTAGCATTCAATCCTACAGCATATTGATAGCAGGTCTGATACTGGTCCGGATTGAGCGAACCGATAATCTGATTGTACAGCGTGCGCTCGATATAGTCGAGATACTGCGCATTATCAGGGTTATAGCAGTTCAGATCCTTGCTTAGCTTGACGAGATTATATGCACAGCAGGTTTCGTTGATATCCGGATAAGCCTCCGATTCGCCTTCCTGCAGTCCGTTGGTTGCCATACTCAGAATCTGGGTATATGGCTGGCGGAACATCTCTCCATTTCCAACACCACCCATCGCATACATGTATCTGCCCTGCACCAGACTCCAGAAGTTCTGTGCCAGATTATAATAGTATGGCTTCTGATTGCTCTTATAGCTGCGCAGCGCTCCGATAATCATCGGAATATGCTGGTTGGCATGGCGGGTACGGATGTCATCGATGTTCTTGCTCAACGGATCGTAGAACTTAGGCGCATCGAAACAGTTGGCCGCCTCAAGGAGCTTCGCCTTCTCATCCGGATTGGAAACCATCTCAGAAAGACGGGCGAGCGATTCGCTCATACCTCCCACCTCACCGGCGATATACATGTCCCACATCTCGTAACGGTTGCCTGGCTTGGCTCTGCGTTCATCCTGGGTGCCGTCCTGCTTCACGTAAGTGCGGTAGTGCATGCGGTTCCATACCCAGAGTCCCATATCCTTGGCGA
>ERZ1026884.1539-NODE-1539-length-12129-cov-5.442024_pt1 | contig 12129 bp, 11 predicted proteins | sample MGYA00380172_ERZ1026884 | MGnify/ENA primary metagenome ERZ1026884 (study PRJEB33269, sample SAMEA4719808) | human gut metagenome | biome: human-associated habitat; feature: organic feature; material: feces | place: Cameroon | collected 2013-10 ... | reverse complement strand
ACGTAAGGAGTCGTCGGCAGCGTCAGATGTGTATAAGAGACAGGTCTATGTGTTGCATTTTTGTTTTTTTGGTGTATACTGTTAACTGGACTCTTATATAGAGGAGGCAACCATATGCAACAAATTACAGAGGCATGGTCCAGCCTAGAAGAAGTAGCTGCGTTTCTTGGTGTAAACAAAGAAACAGTACGCAACTGGATTAAGAGGACAGATATCCCTGCTCATAAAATTGGGAGACAGTGGAAATTTAAGCTTTCAGAAGTAGATGCATGGGTGAAAAGCGGAAAAAGCGCTCTCTAACCAGCACTTCCCCACACACCAGAAAGAGGTAGTTAACTTTGAATAACGATATTGTTTCTGTGAGCCTGTTCTCGGGGGCGGGCGGACTTGATGTTGCTAGTGTATTGGCCGGAATTCCAGTTTCGGTCAGTACTGATATTGATTCCGATTGTGTTCAAACACTAAAACTGAACCATGATTACTTTGGAGACACCGAAGTGATAGAGGGAGATTTGCATCAGGTTGAAAGTTCAGTTTTCAAAGACATTGTGAATAAGACTGGTGCAAAAAAGTTTATTGTAATTGGTGGTGCTCCGTGCCAGCCTTTTTCTAAGGCAGGATATTGGGTCGGACACGAAACCAGACGAGGCATTAATGATCCTCGCGCCACTCTTGTCGATGAATATCTTCGAGTGGTAACTGATCTACAGCCCGACGGCTTTGTATTTGAAAATGTAGAGAGCCTTCTGCATCCCACGAATAAAGTAATCGTTGATAAGTTTATAGAAATTATTGAAGAAAGTGGTTACAAATATACTATTGTTCGGGCCAATGCATTGGAATACGGTGTCCCGCAAAAGCGTCATCGTCTCTTTATTCTTGGGACAAAAGGCGAATTTAGAAGGAAAGAGCCTATCAAGACTCATTGTGAACCCGAAAAAGCATGGATGCTCGGATTGAAACCTTATGCTACCGCAGGTGAAGCCATTGCAGGTTTCGAGGGTGATGAATACTTTGAGGAGTATGAAGTCACCAAAGGTGGAACATATCACGACGACTTGTGCGAGGTTCCGCCGGGAAAGAATTATAAAGCGTTGACAGCGTGGGCTGGATACGAAAATCCGAAGTTTGTGGCCGAAAAAAGGTATTGGAGCTTTCTACTCAAGTTGTCGCCGGATTTGCCGTCATGGACGATTACTGCGCAGCCTGGACCGTGGATTGGACCCTTCCACTGGGATAATCGTAGGTTGAGAGCACCAGAAGCTGCGGCTTTGCAGACATTCCCCAAGGGATACAGATTTCATGGAACGCGTCGATCAATACAGAAGCAAATTGGCAACGCCGTCCCTTGCCTGATGGGAAAAGCGATGATTGAGTTTGTGAAGGAGAGTTTGGAATAATGCCGAACGTATTGAGCATTTTTTCTGGTGGTGGAGGAATTGACTGCGGCTTCAAGAAAGCTGGCTTTGACATATGCTTTTCGACTGATTTCTGGAGGCCTGCTTGCGAAACGCTCGAGAAGAACAAGGTAGGACGGCTTGTCAAATGTGCTGATATCCGTGAAGTGAATTATAAGGATGAATTGTCAAAGATAGGACTTTCCACATCAGATATTGATGTACTTGTCGGAGGACCGCCTTGCCCTGCGTATTCAAAGTCGAGGTTCTATCGAACGGATGAGAAGCGCGCTCTTGATGATAAGAATTCGTTTACTCTCCGTGAATACTTTCGAGCACTAGATGAGATCCGACCCAAGGTCTTCTTGTTTGAAAACGTATTCGGTTTCATATATAAGCCCCATCAGCCTGCCTTTGACTTGTTGAGGGCAAAGGCTGAGGAATTTGGGTATGATATAGTTTATCGCGTTGTCAACACAGCAGATTATGGTGTACCTCAAACACGTGAAAGATTTTTGTGTGTTGGCATAAAAAGAGGTGAAGGAAATCCCTTTGTATTTCCGACTCCTACGCATTATAATCCAGAAAAAAAAGGAACTCGCACGGATGGCATGTTCCCTTGGGTAACGTGTAGAGAGGCCATTGGGGATCTTGATTATCCATTGCCAGAAGATGCAGACCGTCAGGCTGGAGCAAAAGACAAGGATTTGCTAAAGCTTATCCCTCCAGGGGAGAATTATCTTTATCTTACAGCCGAACGGGGATACCCCGATCCCAAATTCAAGTGGCGTTCACGTTATTGGTCATTTCTTCTTAAGCTATCACCAGATCGTCCATCTTGGACAATTCAGGCAACATGGTCAGATAATATGGGGCCATTCCATTGGACTAATAGGTATCTGAGGATTAATGAAATCAAGCGTATTCAGACATTTGATGATGATTATGAATTTACTGGATGCTTCGGAGATCAATGGCGTCAGATAGGGAATGCGGTCCCTGTTAAAATGGCAGAAGCAATGGCATCGGCCATTTATGAGCAATATTTTCGCAACTAAGATACCGCAAGGTGCTCCCCCAGAGTGTATGCAAATAAGGAGGGTGAATCATGGAAAACAGAGGCACTGCATCGGATATTCGACCTTCGGAATTAACGAGGGAAGTGACCAGGCTTTCCAATGAAGAGCTTTGTCAAATAATAACAGCTGCCTTTGGCACACTAGGACACCAAGCAACAAGCGAAGCGGTGTCTGATGATTTGCCCGAGGTTTTTAAGTTGACAGTGGATGATCGAGAAATTTTGGTATGCGCAAAAGGAATAACCAAAGGCGGAGCATCCAGACCTGATGATGAACTAAGAATTCAGCAGCTGCCCAAATTCAGCAATTATTGTTATGAACATCAGGAAGAAGTATACGCAGCAGTTCAACTTGGTGTCTATAAGTATGATAATGCGGTGATTCTTGCTGCTTGGAAACTTTCTTCGTCCGCTTCCACTTCATATATTTCTAAGCAGATTAAGTTGGGAACAATACAGAGAGCGTGGGCAGACGGCTTTTCACAGCAAGCGCGCGGCACTGAGTTTGTTTGCGCATTTCGGCCAGAATTTATACATTTTTACATCAACTGTTATCCGCTTCTGCATGCGAACGATACATTCTCACACGGCAACGTAAATGATGGAATCATGCCTGCTGTGGTAGCGGATGTTAATCGTGAGCACGCATATAGAAGTTGGCTGACTAATTTTGTTCGAGACAATGGTGAACATTATTCCCCGAATACCATCGCACAGTATGTCGGTGCCTTACGTTGGGTTTCAGAGGAATTTGTTACAGAACTGGCTCCATATACATCGATTTATGAAATTCAGAATAGTGCGATTTATGATCCTATTGCGACGAGCATTCGCAGTGCGGAACGTTACGAATCTTTCAATCAATCGCGTGGCAATGGCGCAATTTCTGCATCCCTTACACTATACGGTGTGTTTCTACGAAACATAACAGTAATACCCACTGAGAGAGACGTTGCTCCCATTAGTTACGAAACAGGGCTTATAAGTCAGTATCCGCGCAATCGCATTCTTTTCGGCGCCCCCGGCACTGGCAAGAGTTATACACTAAATCACGAAAAAGACCTGTTGCTTGCGGATGGCGGTGAATACGAGCGCGTAACCTTCCACCCAGATTACTCCTACGCCAATTTTGTCGGTACATATAAGCCGGTGCCCTGCAAAGACAGCGATGGCAAGGACGCTATAACTTATTCCTATGTACCCGGTCCGTTCATGCGCACTTATGTGAAAGCCCTCCACAACAGCAGAACTGATGCCCCCAAGCCTTTCCTGCTTGTGATCGAGGAAATCAATCGTGCCAATGTTGCTGCCGTGTTCGGTGATGTATTCCAGTTACTTGACCGTGGTGATGACGAGGTCAGCGAATATCCGATCCAGGCATCCGAGGACATCAAAAAGTATCTGGCAGGAGAACTCGGCGGCAATCCCGACGATTACGCTGAAATCCGCATCCCAGACAATATGTTCATCTGGGCTACCATGAACAGTGCTGATCAGGGCGTATTCCCGATGGATACTGCTTTTAAGCGCAGATGGGATTTCACCTATTTGGGTATCGATGACAGTGAAGCCGGTATCGTTGACAAAAAGGTCATCCTCGGTCAAGGTGAGTATCGCCGCATTGTGGAATGGAATGTGCTCCGCAAGGCCATCAACAACGAACTGCTCACTTATAAGGTGAACGAGGATAAGATGATGGGTCCATATTTCATTTCCAAGAAGAATCTGCCGGAGGGCGATATGATTGCCCCTGCCATCTTCACTCGCATCTTTAAGAACAAGGTTATTATGTATCTGTTCGACGATGCCGCAAAACAGAAACGTATTACGCTGTTCGGTGGCTGCGATGAGAAGGCAAAGAACCAATATTCCAAGATTTGCAGAGAATTTGACACCAAAGGCGTGTATATCTTCTGCGAGGGAATCAGCAGCCAGTTTATCGACAATGTCCCAGAGGATGATGGAGAATGATTTCAGTATTTTTACGAGAACAAAAACGCTATACCCAGGAAGATCTGGTTAAAGAGTTTCATTGCTCCGAGGAAAAGACTGTCCGCATTCTAAAGTGCCTAAAAGAATACGGTGTGCTGAAGGCCGTAAAAGCAAATGATACACAGAAGGATCTCACCGATCTGTTGGATGAGGATATCGAAATCGCTGATGTTGAGGTCGGCGAAAACGAGTATCTGTATGTATTCACATTTGTGGGTGTGATTACCATTGAGGGTCGTGTGCTGAAATGCTATCCGAAATATCTGCTCGATGCCACGACCCCCAAGGTAGAACTGAAACAAGTGCTGAAGGCTCTGGAAAAATACAACTCCAAGGAGCAGATCATTCGTATGTACAACGATACGAGCGACAGTAGCGCATTTAATATGTTGGCTGTTATGCTGTTCCTTCTCCAGGATTATTTCGAGTATGGCGCCTACACCAACACACAGGACATTATCGAGTCCAACGGGTCTGGCGATATTCTTTGGGATAAGACCATCAACGAAACATTCACGCTCTTAAGTAACAACCGGCCATATTACCCAGAATTGCTGACCATGAAGCGTGTGAATGACGATTTTGATTTCTTCAAGCGCCTGCATGAGTGTATACTCACCCGTTGCACAGAGGAATTAAGAGATGCCGATCTGTTGGATCTGTTCGATATTATGGGTATCGATATTTCCGATGAGCATATTGAGGACTTTGGCGACAAGGAGTATATTCTGGAGCGTATTGTCAAGGAACTCAATGTCCAGTTCAATACCCGGAAACAACTTCTGCTGAAAACACTATATGCCTACATAGCCAACAGCAGCGCACTGGACGATCTGGACTGCTTCAGTATGTTCGGCACAAACAGTTTTAACTTAGTGTGGGAAAAGGTCTGCGCAGAAGTAATGGACAACCAATTACAGAAACCTATCGGTGGATTGCGACTGCCTGTGCCGTTGGCCGAGCAATACCGCGATATGCGGCATAAGAAACTCATTGATTTGATTGACAAACCACAGTGGTCTGGGACTGCTCCAAACGGTGAGCCGTTTGTGAAGCAGGCTGAGGATACACTCATCCCAGACCTTATTTCCATCGTCAATGTCGACGGAAACTACCAGTTAATAATTTTTGATGCAAAATACTACAATATTCAACTGGAACATAATAAAAAGCTGCGTGGTCAGCCTGGTATCGAGTCCATCACTAAGCAGTACTTGTACCAGTTGGCATATCAACCTTTTGTTGAAGCACACCAGATCAGCGCAGTGCGGAACTGCTTTCTTATGCCGACTGCTTCACAAAATATAATTAAGCAGGGGTGTGCGTCCCTGCAGATGTTAAGCAATTTGGGCTTACAGGATATTCAGGTTCGACTTATCCCTGCGGATATGATGTTCAGTCATTATATCGCGAATACCAGAATGGATATTTCTATTTTAGAACTGTAAGATATAGTGTATGGTTTGTAACGAGGTACGCTTACGGAGGACGATAATATGTTAGACTTGGCAGCACGAGTATTCTACAAGGCACATTTCGACATTGTTCGTGAAACTGAGGATCTGGAACTTCTCCGCGATGTGATTGTTGCAGATCTATCTGAATGGCTAAAGAGAAAATATCGTGGTTCTATACGTTATTGGAATTGGACCCAATTTGCCGAATATGGCAATTTCGATACCGAAAACCACAGATTAATTGCAAGCACAACTTCGTTTAGAGATAAGAATTCACGATGCTGGGCATGTAAAATTGAAGAATTCGAAGACTCGCCAGACGATGATGACTCTGTGACAACGCTAAAGAAAGCTCCGCGCATTTGGACCACTGAAGTGGGATTCGAACAGAGCAGTCTCGAAAGAGCAACAATTTCCTATGTTTGCTATTATACTGATAAAGCTGGTTTTATCGGTATCGTTGACAACGCGCCGATCAACAACACGCCTGGATTTGTGCGCAATCTAATCTATTGTGCACAAAGACCGTTTCATTGCGAAATCGGTAACACCACTCTTTCGCCAATCCCGGTACGCTTGTCTCCTGGCATGGGTGATCAGTTTGCCGCGATCATTAAAGATAGCGAAAGAAAAGTACCGATTATTCTGGTTATGCCATCTGTAGTTGAAAACACAGATACAATCCAATTCCCGTCAAGAGAATTGGCAAAAAACGTTATGGGTAATGCGCTCGTATATGAAGCAGTTGATTCCTGTACCTCGGAAGAACTTACTTATTTTCTCGACCGTTCGTATTGGTGTCTGCCGGGGCAGATTCGGATATATTGGCCAGAAGGAAATAATGTTGTCCGACGCAATCGATATCTTACAGCAGATGAAATTGAAGCAATGGGAAGCGAGTCGGTAATCGGCATCTTCCGTCGTGTTCTGGCAACAGATATTCGTTACTACGAATCCAAAGAGATGTTTCGTATGGAAGATTGCGATGAACTTTATCGTCAAAGCCGCATAAGCAATTTGCGTAGTCAATATCAGGCTGCCAGAGAATCTATTACAAAAGAAAAGGCAATTGGCGCAGAAACTCAAGAACAATTTGAACTGGCAAATGAATTGCTAGCCTTAGCGGATGAAGAAAAGAAAGAGCTACAGCACAGACTTGATGGATTAGATGCGGATTTGACTGAAACAAAGCAGGAACTCTGGCGAGTAAAGGCGCATAATGAGTATTTGGCGCATTACCAAGAGCGTGCACGCGGTATCGAAGCCAGTTTATCGAATATTCGCAATTGCAGCAGACTTCCCACTTCCGCATATGATATCGCACAGTTCTTTAAAGGCGTGTTTTGCGATAATATCGACTTCACCGATAGGGGCATTCGTTCTTTGTCAAATTGTGTAGCTAAGCCCGAAATTCTTTGGGAATGCTTCTTTGCAATGGCCACCAAATTGATCGAATTGTACAGAAGTAATACTCCAGAGATTGAGAACGCTTTCCACATTGCAACCGGATGGGATATGGCAAGAGGTGAAGGAAGTCAAACGAGAAATAACCCTGCACTGATGGCGCTGAGAAATGATAAGTATCAAGGGAGAAATATCAAAATTGAACCGCACGTGCGTAAAGGCACAAAAGATAATTCTCCGGATTGTTTAAGGGTGTATTTTTGTTACGACAATGTAACTGACCGGATTGTCATCGGTCATGTAGGCAATCATCTTGATAATCATACATCCCTGAGTGTGTAATATATTATAACATAAAAGTGGAGCAACACCTTATTGGGTGCTACTCCATTTCCTTTATTCGTCCACGAGTTCCATAATCTCCGTGACATCACATTCAAGAGCTTCACAAATTTTCACGAGGATGTCAGTCGTAATATTATCGCCTTTTCCCAGCTTGGCAACGGAGGCGGTACTGATGCCTGTCATACGACGTAAATCCTGCTTGTTAAGCCCCCGATCAATAAGAAGATGCCATAGTTTTTTGTAGCTGATTTTCAAGGGGTCCCTCCATAGGATCATTCTTCGTCATGTACGTCAAGCAGCAGGCCATAGCGCCCATGCTCACGCGACTTTGTGAATTCGTGATATTTGCATTGCGAGTTTGCACCGAGCCATGCAGGCATTTTCTCTTTTTGGTCGATAAAAATGATCTGCCCGCTTTCTTGATGATCAAGCAGGTACTTAATGAACGAATCACGGATCACATTATCATTTTCTCCGTATTGCGTTTCGGAAAGCTGCGTAAGCGCAGAGTCCAACACAAGAATTCCTGGTGTATGTGCGCCGGATTCATACAGAACCTCACGAATTGCAAGAAGAACAACAGAGTTCAGTATTCCGCAGAAGCCTCCACCCATGACATTAGCTTTTTGCTTTCCACCGACTTCAATATCAAACGTATCACTGTTTAGTCTGGCTGAAGCTGCCCCCGGGAACTGGATTGCCTTCAAGATCTCAGAAAGTTTATCCTGAATCTTCTGAAATAGATCGAATCCGTATTCGGCTTTGATATCATAATTGGGACGGTTTTCGGTTTCATCCAGTTCTCGCTGTCGCGTATACAAATCTGCTTCATACCGCGTCTTTTCCGCCTTAATGGTCTTGATTTCCTGAGCCCGCTGGGCAACCAATGTATACTGACTGAGTTGCTCTTTCAAAGCAGAGATTCTCGGTGATAGCGTAGAAGAAATCAACTGATCTATCTCTCTGCGGCGCTCTTCTAGCCGCAGCACTTCGGCGGACAGAGTGTTACTTTTCGCGTCAATATCAGACGACGCAATGCGCAGTTCTGCAAGATGAAATTTGATATGTGTTAGCTCTTGCAGGGTGGCTGCAAATAGCGGTTCAGCATTGTCAATCGTGATCTCAGAATTACAGAAGGGGCATTGATGTGGTGTTGGCACAGCTGTGCCCGCAGCTTCAGCATCAGCGATGAACGCAAGGCGCTCCATATCCGCAGTATACTGGCACTGCAACGAATCAAATCTGCTACGAATAGTATCATATTCGCTGATTTTGCTGTTGCCGGCGTATATTTTCTCCATCAATGAGCGGCTTTCTGTGATAGCCATATCGATTTCGTTTTGGACGGAGTCAATCTCCGCTTGCACAGCCGCTGTTGCAGCATCTAAATTCGGAATACTTGCAGTCGCCTGTTCTTCTTCCATAGCCAAAATCTTATCACCTAGGTGCCGCACGCTTTCATCGATGTATGCAATAATCGCCTCTCGACGGGCGCGCTTCAACTGACGATTTTCCGGCGTATCGACTTCAGAAGCATCTTTGCCTGTCATCAAATATAGAAGTGAAGCAAGCGAGGCTGTCTGCTGTGTAGGAGACTTAGGATTCAAGAGCGCAGACGATGTGCGAGCTATCTGTGTCTGATTAACAAAAAACAGATGCATCATTCCGCGCCAAGTCAGACTCTGCTTCTTGCCTTCTTTGCTGCTGAGAATCTGTACGGACTCATTGATACCAATCAGCTTCAGCCATACAGAGCTGATGTTGTTTGCGCTATTAGCAGCAACAGAGTATTCTCCCTGATTGATCCGCGTATCGGTACCTGTGACCTTAATCTTCTTCTCACCGAGTTTGCGCGTCAGGATGACACTTCCTTGCGGTGTTTTCAGGACGAGCGTAAATTTGTCATAACCCCAATCTGCTTCAAACCGAAAAGGATTGGTTACGGACTCACTGAACCCAAAGAGATAATCGATTCCGTCCATCACATGACTTTTACCGGTGTTAGAGGGTCCAACAACAAAGGTCAATCCGTTGGAAAAATCAATTTCAGAATCTGTTTTTCCAAGGCCGGAAATTATCAGCCGTTCAATCGCAAACGGAAGCATCAGGTTTCCTCCTTTCCTTCAGATGAAGCTTTTGACCATATGTGACGGACAAGCTCGGCATCCGTGAAGCATGCATAATGATCTATCACCGTATATGCAAGCTGAAAATAGCTATCAGCATAGGCACTGTTGAGAGCACTACAATACTCGATGCCTGCGTCTGTTATGGCGTAAGTGAACCCGTTTGCATCGGCGTTAGGCTTTATCAGTCCATGCAGCACAAGATACCTAATTGCTTCATTGGCCATACTGCATCGAGAGGCATATTCGCCATAACGATAACCACTGCTGCCATTCAGATTTTCGGTAGCAAGTCCAAAGTCGGCGGCGTATGTGCATATGAAGTCGTCAGCACATAATCTGCTCTCGGTCAATGGCTTATTTCCAGACATATGCAGCAAAAGCAGATAGCGTATAGAAAGTTCAAATACAGATCCTAACGCTTTAGCCATTCCGCTTCACCCACCTTAACTTACCATCATTCACAAGAAAATGGCACACACCCTGTTTTATACGGTTGTTAATCCAGTATGGAGAACGGCTCAAGATGTACTGATTCACAGATGTCGCTATTGCCCGTTCCATGACATTCAGCATCCGCTCAAAGCCGTCGTCATAACGCTTCATTGCTGTATTTCTGACACCTGCATACATTTCAGACTTCAGCACGGAGAACTGATCCTGCAAATCTGCTCCCTGCAATTCAATTATGCTACATCTGATCGATTCAGCAGCAAAATAATCAATGCGGCGTTCTTTTAAATCCTCACCATACTCAGGGAAGGATGCCAGCGAAGTTTGATCAAAGTTGTCCACTTGTGCCGCCTGACCGTATGCTTCGTAAAGTGCCTGAATATATATTTGCTCATGATCAGCCAACTCTTTCGGAGGATCTTGCATATCGGGACGCGGCATACGATGAAGCGCTTGTTCGACTGCATCACATGCATTGTTAAAATCGCGCCTCCCCTTGGGTCTGGCTGCTTCCATGATAATTTGCTCTAGGACATCCGCGCACTTAGCGAGGATATCATTCAGTGAGCTATCGTTCACAATTCCGTGATCTGCGAGTACTTTAGAAAGCGCATATAGAGAATCAAAAGACTGTGCATCTTCGCTAAGCACTTCGATAAAGCGTTCTTTATCTGGATGCCTATTAAATGGAATCGCGTTGACGGCAGAAAAAGGAGTCGCTCCGCTCATAATCTTTCGCAGTGTATCGGGGCGTAGGTCAAGGACTTTACATTCAGTTTCATAGCCTTCTTCTACATAAGCGCCGAGGATGAACGTAACAAAATCAGCCTTTCCTCGGCCTTTTTTTGTTTTTGGAGTCTTTCCGAAGCCTTCCCTGTCACCAAAGAACGGAAACAGCATATTCAAGTACTCCGATAAGGTCATGTATTTCCTCCTGATTTCTGCTCCATCAAACGCGATTCGCGTTTTATCGTGTTTTCTCCCGTCTCAATAGACTCGGTTTCAGTATACTAATCGTGTCAGATGACGGCGAGGGAATAAAACCCTTATAAATAAAGGGTATCACGTATCTTTGCGATTGTCAATCTTTTCTCTGTGAAAGCCGTTATCTAATGCCAACTCAGGTGGCTTAGCTGGTGTACAACTGCTTTCCGAAGGCGGTCTGATGAGGCTAACTTAATATCTCTGCACCGGCCATCGGAAGGGCGGCTGCAGTCCGAGATGGAGTCATCCATAGGACTGGGCTTATTTGTCATGGTCGCGCGCACTTGGTGCTTCTTTTCGGATTCAACCGAAAGGAGTGCCAACATGAAAAAATACAAGACAAGCAAGGCAAATCGTGCAACCTATCGCTACTATGACATTGATGGAAAACTCAAGTGCGAACTTATTTCCGGACAGGACGGAGTAACAGAAGTTCTCATCCAGCAGTTACATGCGGCTGACGATGATGAGTACGATGCCAACCGCCGTGAAGCCTATCACGTCCCCGTCCACTACATGGCATATACTACTAGTGACACCGAAGAAGCTGAGGACAGGAATCTCTATCTCGCAGATGAATCTTCTGATCCCTCAATCCTTTTTGATAAAGCGTTCAACCGTGCGGAGTTCAAACATGAATTTTGCAAACGTTGGAATCACCTAACTAAGGAGCAGCGTCAGCTGGTGATCCGTAAGGTCAGAGGCGAGACAAATGTTTCTATTGCAGCAGAGCAAGGCATATCCGAAGCCGCTATTCGCAAACAGCTAAAGCGCATCCAGAAGCATTTCATCGATATCCATTAATGCTATTGGTGGCGTCTTTTCTTGCATGCCAAGGGGTTCGAATCCCCGCTTTCCTTCGCTTATCGCCAGAAGGCAGCATCCAACACGCC
>ERZ1026884.1528-NODE-1528-length-12180-cov-7.356289_pt1 | contig 12180 bp, 10 predicted proteins | sample MGYA00380172_ERZ1026884 | MGnify/ENA primary metagenome ERZ1026884 (study PRJEB33269, sample SAMEA4719808) | human gut metagenome | biome: human-associated habitat; feature: organic feature; material: feces | place: Cameroon | collected 2013-10 ... | reverse complement strand
ATCATAAGGTTGCCATTGTATGTGCTACAGATGAAAATGATCATATGATGATGCAAGTATCAGGTCTTGGAAGTGAATCATTTGATAAATATAAAGCGAATAAAGATTACTTTGAAGATGTTGAAGAGTTCATATCAGATTCAAAGGCAAGCATACAGCAGTTTGCCAACTATCTTGAAGCAGTAAACAATAAGATAAAGACATCTCCCATAGAGAAGAGATATCTTACCGATGATAGGAAATCATTAGGTTCTGTCAATGAGATGATGACAGAAGTGAGTTTAATGATACAGACAACAAGAGGAGTTGGAACCAGATATATACAAGGTTATCTAGATTTTCTGCTTCTTAAGAAGCAGGCTAAATATACATTCAAAAGAAAGGAAATGGCTTCTGAGATTCTTAGAATGATTATAGATACCAAGGCTTTCAGTAATGAAATGGTAAGAGGTACGCCTATGCCCATTTCACTTAAGGAAGCCTATTACGAGTATCGTTATGGGATTTTTGCCGAATAAGATAACCTAAAGCAACAATTTTCTTAAAAAGAGCGAATTTAAAAAACTATTTATCATAATTACAATCTTTGTTCATTACTCTTGAAAGTCGTTTATCACATTGCTCTTGCTCCGTAAGGAATGTTTCAAATTTTCCAATATCTTCATTTGTAATATTCCTTTCTAAAACTCTTTCTACAATTTCGCCCAATTTAAACAAACGATGATTCCTTGCTTTTCTTTCCGCTGTTATAGCCTGTGCAGCCATTTTTCGTTTTCGTGCTTGCATCATTTTTAACTCTTCAATGGCTTTGCTTTCATTAATAGAAAACTGATCAATTTGTTCTTCGAGACTGGAAACTGATTTTTCGGTTTGGGTGTTTACTGACTCTTCTGCATCCTCAAGCATGTTCCAAAAATCATCATCCGATAAATTATTATTCATTTTAGTCACCGCCTTTTATTTTTAATATGTCATAAAAATTTTATGTTAACAAAAAAGCATACAGACCATGACAATTTGAATTGCGCACTTATAGACATCATCGCTGCGCGAAATGTCCGTGCGATCTTCGATGACTCCTCGCCGGAGGGCAACCTACGCGGATAGCGTTAGCTGTCTACGTTTTTTTATCGGCGCATCTTTCTGACATATATAAGTTAGAAGGAAGGTGATGTTAATGGCGATATATCATTTACACTGTAAAGTTTTTAGTCGCAGCAAAGGTCAAACAGCAATTGCAGCTGCAGCCTATAGATCTGGGACCAAATTAGAAGATTATGAGCTTGGCACAGTTTCTGACTACACAAAGAAAAAAGGAATTGTTTTCTCTGAAATAGCATTACCTGCAAATGCGCCTATAGAATACGCCGATCGAGAAACACTTTGGAACGGTGTGCAAGAAGTTGAAAAAAGTAAAGATGCACAGTTATGTCGAGAATTTGAGATTGCTCTACCAAAAGAACTTACATTAGTTGAACAAATTGAGCTTGTGCGAACATTTGCAAAATCATTAGTTAGTGAAGGCATGATTGCCGATTATTCAATCCACGACAAAAATGACGGAAATCCACATGTACACATCCTTACAACGATGCGAGGGATTAATGATAAGGGGAAGTGGATGTCAAAACAAAAGAAGATCTATTCTCTTGATGAAGGTGGTAACAGAATTCCTATCATTGATAAAAAAACTGGTCAACAGAAAATCAGTAATGGACGTCGACAATGGAAAAGAGAAACACTCCTTGATACTCCATGGAATTCAAAGGAACAGCTACTTGCCTGGAGAAAAAGATGGTCCGATATTTGCAATGAGGCTATAGATAAAAAGAACGCTCTTATAGAAGAAGAAAATCTTGCAGTAAACTTATATGCTCAGCAACCAGAAATCAACCACATCGACCATCGCTCGTATGCAGAGCAAGGGGTAAATAAGACCCCAACAATTCATGAAGGTTGGCAAGCACGCAAAATGGAACGACTAGGTATGACGTCCGAGAGACTAGAACAAAATCGTAGAATCAATCAAATGAATTCTATCTGGTCCCAATTAAATGATGTTTCAAAGAAGTACAGAAAATATAATGAAGACCATTATCAAGATTATCAAAAGGAGGTGAAAAATCATGAGCGAAGAATTAGAAATTTCAGATCGTGCAGTGGAAGAAGTTCAGGAGTTACTGGACATGCAGGAGCAAATTATCAGAATGATGTTTATTCGTTTGCAGGAAACACACAAACAGAACCTGCATCTTATAGAGAGATTACAGCAATGTCTAGACGAGGTAAATCATCAGAAGGAACTGACTCAGCAGGATTAGCAGATCATACATCAATATCAGACATGATAAGGATTTCAGGTTTAATTGATGATGCAAACTCAAGCATGGAAAGTGAAGCTGAAACACTTATTGAAGCAATTATCGACGCCTTATTTTCTGGCAATAAGAAAAAGAAGAAACACGGATTACAGCTGGTCAGATAAGATTATAAATATTCAAAATAAAGGAGAATGTGAAATGAATAAGAAAATCAAAAAATCAAGAAAAGAAATTTGGAAATTAATGGGGCTAAAAATTCCAACTGTCTTCGAAAGCTCAGTAGACGAAGAAGATGAATTAGGGGCTGACTTAGAGGTTGAGTTATCCATTGGCAAATACGCGGGAGCAACCACATGGGAACTGGGTAATGATGATGCATCATTGCTTATTAACGTTTATCCTAGTGGGCTTGTAAATGTATGCGTTGACGAAGTGAGTCACTGTGAAAAACAGTTCACTCTTTGCGAGGATTTGAGCGATAAATCCACTGATGCTAAACAAATCGTTACGGATATCGCTATCCTGCTTGATATCTTTCTTGAAGGCAACTGGCACGTATTCATGGACTATATGGGAAGATATAAGGATGATTGGAGAAAAGCAGTTTCTGAATATTTAAACAGTAACACTGATGATTATAACACCACGTATATTTGCATCTAAAAATTAAAGGAGTAATCAGACTTTATTAATCTGGTCACTCCTATTTTTTGTGATTATAAACTACTTCATCTTATCTTTACTTGAATTATGGTCGCCATCCATATGTGCAGATTGGATGTCGTTATTAAATACAAGATCCAGCAAATATTTTTGCTTGGTTACACCTGCCATTTTTATCCTATTAGTTAACAAGTTATATTCATTTTCTGTCAACCTTAAAAGCAATTTTCGATTACGCTTACGCATATAAATGTCTCCTTTATTTTTTATGGTAAATCAATGGTGTTATAACTGAGACCCTTAGGAGCCCCTGTATATCTGTTAGCCTTTTTTATACTAACTCTTCATAAAGATTTTTATTACGTATTTGCTTCTTTAATTCACAATAGAGAATATCATGTATAAATTTTCCGCTACGACTCTCCGGGCAAAAAACAATTGTCATGTCGAACAGTGCTTGATACGAAAGGAAAAGACTCAAGAGAACATCGGGCTCAATCTTCGATCTGTATTTACCGGCAATCACTTCTTCCCAGGAAGAGTTTTCTATTAAAAGATATAGCTTGCAATTTGCATCTTTGGCACGTTGGATTTCATTTTTGAATTGTATTTTTTTATTTCCTACAAAAATTGAGATTGCCTCATCAAGACAACATTTGCGTTCAATTGCGGCATATTTTGGTGTAATCGCCTTTGACCCAACTTCAATAAGCTCCCTTCCAGATGGAAGATTGACATTGAAACAGTAATCCCCCACCAATAATCCAGATTTCATATATGGACAGCAAAACTGACTGTATCTATGATCCGCTTTTTCCCCTGGCTTTTCTCTCGTATCGATAATAATTTGAAGTGTGCTAAGGCACTTAAATTCTTCATACCCACCCCCTTTCAGATTGAATTCATCAGTGTCATCAATAACCTTATTATCTTCTGTCAAAAACGGAAGAACGTAATTACAACGTTCAAGCTCATACTCATCAAGGGAGCAAAACTTAGTGATTGTTACAATGTTACATTCAGATCCATTGTCACGTTTATATGGTTGATTCTTAATATATGCACCGAGTAAAAGTCCATGCATTGTTTTAAGTTTTCTATCATACACATACTCCGGATTAGAATCCCGAAGTGCATCAATAAATTCCTTAAATCTTTGTTCTGATACAGAAGGATGTAAACTACCAACCTGATAAGGAATTGACAGATATGTGAACCCATTCCACTTTTGATTTACACTCTGTTGTTGATAATAGTCTTCATCGAAGAAGGCCTTACTTTCCTCTGGAGAAACAATGTCATATGCAATTTTTAAATGACGTCCATTGTTGCTCATATTCTTACAATTCATCACATCTAGAATCTTAATTTTGTAACACCCATCAGGGAGTATTCTTTTTTTATTAGTCATATTTATGGATTCCTTTCTTTGAACAATTATTGATCTAATATATATATGTCAGAAAATGTCACAAAAATTGAATTTGGATAGCTTTTTTGGATATCAATTGTTAAACACATAATGCTTAATAGTTTATCCTCAATAAAAATACTGTGATTCACAAAAATTCATCCAGAATCTCTTCCATACGTTTGAATATTAGTTCTCGTGTATGAGATGATACTGATGAATACTTTGACATTAATTGAAAATAATTGATCATATAAAGCGATGCAAAGGCTACAGCATCAACTTCTGCCGGCTGGTCGTCAAAATTATCAAGGCCAATTTCCTCAGCCGATTTGAAGTCATAGTGTTCGGCATTGGTTAGGAACTGCCATCTGACGCGTAAATTATGTGCAACATAGAACAAGAACTCTGAATCCGGTTCATCGGTTGCAGGAATAAAAAACTTCTCTCCTGTAAATTGTTCTTTTCGTGTGTCGGTACAAGTTTCCAAAAAATCATTTGTTACCTTAGGGACATCAATCCCTAATACAAAACAGACGTCTGTAATAAAGTTACCAACAAAATCTTTAACCATTGGTTAATCCTCCCTTTTCGATTGAGTGTAATCTGTAAAATTTATTTTCTACACTATATATATGTCAGAATTTAAACTACAAATAAAAATTACATACAGCTATTTTTTAGTATGTATTGCGCACTATGAAGATCGGTCGTTTTTTAATCATAACCCGAAGCCGCTTCGTGGCGCCTTCAACATGGAAATAATCTGTCTGTCTTACGAACAACTCAGCGTATGAGAAACGCTTTCTAAAAAAACTAAACGTATTAAGCATCTCTTATCAGTCCTATACGACAAGGTGATTACCATCGTCCTACCCACCACCGCACCTTCTCAACAGCCAGCCGCTATATTTTACCTTCTTGAAAGCGCCGCGAAGCGGCTTCTACGGAGGTTCACAAAAACAACAGTACCCTTCCTCTACACCGATGCCTTAAGCAACGGGTTAATCTGAACAGCGCAGTACTTATATATATGAGCGTCAAATTAGCGTGGGCTTTCATCATAAAATGAAACTGTTAATCACTGTGTCAACTAGGACTTTCTATTACCTCCCCATCAATGAATATATGTCTGCCCTAGAAAGAAATGTTGTGTGCACTATGAAAATTGTTTATTTGAGCAACTCCTAATACCGCTTCACGGTGCCTTCATGAGATGAAAAGTTCGCCGTTGTACACTCATCCAGGATACCCAGACCGTCCCCCGTCAGCAGCCCGGCATTTTAATCCTAAAGAAGGCACACTTCAACCAAAAACAGCTACAGCCTCCTCATAAATTTTGTTTGCAAAACAATGCCTATGACGGCTTTTGTATCAGCATGTATGCTGGCAAATCGTCTGATGACAGTAAATGGTAATACGATTTTTTAGCATTTTATATTTCTAATCGCCATACCCAGAGCGTTGTTAACAAGTGTGCTTTGTGTTCACGCCTTACGGCGTGGCTTTCAGGAAGGTAAAACCAAGCTGTTGAAGTACTAAGAGAGCGTTTAAGTATTTTAGCTTAACGGTTCATAAAACACCTTATAAACGATTCTTGAAAGCAAATTTACTTGAAGTAAGCAGTATACTACACCGTTGCAGCTAGAACATAACGTACGCATTTTGATAGTAACGTTTATTCAATAAGGTTATATACAACCGCTTTAGCAGTTCTTATAGATACGTACACAAAAAAGCAGTAGTCCCACCATCTAAAACAGAGAAGACAACTTTAAACACAAAAAGCTTATTTCAAACTTATGAAGTCCGAGAACTGTTTACAAAGTTTGAATAATCACTTTCTAGAACACTAAAGCTTCATCACGCTAATTAAGAACCGTGAATCAAATAATGCTTACATTTAAGAAAAGTACACGTACCTTGTATGGCAGAACATACTGTTATACCGCTTCACTTTGCCTATAGCGATAACTGACCACATAGCCTTTAAAGCTATTCTCAAATTGTTCAAATAAAAAGCCGTTCTTTTCCAACGTCGAATAACAACAGCTTCCCATTTCATCTTTCCTGAAGGCTTTTTAATATTTCAAAAAAAGAAATGTACCTGTCCCCACAAGTAATGCTAGTAATAACCAGTGCAACTAATTCATACCGAAAGCGCTACAATGGATCAAAATAAGTAGTGTTCCCATACCCACTATCCCAGTGCCCTAGCACTGGATAAATCAAAATCAACAATATATATATTGTTTCTTTGAGTGAGAAAAATAACGTGACATTTTACAATTTACACGCTAAAAATCGCATGGAATTTTCAGTTGTAAGAAATAGTAGTTAATCATTAGAATACATGATTCGTAAAAATAACCCCTTAGTTATACTAAGAGGCTATTCGTATTTACTATTTTAATAATCAGCTCCTAATTTCTTAAGTGCTTCTTCTAATGCTTCGTCACCTTCATCAATTTCGATAATTCCATTATCAGCATCAAGTTCTTCACCATAAAAACTATTTTCCATAGCTGCTTTCTTTTCATCAGCTACTCTTGCGTACATTTCGTTAATCATTACTTCCTCTTCCTCGCTACAGTCACGTTTCCACTCTTCAATCCAACGATATTTGTAAAACTGCTCGTCCACATCCCCCTTACTAAAAAGAGTATGCGTGCTCTTATCATAATCAACAACAAAAGGATTCTTAATACGAATACTACCATCAACACGGTTTTTTGAGATCAGAACCATTCTATAATTTGATTCGCAGTTTTTTGAATCACGTTTCCAATTGATGATACATGACAGAGAGTTTTTAATATCAGCACTTCCTGAAATGTTATCATTAATGTTTTCTGGGGCCGAACCACTCTGTTCTTTTCTCGAGTGTGCTACTAACACGATAGCAAGATTTCCGAGATTCTTTGCAAGACAAGCTAAATCTTTACAGACTTTACTTTGTCGGCTATATGTATCGTTATCTCCTTTGACTGAACTCTGAAGAATCATAAGATTATCTAACACTACCAAACCTACTTCATCATGAGAAGAATTACTGGAACGAAGTTTATTGGAAAAATCAATAATTTTCTTTTTGATATCTTCAAAATCCAAGCCGTCGGTTGTAGAATTATCCAAATTCCATAGATAACCGCTTAACCACAATCTAATTTTTTCTTCACACAAATGGTGCACATCTGTATATGGTTTTCCGGACTCATCTGTATATGTGGTGAGAGCATACCTTCCTCCAGCCATATGTACAGCCTTATCCATCACAGCTCCATCACCATCCTCGCCTAGAAGATACATGGATGGAATATCCTTCTCAGCCGCTTTAATCATGATTTTAATTAAGAATGTAGTTTTACCCGTGTTTTCAGGTGATGTAATTCCAGTGGTATGTCCTACCCAGATTCCACCCTCAGGGTATCCTCCACCCAAAAATGCATCGACTTCTCTGATGCCAGTTGGAATTTTAACTAACGTTCTAATGTTAATACGTTTTTCCCCTGTTGGATTTTTGCAAAAATCACTTAAATCAACTTTACTCATGTTATTTATCCTCCTTATTTGATTTTTTTGTCTTTTCAATATATTCATCGAGATTCACGCAACCACGCAATTTTCCCTCAACAATCTTGATGTAATTTTCATGTTCGAAACTAACAGGTTCCTGCTTCAAAAGCCAATCAACATCCATTCCATTACTACCCATTTCATTCTTCAAGAAATGATTTTTGCTCACCATATTAATCACCATAAGCAGTCTTACCTCCGCTTCTTTGATTGTAATGTTATTGGTTCTCATCTCCAACTCGAGAATTGATTTGATATTATAAATACGACGATCCGTCATAATTTTAATACAATGATTAGGAAGACTTTTGTTCCAACAATCTTTAAACACTTTTAAGAAATCCTGAAGCTCTTTATCAACCTCAACTTTTGGCAATTCTTGCGAACGTTTACGATTATCAACTTTTAATTCACTCAAAACCTTTTTTTTAATTTCATTGTAAAGTTCTTTTTTGATCATATCTTTGATGCTTCTAATTGCATCATCCGGAAACATACTCAGCAGAGACTCAGCATCATTCTCCTCCATATCATCTTTTTGAAAGCGAGGAAAATATTTCAATCCTTTTTCGGTGAGACGATAATTATTAGCAGGACGTTTACCACCAGAAAGCATCTTTTCTTCCTTATGTACTTTGATAATCCCCTCCTTTTCAAGTGTTTTAAGTGCTGTTCTCACTTGACTCAACGATAACTCTGGTAACTCCTTTTTCACAATATCTTCTAATGACAGAAACACCCACGCTTCGCCGTTAATCATATTTTTCTTGGTTCTCTCGTTGTGAAGCTGCCATTGATAAAGAATTCCTGCAACAATTGCCGGTGTGTACTTTCCTCCAAGATCAGCAGCTAAACGACGCTGGCAGACTACTAAATCGCCAAATGGAATGGGTTTTTTATATTTCGATTTTTTATTACTATTACTCATTCGCAATTCCTCCTTAGTGTAATTTGATTTTTTAAGTTTTAAATGATACTATAAAACTAGTAATTGTTCCTATTGACTTATCTATACGAACAATATTGCTCATCTCAAGCTTAATTATGTAATCATGGGGTTCACTCCTTTCTGTATTTCCTTCGTGTGGTTATCCGCTTCACTATATATATGTCAGAAAAATCAAGTAGCTTAATTTTTACATACAGCTATTTTCACACACAAAAAAAGACCTTGGTTCATAATCCAAAGTCCATCTATCTTTTCAATATTAAGTGCAAGAGTTTTTATATTTATCAAAAAAATTCGTCAAATATATTTGCTTTGACTTCTTCTTTGACTTCTTCTGTTTCCTTTTCTTCTGTTTTAGTTTCGCTTCCAGCCTTTTCTTTTTTGGCAGCTTCAAAACTAACACCGATAGTGACATTACTAGCAGGCATTTCGAAAGTATAATTACCTTCATCATTTGCAGTAACCTTACCATCTTCAAGAGAGGCTACAACAGTTCCGTCAGCATTTTTGACTTCAATTTTAGCTGCATTGAATCCTTTTTCCGGTTCAACAGCAACCTCGACTTTGTCTCCCTGTGCATGAGTTGCAGGATCCTGTGTCTTGTTTCCATCGGTTACAAAAGAGGTCGTTCCATTTTGCGTCTGGCTAAGTGTCGCCGTATAGTCCTGAGCAATCTCGCTCTCAATCCCCGATTCTTCCGCATAAACGGCAGAGTTAGGAACTGCTGAGGAGAATGCCATCAGAAAAGAAAGCGTCGAAGCCAAACTTCTTTTCAAAATAGTTTTACTCAATTGGAATACTCCTTTCTTTTTAGAACTTTTAGTTCCTTGATGTCTTACACATCAGCAGCAGAGCATTATGGCGGATGATTTCCACGTTGGACTTTAGCCAATGGAAAGACCGAAATTATTTTCGACCGGCTATCCTTTACCGGTCTGTTTTTGGTACGATAAAAAACAGTACCGGTTATAATATGTAAGAAAAACATTTTTAAACTCATTCGATTGCACTAAAAATCAGGAACTTTTTTTATTTTTTTGTTTGCAATTGAATAATAATAGAAAAAACGGGCAAAAAAATAGACCCAATCATCTATGATTGAGTCTGTCCATCCCCTATTTTAATTCGTTATTTTCTTTTTCCACAAGAAGAGCATTTCTGACCGGTAACTACTGTTTCTGTCCAGGCCGCTTTATCAGTAACAGTTCTTGTACCAACTTTTACTCTCTGAGTTTCGTATACAGCGTCATGATGAACTGTTTTATAAATATCATGAAAAGTACAAGAATGTCCATTCTCTAACATGTGTTCGGTCATCTCATCAGGGTTAGATGTAGTGAAACCGCACTGACGACACTCCTGCACGGACTTAACGTAAACCTTCTCATCCCAGGCATCTTTCACTTTAACCTGTCTATTTTCATAAACATCTTCCTGATGGGTTTGTGCTGGATGATTCACAGTCTTTGTAACGTTAACCCAGGTGTGTGTGTGAGATGGCTTGCTGTTTGAGCCGTTTCCGCTATTTGAATTGTTTGAACCAGAATTTGGTTTGCTAGAGCCTTCTCCATTGTTTGAACCAGAATCTGGTTTGTGAGATGGCTTGCTGTTTGAGCTGTTTCCACTATTTGAATTGTTTGAACCAGAATTTGGTTTGCTTGTGCTTCCAGATGTAGAAGGCTTTTTAGTTTCTTCCTTCTTATCATCCTTTTTCGCTTCTTCTTTCTTAGCTTCTTCTTCTGGATTCATTGTTGGTGCAGCTGTAGTTTCAGGTTTTACTTCTGTCTTGGCAGAAGCATCAACTACGTCGCCTCCAGTTACAGCTGTAGAAGCAGGAGCTTTCTGTTCTGTCTTGACTTCGGTTCCATCAGACTTTTTAACAGTTTCTCCATTATCTGTACGGACCAGCTTATCCTGATCAGCAAGCTTCTGCGCTTCATCTCTGTTTACAACGACTGTATCTTTTTTAACCTTAACGGTTTCAGTTTTAACCTTGTCAGCAGATTTCTTATCTGTCTTGGTTTTGTCAGCAGATGTCTTATCCTTTGCAGTCTCAGACTTGATGAAAGCATCTCTGAATGCGTCATAAGCTTTACGATCAGCTGTAATACTGAAAGTAATCTTGTAATTTCCTGTTTTTGAAGTGTCTACTTTAGAACTGTCTACATCAATGCCTTTCACGATAGAGCTGTCGTATAACACTCCATCAAGATAATCAACGTCCCTGGAACCTTCTAATACATACATATCATCGATACCAGTATATGTATCTTTGATTGCGTCCTCGTCAAGCTTAGCCGAATTCGCCGCTGCTTTATTCGTACTTTCCACTTTTGTGTCTTTCTTTGCGCCGCATCCTGTTGCTGCTCCAGCAACCATGAGCGCAGCTAAAATCATTGAAATTCTTTTTACATTCTTGTTTGTCATTGATAATTTAAGCGATGAACCATCGTATCAATCCAAAGGGTGGAAATCGCCGTCTCCTTTCGTACTCATTAAACCTCTATTTATATAATAAAAAATCATTTCCCTTTTGTGTAAAACATAATTACTACTCCAACTGTTAATATGCTTTATATCCTACTCCTACGTTCTGCAAAGCCGCAATTCTATGGTTGCAAGAAGGATGACCCATCTCTAGTAGCTTTAATCCGAATTTGAATTCCCTAGGCATGCAATTATCAAGATAAACGCATAGTGCCTCCCCATATCCGCATTGTGCAACATACCTATCCGCTTCAAACTGATTTGCCCTAACACCACCACGAATGAATAAGAAACAAACTCCCATCCACGCTGATAAGCATACAATGGATGAGGCAAAAAGAAATGCGCCCATCATTGAATCACTCTCCGTTAAAAGGCCTTTACGTCTATCACCAAAATTCATATAAACCCAGCCAACCACTATAGCAAACAGTCCCAGTATTATACTAATCAGATTACTACCAAGCATGAAAAGCAGATAATCGGGATCCATTATATGAATACGATAAAGTTCTGCAAGCACCTTTGCCTTAAATACCTCTTCCGGGAGTTCTGTCATCGCGTATGATACTCCAATAGAATTCATTCCAAATGCGTAAACCACCGCTTCATCGGTCTTCATCTGGTAAACTTTGATATCATCTGGAAGGGTTAGCCCGTTCTGACGTGCTTCTGCGATAATCGCTTCCACAGGTATTGTAATTGATTCTATCATATCTGTTAAACCGCAAACTTGACACATTAAAAATGAATATAAAACTGCAGAATAAAAT
>ERZ1026884.1526-NODE-1526-length-12186-cov-6.155799_pt1 | contig 12186 bp, 10 predicted proteins | sample MGYA00380172_ERZ1026884 | MGnify/ENA primary metagenome ERZ1026884 (study PRJEB33269, sample SAMEA4719808) | human gut metagenome | biome: human-associated habitat; feature: organic feature; material: feces | place: Cameroon | collected 2013-10 ... | reverse complement strand
ACCTCGAACATTTATGGGAGGATGCAAAACTCACCCATGTACCTAATCTCGACTAGTCAGTCTCTCCCATCCCACATGATGGAAAAGACACTGTTTTACGACAAAAAGTTATACATGTCATAATATGGAACAAAGCAATAACATGAAGCCTCGTGGCAATGGCGGACCAAAGATGCCACGATTTAATATGACCTGGCTTTTCACCATCTGCCTCATCACCATGATTATCCTCTTCTTCACAGGAGGAGGCGATGCGATTGGAGGCAGTGCTGCCAAGGAAGCCACATACACCCAGTTCAAACAGTATGTAGACAAGGGTTATGTGCTCAGTGTTGTGGCCAATAAAACAGAAAGCACCCTCAAAATATACATCAACCCGAAATATACGCGCGATGTATACAATATGCCGGCAAAGTCTGTAGGTCCTAACCCATACGTAAAAGTACAGTTCGGCTCGGTTGACGAAGTGGAACGCTATGCCAACCAGATGTTGAAGGAAAAGAAGATACGCTCCTTCAGCTACGACAACCAGAAGGATAACGACTTCTTAAGCACGCTCTTCAATCTGGCACCTCTGCTCTTCTTCGTATTCTTCATCCTTTGGATGTCTGGAAGATTCAGCGGCGGTATGGGCAGCGGCGGTATGGGCGGCGGCATCTTCAGCGTGGGCAAAAGCAAAGCTAAGATGTACGAAAAGGGAAATGCCATCGGCATCACCTTTAAGGATGTGGCCGGACAGGAAGGTGCCAAGCAGGAAGTGAAGGAAATTGTAGACTTCCTGAAAAACCCACAAAAATATACCGACTTGGGTGGTAAGATTCCAAAGGGAGCCCTCCTCGTAGGCCCTCCGGGAACTGGTAAGACCCTCTTGGCTAAGGCTGTTGCCGGCGAGGCTGGCGTACCTTTCTTCTCCATGAGCGGTTCCGACTTCGTTGAAATGTTCGTAGGTGTAGGTGCCTCACGTGTACGCGACCTGTTCCGTCAGGCTAAAGAGAAATCACCTTGTATCATCTTTATCGATGAGATTGATGCTGTAGGCCGTGCCCGCAGCAAGAACCCAGCCATGGGTGGTAATGATGAGCGCGAGAACACCTTGAACGCTCTCCTTACAGAGATGGATGGTTTCGGCACCAACAGTGGTGTCATCATCCTTGCAGCTACCAACCGTGTAGACATGCTCGACAGCGCCTTGCTCCGTGCCGGACGTTTCGACCGCGAAATTCACGTAGATCTCCCTGGTTTGAACGAACGTAAGGCTATCTTCCTGGTTCATCTCAAGCCTATCAAGATAGACGAAACAGTAGATGTTGATCTACTGGCACGCCAGACTCCAGGTTTCTCGGGTGCAGATATTGCCAACGTTTGTAACGAGGCAGCCCTCATTGCTGCACGCCACGACAAGAAGGCTGTTTGCAAACAGGATTTCCTCGATGCAGTAGACCGTATTGTAGGCGGTCTGGAGAAGAAGACTAAGGTGATGACTGCCGACGAGAAGCGTAGCATCGCTCTCCACGAAGCAGGCCACGCAACCATCTCATGGTTCTGCCAGTATGCCAACCCTCTCATCAAGGTTACCATCGTGCCTCGTGGTCAGGCTCTCGGTGCAGCATGGTATCTGCCAGAAGAGCGCCAGATAACCACCAAGGAACAGATGCTCGACGAGATGTGTTCATTAATGGGTGGACGTGCCGCAGAAGAACTCTTCACCGGTCATATTTCGTCAGGAGCCATGAACGACCTGGAGCGCGCCACAAAGAGTGCTTATGGTATGGTAGCTTATCTCGGTATGAGCAAGACGTTGCCAAACATCTGCTTTTACAACCGGAACGAATATGCATTCCAGCGTCCGTACTCTGAGTCTACAGCCCGCGAGATAGACCAGGAAGTTCTGAAGATTGTCAACGAGCAGTATACCCGTGCCAAGAACATTCTGATGGAGCACAAGGAAGGCCACAATGCCTTAGCAGAACTTCTGATCAAGAAAGAGGTGATTATGGCAGAAGACGTAGAACATATCTTTGGCAAGCGCCCTTGGTTGAGCCGTTCGCAGGAAATCATGGAAGACGAACAGCCTAAGATTGACGATGACGCCGTAAAGGAACTTCCTGAAGTTCAGGCTGCCATCAAGGAGCATGAAGAGAACCAGAAGAAGAATGCTGATTCTGATGAGACTTCCAAGAAGGATGAAGGTTCGGAAGAAAACAAGAACGAATAAAACAAACCGATATGACTGACAAACAGAAGAATCTAGTGATAAGATCCATCACAGGCGTATTTTTCGTGGTGTGCATGGTATCTTGCTTTCTCAATCCCAGGGCAATGGTTATCCTGTTCGCCCTCATTACCGGATTGAGCATCTGGGAGTATTGCGGATTAGTTAACCAGAAGGAGAATGTTACGGTAAACCGTTTCATCAGCACCGTAGCGGGTGTTTACTTCTTTCTTGCCGTGGCAGGTTTCCGCATGGGTATTGTGGGCAATTTTGTGGTTTTCGTACCTTATCTGCTCACCATCCTCTATCTCTTCATCAGCGAACTGTATACAGGCAACAAGGATGCCATCAACGATTGGGCTTATACTATGCTCTCTCAGTTGTACATCGCCTTGCCTTTCTCGATGATCAATGTATTGAGTTTCGAGACATCAGCCTTCGATGGTCAGATACATTACGACATGCTGCTGCCTTTGAGCATTTTCATTTTCCTCTGGACCAATGATACCGGTGCCTATTGCAGCGGTTCGCTTTTCGGCAAGCATAAGCTCTTTCCTCGCATCAGTCCAGCCAAGAGTTGGGAAGGTAGCATAGGCGGAGGCATATTCGTACTGATAGCAGCAGGTATCATCGGCTATATTGCCAACGATGGCGAAGCCCACCGTCTCAGCATTCTCGGTTGGGAAGGTTTAGGTCTAGTTGTGGTATTCTTCGGCACATGGGGCGATCTGGTAGAAAGCCTCTTCAAGCGTACCCTCGGAGTAAAGGATAGCGGCAACATCCTGCCAGGACATGGAGGCATGCTCGACCGCTTCGACTCTTCGCTCATGGCGATACCGGCAGCAGTAATCTACCTATACACCATCCAGTTGTTTGGATAATACATCTTTTATGAGATAAAGGCCAAACCTGCAGTTTGGCCAAGCACAAAGAAAGGCAGGGATTCCTCAAAGAACCCCTGCCTTTCTTTTTTTTCATATCACCATAAAAAAACACAAGTAGCTTCGTTGGCTCACGAAAGTACGTGCGATAAACTATGCTGTTATCTGTTATATTTCTTCAGTGCCTGCTTCACCATCTTGCCCCATGGCTTGATGAGATCATCTGTAATCTTTATGGGTGGCTGCATAGAAATGAAGGGTATACATCACATTCTCCACACCCTCGATAGGGCTCTTTGCCACGATATCAATATCCTGGTCCCAATGCGGACAGCCCATCAGGATGATATTATCCGGATCATACTTTCTGATTTCCGTGATGATGGTTTTAGCGTATACCTTCAAATCTGCCTTAGTCAGCAGTTCTGCAGCGGATTGATATCCGCCACAGAACTGAAAGAGATTGCTTTTTATCAAAACATTTCACCTTTTTCCTGTTCTTCTTCAAAGCGTTCACCCTTCTGGGCTTCCTGCGCCTCATACTGTGCCTGGGCTGCACGCTGCTGAGCCTCACGTGCCTTAGCCTCAGCCGCCAGTCGGGCTTTTTCTGCTCTTATTCTTGCCAGTTCAGCCTCTTCTTCAGCTCGCTTCTGCGCCGCCAAAGCTTCCTCTTCGGCACGTTTCTTAGCAGCCTCGGCTTCAGCTATCGCCTTCTGGCGCGCACGTTCTGCAGCCTCAGCTGCAGCTTTGGCTTCAGCTTCAGCACGCTCACGAGCCATACGGAGAAGCATTTCCCTACGCTTAACCAGAAGATCAAACATGATGCCCGCAGCCTCATCCGGCGCAACCTTATCGCCTAACTGAGTTCGAACTTCCTGATATTCTGCCAACATCTTATCCCTGCCAGGTTCTCCCGGAAGAATCTGATAAAGTTCGTTGGCAATACCATCAACCGAAAAGCGGTCGGCAAGCATCTCCGGCACAATCTCCTTATTGGCGATAAGATTCACCAGCGAGATAAACTTCACCTTGATGATATGCTTGAAACCGAAACGGATGAGATGAGGTACAGGCGTTTCATAACATACCACCTGAGGCACATCAAAAAGAGCCGTCTCTAAAGTTGCAGTACCACTGGTAACAAGAGCTGCCGTAGCATGCGACAAGAGCGGATAAGTCTTGTTACGCACCAGTTTGACAGGTGTACCTTTGATAAACTTCTCATAGTAAGCATCGTCTATCGAAGGAGCACCGGCAAGTACCATCTGATAATCTTCAAAACGCTCAGCCACCTCAATCATCGCCGGCAGATTGTCTTTGATTTCCTGCAGACGGCTTCCTGCCAGCAAAGCGATAACAGGGCGATAAGTGTCAAGATTATTCTCCTGACAGAATTCCGTAAAGCTCTGATGATATCCCGACCTGAACTCCCCTACTTCCTGAGCCGTAGGATTACCTACATAGTGAATAGGATAATGGTGGTTCTTTTCGAAGAACGGCACCTCAAATGGCAAGATTGAGAAGAGTTCAGCGATATCACGTTTAATGCTGCGGATCCGCCACTCCTTCCATGCCCATATCTTAGGAGAAATGTAATAATAGGCAGGGATATTGGTGTTCTTTTTCAAGAACTTAGCTATCTTGAGATTAAATCCCGGATAATCTACCAGTATCACTACATCCGGCTTCCATTTCACAATATCTTCCTTGCATCTCTTCAGGTTCGAAAAGATGGTACCCAAATGTAGCAGTACAGGCACAAAGCCCATATAAGCCAACTCCTTAAAATGCTTGACGCGAGTGCCACCTTCAGCAGCCATCAAATCACCGCCAAAGAAACGGAATTCAGCAAACTCGTCTATTTTTTTCAACGAGCGCATCAATCTGCTGGCATGCAAATCTCCACTAGCCTCGCCTACTATCAGGTAATACTTCATAATTCAAAATTCTTTAACCAATCATAATCCGTTACATCAATCTTAGTTGGGGTAATAGCGATGTAACCATGATTCACAGCCCACTGGTCGGTATCCGTTGCCTCCGGTTCGTCATTACGGTATTCACCCACCATCCAATAATAATCATATCCATGCGGATGAGTGCGATGATCCACCTCGTTGATCCAGGAGCCATGAGTCATCCGGCAGCCCTTGAAACCCTTGAACGGAGGCAAAGCCGGGAAGTTGACATTCAGACAGGTATATTCTGGCAATCCCTTCTCCAGCACCAGCTTAACAACCTTCAGTACCCCATCGCGCAAAGGAGTGAGATCAGCATTTTCATCATAATTACAACTGCTGAAGGCTATGCTTGGAATATGCTGCATACAGCCCTCCTTAGCTACGCCCATAGTTCCCGAATAATGATTATTCACGCTCGAATTGTCACCATGATTGATACCGCCGATAATCAGATCAGGCTTGCGATCTGCAAGAAACTGATCCAACGCCAGTTTCACACAGTCAACCGGTGTGCCGCTACATGACCAAACCTCAACATCATTCCCCATATTGTGGCGACGCTTCAGGCGCAAGGGAGTAGTAGCCGAGAATGCACAGGCGAATCCCGAACGGGCACTTTCCGGTGCTACAACCAGCAGGTCGCACCAGTCTTTCAGAAAGCTCACCAGGGTCTTGATTCCATTGGCATGATAGCCATCATCATTCGAAATTAATACTAACGGTTTCTTATTTTCCATAAAAATATCTTTCTTTTTGGTGCAAAAGTACGAAAAAACCTTTAAAGATAGCGACTTTCTCACAATATTTTTGTATCTTTGCCGAAAATTTACTAAGAAAATGGGAAAAATCATCGCATTAGCTAACCAAAAAGGCGGTGTAGGAAAGACTACTACCACCATTAACTTGGCAGCATCGCTTGCCACGCTAGAGAAAACTGTACTCGTAGTGGACGCCGACCCACAGGCAAACGCTTCCAGTGGATTGGGCGTGGACATCAGCGAGGTAGACTGCTCGCTCTACGAATGCATCATTGACCATGCAGACGTGCGCGATGCTATCTACACCACCGACATTGATGGACTCGACATCATTCCTAGTCATATCGACCTGGTAGGTGCCGAGATAGAGATGCTGAATCTCAAAAATCGCGAAAAGGTGATTAAGACATTACTGCAGCCTATCCGTGACGAATACGACTACATTCTGATAGACTGTTCGCCTTCGCTCGGCCTCATCACCGTCAATTCGTTGACAGCAGCCGACAGTGTCATCATCCCAGTCCAATGTGAATATTTCGCTCTTGAAGGTATCAGCAAATTACTCAACACCATCAAGATCATCAAGAGCAAGCTGAATCCGAAACTCGAGATAGAAGGTTTCCTGCTCACCATGTATGATAGTCGTCTACGCCTTGCCAACCAGATATACGACGAGGTGAAACGCCACTTCCAGGAATTGGTGTTCAAGACCGTTATCCAGCGCAACGTGAAGCTGAGCGAGAGTCCGAGCCATGGTCTCCCAGTTATCCTTTACGATGCTGAAAGCAATGGAGCCAAGAACCATCTGGCCTTGGCAAAGGAGATTATCAACAAGAATAGTTAAGATTTGGAAATTGAACCCTTTTAGAAAGTTCAATGTTCAAAATTAAAAGTAAAAAAATGGCAGTACACAAGAAATACAACAACGGTACAAAGAGCAACGCTTTAGGACGCGGACTCGATGCCCTCATCTCTACCGAGGGAGTGCGCACCCAGGGCAGCAGTACCATCAATGAAATTCCTCTCGACCAGATTGAGGCGAATCCCAATCAGCCACGCCGGGAGTTTGACGACGAAGCCCTACATGAGCTCGCCGAAAGCATCAAGGCCATAGGCATCATCCAGCCTATCACCTTAAGACAGGTTTCAGAAAACAGATTCCAGATTATCGCCGGTGAACGCCGCTGGCGCGCTTCACAACTTGCGGGGCTGACAGCTATCCCTGCATACATCCGCACCATCAGCGATGAGAACGTAATGGAAATGGCGCTCGTAGAGAATATCCAGCGCCAAGACCTCAACGCCATAGAAATAGCACTCGCCTACGAACACCTTCTGGAAAACGAGGGTATGACACAGGAGAAAATTTCAGAACGTGTGGGCAAGAGCCGTGCAGCTATCGCCAACTATCTGCGACTGCTCAAACTTCCTGCCCAGGTGCAGATGGCACTACAGAAGAAAGAAATCGACATGGGTCATTGCCGTGCCCTACTGGCCCTCGACTCACCTTCGCTGCAAATCAAGTTGTTCAAGGAGATACAGAAGAATGGTTACTCTGTGAGAAAAGTTGAAGAGATGGTACAGCGACTCAAGAGCGGAGAAGACATCGAGAGCGGTAAGAAAACCATCACGGCTAAGGCTCAGATGCCTGAGGAATTTACACAACTCAAAAACCGCCTGTCACAGTTTCTCAATACCAAAGTGCAGTTCACCTGCTCTGCTAAGGGCAAGGGAAAAATCAGCATTCCATTCGCCAACGAAGAGGAGCTGGAGCACATCATGAATGTTTTCGATCAGTTAAAGCAAGAATAAAAGTGAAACTCAGTATATCACAAATCTGTTTGGCAACCCTTCTGCTCCTGGCACCGATGGGCGCACAGGCACAGAAGTCGAAACAAAAAAAACAAGTGACCGATGTGCCAACCATTGCATCAGCCGACTCGGCAAAAATAGCCATAGACTCGATGCTTACCGCACAAGACAGCAGCAAACTGGCAAGCCTCACCCAACCAGCAAAGCCTGTACGCAAAAAGCGCAACTGGGCAACCTGGCGACCTGATACCAAGCGTGCCATGTGGTTGGCACTTGTATTACCTGGTGCCGGACAGATATACAATCGCAAATATTGGAAACTGCCCTTCATCTATGGCGGTTTCGTAGGCTGTACATACGCCATCACCTGGAACAACCAGATGTATCACGACTATTCGCAAGCCTACATGGATATTATGGACGATGACCCCAACACCCAGAGCTACAATCAGTTTCTGCACTTGGGTGCCCAGATCAACGAATCGAACATAGAACGCTATAAGGAAATCTTCCGCAAGCGAAAAGATAAATATCGCCGTTGGAGAGACTTGGGAACCTTCGTCATGATAGGCATCTATGCCTTCTCAGTGATTGATGCCTACGTAGATGCATCGCTCTCGGAATTTGACATCTCCGATGATCTCTCGCTCAGAATAGAGCCTACCATGCTGAATAACGGCAACAAGACTGCCAATCCGCTGCGGTCTGGAAGCCTCGGCGTAAGTTGCTCACTCACATTTTAATGCGTGAGGAGTTAGAATACACCTATATATATTATAACGCAAAATAGAAATTAGAAACATAGACGAGATAAAACATCAATATGAAGAAAATACTAGTCATGGCAGCAGCGATGCTGTTCAGCTTACAAGGCATTCATGCCCAAACCGACGTTACAGAAGAAACAGATAGCGATGATATCATCACCGTTACCGACAAAGACGGAAAGCAAGAGGAAATCGAAGTACCAGAGGGAATGGAAGATAACCTCGACAGCCTGCTCCACCTTTACAATGCACAGACTTACATGATGGCAGATACAACCTGCAAATACCGCGATGTAAACCCTGTCTTCGAGAAGGAAGTGTATATCGACCGTCTGAAGAGAATGCCTACCATCATCGAAATGCCATACAATGAGGTAGTACAGAAATTCATAGACCGATACAGCGGCAAACTACGCCGTTCGGTAAGTTTTATGTTGGGAGCAAGTAACTTCTACATGCCTATCTTCGAAGAGGCATTAGAGGCTTACAACCTGCCACTGGAACTGAAATATCTGCCAGTTATTGAATCGGCACTCAACCCTAAAGCTGTATCACGCGTTGGTGCAACAGGTTTATGGCAGTTTATGCTGCCTACCGGCAAGCGATATGGACTGGAAGTAAACTCACTCATCGATGAACGCCGCGACCCGGTAAAAGCATCCTATGCAGCCGCTCACTATCTGAGCGACCTGTACAAAATATTCGACGATTGGAGCCTCGTGATTGCAGCTTACAACTGCGGTCCAACCAATGTCAACAAGGCCATCCATCGTGCAAAAGGCAACGCCGACTACTGGAACATCTATCCATATCTGCCAAAGGAAACACGTGGATATGTACCAGCTTTCATCGCTGCCAACTACATCATGAACTACTACTGCGATCATAACATCTGCCCTATGGTAAGCGAACTGCCAGTAAAGACAGACACTATCGTAGTATCAAAAGATATCCACCTGGAGCAGATTTCCAAAGTGCTGAACATCAACATCGAGCACCTGCGCAATCTGAATCCACAGTATCGTCATGATATCATCAACGGATTGAACCATCCGATGGTATTACGTCTTCCATCTACCCTCATCGGTAGTTTCATCGACCAGCAGGACAGCATCTGTGCTTACAGAGCCGATGAACTCTTTCTGAAGCGCGCTACAGTAGATGTCAACGATGCACAGCCTACCTATAGCCGCCCACGAAGCAGCTACAGTCGCCACAGCGCTTCTTCACGCAGCAAGAAGAGCAGCAAGAAGAGCAGCAAGCGAGATAGAAACAGGAAACAAGGCAACAAGAGTGTAACCATCAAGAATGGTGATACCCTTTCAGAAATAGCAGCACGCCACGGAACAACCGTTAAGAAACTGCGCAAACTGAACGGCATCAAGGGTAACAGTATCCGTGCCGGAAAGAAAATCAAAGTGAAATAAAAGAACTACGTCCGCTGTAGTTTTTTTCAGTCTAATTAAGAACATTATTTATTGGAGGGACCCACTATGGATGACCAGAACTTGAAAGACCTCGAAAGAGAGCAGGCTGATAACCAGTTGATTGGCGATGCCTTTCAACACCTGCTTGACACCTACCTGAGTTCGCGACACCGCAAGAAGGTAGATATAGTGACCAAGGCATTCAACTTCGCCCGACAGGCGCACAAAGGTGTGCGCCGCCTCTCGGGCGAACCATATATCATGCACCCTATCGCCGTGGCTCAGATAGCCTGCGAGGAGATGGGGCTCGGATCAACGAGCATCTGTGCCGCACTGCTTCATGATGTGGTAGAAGATACCGACTACACTGTAGAAGATATCTCAAACATCTTTGGAGCCAAGGTGGCACAAATCGTTGATGGACTCACCAAGATCAGTGGTGGAATCTTCGGCGATAAGGCATCAGCACAGGCAGAAAACTTCAAAAAACTGTTGCTCACTATGAGCGATGACATCCGTGTTATCCTTATCAAGATTTGCGACCGCCTGCACAACATGCGCACGCTGGAATCGCAACCAGCCAACAAACAATACAAGATTGCGGGCGAAACCTTGTATATTTATGCACCTCTCGCCAACCGATTGGGCTTGAACAAAATCAAGACCGAACTCGAAGACCTCAGTTTCCGCTACGACCATCCACAGGAGTATGCCAATATTGAGCATAAACTTGCCGATACCGAATCGCAGCGCGATACCCTCTTCGAGAGTTTTACTGCACCTATCCGCGAAGAACTCGACAAGTTAGGCGTAGAATACAAAATCAAAGCACGCGTGAAGAGCCCTTATTCTATTTGGAACAAGATGCAGAACAAGCACGTTACCTTCGATGAGATTTACGACATTCTTGCTGTGCGCATCATCTTTACGCCAAAGGTGAGAGCAAACGAAGTAAACGAATGCTTCAATATCTACGTAGCCATCAGCAAAATCTACAAGAGCCATCCTGACCGTCTGCGCGACTGGTTGAACCATCCGAAAGCAAACGGTTATCAGGCACTCCATGTTACCCTGATGAGTAAGCAGGGAAGATGGATAGAAGTGCAGATCCGTTCCGACCGTATGGACGAGGTAGCAGAAAAGGGGTTTGCTGCCCACTGGAAATACAAAGAAGGAAACGAAGGTGAATATACAGAAGATGAGAACGAACTGAACGACTGGCTCAGCACCATCAAGGAGATTCTGGACGATCCGCAGCCGGATGCCATGGACTTCCTCGATGCCATCAAGCTGAACCTCTATGCTTCAGAAATCTTCGTCTTCACACCAAAGGGAGAAATCAAGACGATGCCGGCAGGCTGTACTGCCCTCGACTTCGCCTTCCAGATTCATACTTTCCTGGGCAGCCACTGCATTGGAGCCAAGGTAAACCATAAGCTGGTTCCGCTGAGCCATAAGCTGCAAAGTGGCGACCAGGTTGAGATTCTTACTTCCAAGAGCCAGCATGTACAGGAAGAATGGGTCAACTTCGTCAGTTCAGCCAAGGCAAAGAGCAAGATTCTTGCCATCCTGCGCCGCGATTCACGAGAGGTTCAGAAGAAGGGAGAAAACATACTCACCGAATGGCTCAAGAAGAACAGCATCGAGATGAGTGCGTCGGTGGTAGACCGCCTATGCGATTTTCATAATATCCAGAAGCCTGAAACCCTCTTCCAGTCATTGGGAGACCATCAGATTATCCTGGGCGATAAAGACTTCGATGAGTTGCAGGGCAAGCCTAAGAAACAGCAGGCCAGCAGCTGGCGCAATTATATCCCATTCCTGGGCAAGAGCAAGGAGAAGGCTCCAGAAAAAGGCATCGTAAAACCTCAGGATCTTTTCGTGGTGGGCAAAGACTTCAACAAGAAGAAGCCACTCATCCTGACCGAGGAGAATATCAACCAGTTTATCTTCCCTAGCTGCTGCCATGCGATTCCTGGCGATGACGTTATGGGCTTTATCGACAACAAGAACCGCATCGAAATACATAAGCGCTCTTGCAGCATAGCAGCCAAACTGAAGTCCAGTTTCGGCAACCGCATCGTAGATGCCAAATGGGATATGCACAAGCAGATACTCTTCGATGCTACCATCGAAATCAAGGGTATCGATCGTAAGGGCATGCTGCTGGATGTAAGTAAGGTGATTAGCGACCAGTTGGGTATCAATATCCACAAGATAACAATCAGTAGTGATAACGGCATCTTCGACGGAACAATCGAACTCCGTATTCACGACCGCGAAGAAGTCAAAACCATTATGAATCAACTCCGAAATATTGATGATCTGCAGGAAGTACAGAGAATCCTATAAGTTAGGAGTTTATGAT
>ERZ1026884.1518-NODE-1518-length-12240-cov-4.965531_pt1 | contig 12240 bp, 9 predicted proteins | sample MGYA00380172_ERZ1026884 | MGnify/ENA primary metagenome ERZ1026884 (study PRJEB33269, sample SAMEA4719808) | human gut metagenome | biome: human-associated habitat; feature: organic feature; material: feces | place: Cameroon | collected 2013-10 ... | reverse complement strand
ATTGAATATGTTTTGTAAATTTTTATTAAATTTTAAGATTTTTTCTATTTAATTTTTTATATAAAAATATAATTTTACTATATGAAAAGCGGTGCGTTTGTGTTAAAATAGGGATGTATATTATATACATCAAGTTAAGATGACAAAAGGAGAACAAAAAATATGGCTAAAGTTTTTCGTATTTTTGTTGAGAAAAAAAGGGGAAACGACATTGAAGCAGGCCAAACTCTTGCAGATTTGCGTGACAATGTAGGGTTAAACGCTCTTGATGATTTAAGAATTATCAATCGTTACTATGCACAGGGCCTTACCGAAGAAGAATTTAATCTTGCGGTAAAGCAAATTCTTTCAGAGCCAAACCTTGACAATGTTTATACCGAACTTTCAATTCCGGAAGATTACAGGTATTTTGCAACTGAATTTTTGCCGGGGCAGTATGACCAAAGGGCAGATTCTGCCGCACAGTGCATTCAGCTTTTGACTGCCGGTGAACGCCCTGTTGTTCAGTATGCAAAAATCATTGCAGTTAAAGGCGACATTACCGATGATGAATTTGAAAAGATTAAAAATTACATCATCAACCCTGTTGAATCAAGGGTTGCATCGCTTGAAATTCCTGAATCACTTGACATTAAATCATCAATTCCTGCCGACATTGCAAGAATTGACGGCTTTATTGAAATGAGCGATGAAGAAATCAAAGCTTACCATGCATCAATGGGCTTTGCAATGAGCATTGCAGATTTATGCTGGGTAAGGGATTATTTTAAAAATGACGAGGGCAGAAACCCAAGCCTTACAGAGCTTAAAGTTATTGATACATATTGGTCTGACCATTGCCGCCACACCACTTTTGCAACAGAGCTTGACGAAATTAAAATTGACAGCGGAAAATATACCGAAGCTATCAACAAAGCTTTAGAGCAGTATTTTGATATAAGAAAAGAAGTTTACGGTGACAGGGATAAAATCGTTTGCCTTATGGATATGGCTTGCATCGGTACAAAGGTACTTAAAAAGCGCGGTTTTGTTAACAACCTTGATGAAAGCGAAGAAATCAACGCTTGCTCAATCGAAGTTCCTGTTCAGATAGACGGAAAGACAGAGCAGTGGCTTGTTCAGTTTAAAAATGAAACTCACAACCACCCTACTGAAATCGAACCTTTCGGCGGTGCTGCAACTTGCCTTGGCGGTGCAATCCGTGACCCGCTTTCAGGCAGAGCTTATGTTTACCAAGCAATGCGTGTTACCGGCGCAGGCGACCCTACCACTCCTTTTGAAGAAACACTTGATGCTAAATTGCCGCAAAGCAAGATTACCACAGGCGCTGCTGCCGGATATTCAAGCTACGGTAACCAAATCGGCCTTGCAACAGGCCAAGTTACAGAGCTTTATGATGAGGGTTATGTAGCAAAGAGAATGGAGATTGGCGCTGTTATAGGTGCATCACCAAAAGATAATGTAAAAAGAGAATGCCCGCAAAAAGATGATGTAATCGTACTTCTCGGCGGAAGAACCGGCCGTGACGGTTGCGGCGGTGCAACAGGCTCATCAAAAGCACACAACTCATCATCAATTGAAACCTGCGGTGCAGAAGTACAAAAGGGTAACCCACCTACCGAGCGTAAAATTCAGCGTTTATTCCGCAAAGCCGAAGTGGCTAAAATGATTAAGCGTTGCAATGACTTCGGTGCAGGCGGCGTTTCCGTTGCTATCGGCGAACTTGCAGACGGACTTAAAATCGACCTTGACAAAGTACCGAAGAAATATGACGGACTTGACGGAACAGAGCTTGCTATTTCCGAATCACAGGAAAGAATGGCAGTAGTTCTTGATAAAAAAGATGTTGAAAAATTCATTAAATTTTCAAATGAAGAAAACCTTGAAGCTACCGTTGTAGCAGTTGTTACAGATGAAAACAGGCTTGAAATGACCTGGAGAGGTGACAAAATTGTTGACCTCAGCCGTGATTTCCTCAACACAAACGGTGTAACCCAGCACGCAAAAGTTGAAATTACATCGGTAGATGAAAATAAAAATTACAGAAATGAAGTGCCAACCTGCCTTGAAAGCCTTTCACTTGCAGACGCACTTAAAGCTAACCTTTCACGCCTTGAAGTTTGCAGCCAAAAGGGGCTTGTTGAACGCTTTGACTCATCAATCGGTGCTTCAACCGTACTTATGCCTTATGCCGGCAAGTATCAACTTACCCCTGAAGAAGCAATGGTTGCAAAAATCCCTGTTTTAGAGGGCGAAACAGACACAGCCACTGTTATGGCCTACGGTTTTATTCCTAAACTTTCACGCTGGTCACCATTCCATTCAGCAGCATTTGCTGTATCGGAATCACTTGCAAAGCTTGCGTGCGTCGGCTGTGACCCATCACAAGCAAGGCTCACTTTCCAGGAATATTTTGAAAGACTTAACGATGTACCGTCACGCTGGGGCAAACCTACCGCTGCACTTTTGGGTGCGCTTACTGCACAGGTTGGTTACAAATGCCCGTCAATCGGCGGTAAAGATTCAATGAGCGGCAGCTTTAACGACCTTGATGTACCGCCTACCCTTGTTTCTTTCGCAGTGGGTATGAGCGAAGCTTCAAAAACAGTTTCTGCACAATTTAAGCGTATAAATTCAACAGTTAAACTTCTTGAACTTCCTATTGATGATGAAACAGGCTTGCCGATTTATGATAAGGCTATGGAACTTATGGTAAGCGTATATGAAGGAATAAGAAACGGAAAAATCCTTTCAGCTTCTGTTATTAAAGAGGGCGGTGCGGCCGCTTGCATATGCAAAATGGCATTTGGTAATAAATTCGGTTTCACCTTTGCACAGGGGCTTGATAAGCAAACTTTATTTGCAGCAAAGGAAGCTTCATTTGTAGTTGAACTTGCAGATGAAAATACATATGACGGTATCACTCTCGGTAAAACAAATGATAACGGTGTATTTATCATTGACGGGGATGTGCAAACCGTTGACGAACTTATCGGGGCTTGGTGCGGCAAGCTTGAAAAAATATTTGCAACAGATTCAGGCAAAAAAGCCAAAATGCCATATGATGTTCCTCTTTACAAGGAACGCTCAATATTTGTAGCTAAAAATAAAGTTGCAAAGCCAAAAGTATTTATTCCTGCATTCCCGGGTACTAACTGCGAAGTTGACTCGGCAAGAGCATTTGAAAAAGCCGGTGCAGATGCAAGTATCCTTGTAGTAAACAACCTTTCATCATCCGCTATCAATGAAACAATTGATAAAATGGTAGAAGAAATTGAATCGTCACAAATCATTATGCTTCCGGGCGGTTTCTCCGGCGGTGACGAACCTGAAGGCTCAGGTAAATTTATTGCTACAACATTCAGAAATCCAAAGGTTAAAGAAGCAGTTACTAAACTTCTTAACAACCGTGACGGTTTAATGCTCGGTATATGCAACGGTTTCCAGGCACTTATAAAGCTTGGCCTTGTACCTTACGGTGAAATCAAGGAAATCGGCGAAGATGACCCTACTCTTACATTTAACACAATCGGCAGGCACATTTCTTCAATGGCTTATACAAGAGTTGCAAGTGTTAAATCACCTTGGTTTAGCAGTGTAAATGCAGGCGATGTATTTGCAGTGCCTATCAGCCACGGTGAAGGCAGATTTGTAGCAAATGACGATGTAATGAAAAAGCTTATTGAAAACGGACAGGTTGCAACACAGTATGTTAACCTTGAGGGTACACCTGTAAGCGATATGCCGTTTAACCCTAACGGTTCTGTTTGCGCAGTTGAGGGTATTACATCACCTGACGGCAGAGTCCTCGGTAAAATGGGCCATGTTGAAAGAAAAGGCAATGACCTTTATGCCAATGTTCCGTTTGAAAAGGATATGAAAATCTTTGAAAGCGGCGTAAACTACTTTAAATAATATAATACATATCGAAAGGAATTAGCAGATATGAAATATGTAGTTGTTTTATATGACGGTATGGCTGACTATCCCGTACCTGCACTCGGCGGTAAAACACCAATGATGTGCGCAAAAAAGCCGAATATGGACTTTCTTGCAAAAAGGAGTGAAGTTGGACTTATCAAAACTGTTGCCGATGGTTTAAAACCCGGCTCTGATGTTGCAAATATGAGCGTTTTAGGCTTTGACCCAATGAAATATTATACCGGCAGAAGCCCGCTTGAAGCTGCGTCAATCGGTATTGATATGAAGCCGAGCGATGTTTCACTTCGTACAAATCTTGTTACTCTTTCGGAAGATGATTTACCGTATGAGCAAAAGACTATTGAAGATTACTGCGCAGATGATATTTCAACAGAAGAAGCAGAAATACTTATCAAATATATAGATGAAAAGCTTGGTACAGATGAATTCAAGTTTTACCCGGGCGTATCATACCGTCACTGCTTAATTTGGAATAACGGTACAACCGACCTTGGCAAAATGACACCTCCACACGATATTACAGGCAAGGTTATCACAGAATATCTTTCAACAAGCGAAAATGCAAAGCCGCTTATTGAATTGATGAAAAAAAGCTATGACTTGCTAAAAGACCACCCGGTAAACATTGCCAGAAAGAAAGCAGGCAAAAGACCTGCTAACTCAATTTGGCTTTGGGGTGAGGGCAAGAGGCCTGCACTTTCACCGTTTGAAGAAATTTACGGCATTAAAGGTGCGGTTGTATCTGCTGTTGACCTTATTAAAGGTATCGGCGGCTGTGCTAAAATGGAAGTTGCCGAAGTTGAGGGTGCAACAGGATATATTGACACCAATTTTGAAGGCAAGGCAAAAGCCGCAATTGACTGCTTGGAAAGAAATGACCTTGTATATGTTCACTTTGAAGCTCCGGATGAATGCGGCCACAGAAATGAGCCGGAAAATAAAGTAAGGGCAATTGAACTTATTGATGAGAGAGTTTTGCCGATTATTTTTGACGGACTTAAAAAATATGATGATTACAAAATTATGATTTTGCCTGACCATCCTACTCCGATTGTTACCCGCACACACGCAAGTGACCCTGTTCCTTATCTTATTTACCACAAGCAAAATGAAATTGACGGTGTTGACACCATCAATGAAGAAACAGCTAAAGAAACAGGTAACTTTATTGAACACGGGCCAAGCATTATGAAGCATTTTTTAAATGATTGAGAATGTAAGGCGACCAATGGTCGCCCCTACGATATTTCCAAAATATGACCGCCGCTGTATGGTGGAATTTCTTTCGACTGCGTAGGGGCGAACAGTGTTCGCCTGCAATATAAAATAATAAGGTTGTTTATTCACAACCTAAACAAAGGAATATTATATTATGAAATTAGGTACAATTTGTGTGCAGGGCGCATACCGCCCAAAAAACGGCGAACCGAGGGTTTTGCCTATTGTTCAAAGCACAACTTATAAATACGATTCAAGCGTGGAAATGGGAAATCTCTTTGATTTAAAAGCAAGCGGATATTTCTATTCACGACTTCAAAATCCGACTAACGACACCGTAGCAGGCAAAATCACTATGCTTGAAGGCGGTGTGGCAGGTATGCTCACATCAAGCGGGCAGGCTGCCAACTTTTACGCTGTATTTAACATTGCGCAGGCAGGTGACCATATTGTAAGCTCATCTGCAATATACGGCGGCACATACAATCTTTTTAATGTTACTATGCGCAAGCTTGGAATTGATTTTACTTTTGTAAGCCCTGACGCTGACGAAGAAGAAATCCAAGCCGCATTTAAGCCGAATACAAAGGCTGTTTTCGGCGAAACCATATCTAACCCAAGCCTTGATATTCTTGATATTGAACGCTTTGCAAAGGTGGCACACAAAAACGGTGTTCCGCTTATAGTGGATAACACCTTTGCAACCCCGATTAACTGCCGTGTATTTGATTGGGGTGCTGATATTGTAACACATTCAACCACCAAGTATATGGAAGGGCATGCTTCCACAATAGGCGGTGCGATTGTTGACAGCGGTAATTTTGACTGGGAGCAAAATGATAAATTCCCGGGCTTAACAACACCGGATGAAAGCTATCACGGTATTACATATACCGAAGCTTTCGGCAAAGGCGCATATATTACAAAAGCAACGGTTCAGCTTATGCGTGACCTCGGCTCAATGCCGTCTCCGCACGATGCATTTTTACTTAATGTTGGGCTTGAATCACTACATCTTCGTGTGGCTCGACACTGTGAAAATGCGAAAAAAGTTGCAAATTATCTTAAATCGCACGAAAAAATCGCTTGGGTTAACTGCCCAATGCTTGAAGATGATAAGCAATACGCAAAAGCGCAAAAATATATGCCAAACGGAACTTGCGGTGTAGTAAGCTTCGGAATTAAAGGCGGCAGAGAGGCAGCCACAAAGTTTATGGATTCGCTTAAACTTGCGGCAATCGTTACCCATGTGGCAGATGCAAGAAGCTGCTGCCTGCACCCTGCTTCAACCACTCACCGCCAGCTTACAGATGAGCAGCTTGAAGAATGCGGTGTAAGTGCCGACCTTGTGCGTTTTAGCTGCGGAATTGAAGACAGTGAAGATATTATTGCCGATATTGAGCAGGCACTTGCACAAATTTAATTAAAGGAAGTAAACGAGTATGGGTGAAAAAGCAAACAGCAATGAAAATAAAGTTAATACTGCAAATCACAGCCATTCGCACACCCATACTCATTCGCACGAACATACAAAAGAGGTTTCAAACCGCCTGGCCCGTGCAATAGGCCACTTGCAAAAAGTTAAGCAAATGGTTGAAAACGGGGATGACTGCTCGGATGTTTTAATTCAGCTTGCGGCAGTTAAATCTGCACTTAATAATACAGGCAAGGTGATTTTGAAAGACCATCTTGACCACTGCATTGTACACGCAGTTAAAGAGGGTGATACCTCTATGCTTGATGAATTTAACAACGCTATTGACAAATTCGTAAAATAGAATATAATGATTATAGGTTTTGAAAAAGCATTGGGTATCGGCGACCTGCAGTCGCCTGATAATCGCAAATACAGTGCATTTTCAAAATTAAATAAAATATTTCAGGGCGAGGTGTAATTCCTCACCGGCAGTAAAGTCTGCGAACCGCTTTTGCGGCCGAAACGGTGCAATTCCGTTACCGACGGTTAAAGTCCGGATGAGAGAAATGTTTAAAGCAAGGTATAATAATATCTTGCAAGGTCAAAGCATTGCGCCCCAACTTTCAGTTGGGGCTTCTCTTTTGCCCAAAAGGAGAAAATTATGGAAACAAAACAATCAACAAAAATTCGCACCGTCACAGGCACGGCTATGCTGACGGCAGTTGCCGTAGGTTTGCAGTACATCGAAATTTCAATTCCGATTATGCCGAGCTTTATTAAGCTTGATTTTTCGGACTTACCGGAACTTATAGGCGCATTTGCCTATGGCCCGCTTGCCGGTGTACTTATTGCACTGCTTAAAAATTTGATACATATGGCAGTCAGCCAAAGCGGTTTTGTGGGTGAACTTTCAAACTTCTTACTCGGTGCATCATTTTCGCTTGTTGCCGGCTTGATTTATAAGCATAAAAAAACAAAAGGCGAAGCAATGATAGCAAGCGTAGTGGCTTCACTTGTTATGGCGTTAATCAGCGTGCCTTTCAATTATTTTGTGATATACCCGCTTTATTACAATGTTTTAGGCTTCCCACAAGCTGCAGTTTTGCAGATGTATCAGATTATTTTGCCTAAAACCAAGAGTATCTTGCAGGCACTTTTAATCTTCAATCTGCCTTTCACTTTTGTTAAAGGGCTTATCGTTTCAATAATAACAATGATTATTTATAAGCCGCTTTCACCGATTTTGAAAGGGAAAAAATAATAAAACGAGAAAAAAGGTTCGGAAAATCCGAACCTTTTTTATTATTTGTTTTGTTTTATGCTAACGGAAAAGCTACCTTTGCTTTAAACAAGTCACCGTCTATTGATAAATCAAGCGTTGCATTTTGAACCTTGCAAAGTTCTTTTGCAATTGAAAGGCCCAAACCGTTACCCTCGGCAGTTCGTGATTTATCGCCGCGTACAAATCTTTCCGTCAGTTCATCAGGTGTAATATCAAGCGGCTGGGCGGAAATATTTTTAATTTCAAAAATACCCTTGCCGTTTTCCTCATAAACACTGACATAAACACGGGTACCCCTTGCACTGTACTTGCGTGCATTTGAAAGCAGATTTTCAACCACTCTGAATGCTTTTGCTCCGTCGGCTGTAACATTTATTGGCTTTTCACCCTGCTTTACAACGAGATTAAGATTATTTTTTTCAAAATCCTGCTGCACATCAACAGTTGATTGCAGGCAAAGTTCCGATAAATTCATCGGCGTAAGGTTAACCGTAACATTGCCGCTTGTTACTTTTGACGCTTCAATCAAATCATCAATAAGCCTTTTAAGCTTTGCGCCCTTATCATCAAGCACATGGATATATTCCTGCGCCTTCGGATCTGAAATATCGCAATTTTTAAGCAAATCAACATAAGTGATAATAGATGTAAGCGGAGTTTTTAAATCATGGGAAACATTTGTGATAAGCTCCGCACGAAGCCTTTCATCCTTAACTGCCTTTGCTATCGCATTTTGAAGCTCAACATTAGTATATTTCATACTATCGGCAAGAATTTTGAGCGACTGCGGGAGAGAATCAATTGCCATCGGCAAATCAATATGCTGTGATGCAGCATAAATAATTTCATCAAGTGCCTTGAAATACTTGCACACCGCCCTGAGTGCAAATGTATTTGCAACTATATCGCCCACAATAAATATAATACTGAAAATAGGAAGGTCAACCGCGAAGAAAAATGCAATAATTATCATCAAAACGATATTTACTGCAAAAAATGCAAGCGAAAGCAAAATTATATTTCTTACAAACGTCTTTGGCTTATAAGCCAAAAGCTTAAATGTGCCGAAAAACTTTTTATTGAATTCGTGACATTTTTTAAAGAATTTGACTGATATTTTAAATATGAATTTAAAAATATAGTAAAGCGCAAAACCGAGCCAATATAAAAGCAGGTGCTTATAAAACTTCTTGTCGCTTTTGCTCCACCTTGAAATTGAACAGCAAAGTTCAAAAAGAAGCGCCCAACAGCCAAGGCAAATACCGGCAAAAATCGCAGTGAGAAGCGTTATATCATAATACTCATCAGATGCGCTTATCAAAAGCGCAACAAACCCGAATCCGCTACCGCCGACTATACCAAGCTGAAGAAGAAGCGGAATATAATCTATAAATATCAGCTTTGCAGGCGAATTTTTATCTTTTTTGCCTACTATTTTGAAATAATAAAACGCAATAGCAACAGAAGCGACAAGCAAAATTACATCAATAATTGTAAGCTTAACAAGATTATCATTAACCTTGCCTGCATAATCGTTAAACTGCCTCATAGACTCAAAATAGTTTGAAACATTAGGCTCGTTTTTAGCGGTAATAATGTAGGCATAAAGGGAATAGTCCTTTGCCTTGAAGTTTGCCTGATTGCTTTCCATTATGTTTTTAAGCGTTTTTTCAGGAATTTCCTTGCTTTCGATTTTGCCGTTTTCAATCTTAAAGCTATCGTGCTTTGCCATAATATCTTTTACGGGCAAATCCGTGGTTTTATAAGCAACCTTATTATTTTTTACGATTATGTATGCAATGCCGTCACCGTCACTGATACCCCAATAATCAAAGTTCTCATATTGTGTTAAAGCGTTTTTTACATAATTATCATATTTTTTTTCAATATCCTTATAAAGCATACTCTCATAATTTTTGAGAGTTATGTTATCGCAACTGTATGAAAAATCATCTAAATCGACGCTGTATTTAAAATAGTCTGCGGTGTCTACACTATATGAAGCATCTTCTACATAATAGCTGATTGGATTGGTTTCGCTGTACTGTATATCGTTTTGGTCAAAGCCGTCCTCATCAATAGTTAGCTTGTCAAGATAAGAATTAAGCTGGCTCATCACATTATTATAAACACTTTTGCAAACCTTCTCCTTTTGAGAATCAAGATGCTTTTTAAGCCCCTTTGTGTCTAAATGCGCCGTGTTTACTCCGTAGGCTATATTATGCTCAATTTCATACTGAACAGCGGTATTCAGAGTATAATTTGAATAATCCTTGCCGTTTACAGTGTTATTTATAACGGTCAAAACCTCGGCAGTAGTCAAAAATATCGCCGAAAGGCCCGTTATAAGTGCAAGAATTATGCACAATAATTTTCCTAAATAAGAATACTTAAATTTTTTCACATTTGTATCCAAGGCCATACACCACCTTTATATATTTCGGATCTTTTGGGTTGATTTCTATTTTTTCACGGATATTACGGATATGCACTGTTACTGTTTTTTCACTTGTAAAGCTCGGTTCATTCCACACTGCTTCATATATTTGTGAAGATGAAAGCACTTTGCCCATATTACTCATAAGATATTCCATAATCTTATATTCAATAGGTGTTACTTTAACACTTTCACCGTCAACAAACAGGCATTTTGCGTCTGTATCAAGCACAAGCCCGCCCGTTACAAGCCTTGTAGGTGTTGCAACCATACTGCCGAGATTTACATAACGCCTGATTTGCGATTTTACCCTTGCCACAAGTTCAAGCGGGTTAAACGGTTTAGTTACATAATCATCTGCACCAAAGCCAAGACCTGTAATTTTATCCGTATCCTCACTTTTAGCTGAAAGCAAAATTATAGGAAAATTATATTTTTCCCTAATTTTTAAAGTGGCTTTAAGTCCGTCAAGGCGGGGCATCATAATATCAAGCACAACGCAGTGAATATCATTATTTTGCACCTTTTCGAGTGCATCCCGGCCGTCCACTGCCGTAATAACATTAAATCCTGCGTTATCAAGATAAATTCTTAATGATTCAAGGATAGCCTCGTCATCATCGCAAACAAGTACATTTTGCATATCAATTCTCCGTAATAAAATATTTTCCATCCGATGATTATATTTAACAACATATAATCTAAAGCGTGGCAAAGAAAAAATAAAGAAATAGTAAAGATGATTATATTTTATAGTATATAGCGTGTATTGTCAAACTCGGCAATGACAAATAATTATTGATTATTGTGTTAAATAATGGTAAAATAAAGCAACGAGTTATTTATTTAACAGTGTGATAAATAATTGATATTTTCAAGGAGAATGAAATGGCAAAAAAAGACGGAACAGTAGATTTAAGAATACAAAGAACACAGAAATCAATAAAGCAGGCATTTTTCGAGTTAATTGAAGAGGAAGGATTTGACCATATATCAGTAAAAGATATTACCGCGCGTGCAATGATAAGCAGAAACACATTTTACCTGCATTACAGTGATAAATTTGATTTATTAAACAAAATATGTGATGAAATTGTATTTAAGCTTTTTCTCGGTGTAGGTAAGCAGTTAAGGCGTGAAACAAGAAAGCTGCGAGTTGATACATACGGTGCGGCAAGTGTAATAAAAATGGGAATTAAAACTATTGAGGAAGACAGGGAGGCTTACAGAATATTACTCACAAGTTCAGGCTCTGATTTGCTCACCCAAAAGCTTCAGCAGGCAATTCGCCGTGCGTTTGACCTTATCAAAAGCGATATTGATTCAATAAGTGAATATTCACTGCAATACATAATTTCAGGCATCTGTGGAATAATCAAATATCATGTTACCCACGAATATTCAAATCTTGACAGCGAAGCTTACCATTTTGCCGAAATTCATTTTGGCGGGCTGATTGAAGCTATGGGAAAGTCAAAAAGGAACGGAGCTATAAAGAGTGAGCAATAACAAAAAATCCGAAAAAAAAGCCGGAACGAAAATGCGAAGTTCCAAAAACTTTAAAATAAGTACAAGGATTATGCTCACCGCTATTTTGGGTATACTTATACCTATATTTTTAATCGGTGCATTCTCCCCTGTTTTGATATATTTTACAGGCTCTTATTTCAACATTTCAAGTGTTACAACAAATTGTTACAGCACAATAAACCAAATTCAATGGGCGCAAACAATCAGCAGTATTTCAAATGCACTTTTATCAGAGGGTGAGGATAAAGAGAAGCTTGATGGGTTAAATGAATTTGTATCCCCTATTGAAAAGCTTGGTTCAAGCATATATATTGAAAAAAACGGAAAACCGTTTTACTCCTCCTCCAAATCAGATATTTTAGAAGAAGCAAATAAAATTGTAAAAGTAAATAAAAATGAAAATTTGAATTATTT
>ERZ1026884.1516-NODE-1516-length-12249-cov-3.320075_pt1 | contig 12249 bp, 10 predicted proteins | sample MGYA00380172_ERZ1026884 | MGnify/ENA primary metagenome ERZ1026884 (study PRJEB33269, sample SAMEA4719808) | human gut metagenome | biome: human-associated habitat; feature: organic feature; material: feces | place: Cameroon | collected 2013-10 ... | reverse complement strand
ATCCCGGTGAGCACTCCGACGAAAGCACAGAGAAACAGATTGTCGGAGTGACCGTAGTCAAAGGCAGTCCGGCAGCCGACCACGACAAAGGCTGCGAGTCCTGCACTGTCTGCCGTGTTCAGAATAGCATCGCTGAGCTCCGGCTTTCCGGACAGAAGTCTGTGGATGGAGCTGTCTCGGACGAGGCAGACAAAGGTAATCAGAGAGGTCAGTGCGGCCACGGCAACATAGATGGGTGCGCGGAACATCACAGGCGGTGTTATCCCGAGAATCAGGTCACGGACCATTCCCCCTCCGACTGCAGTGGCACAGCCAAGAACCACCGCGCCAAAGATATCCATCTTCCGGTCTCGTGCAACGACTACGCCGGACACGGCAAAGGCGGCGGTACCAATCATTTCAAGAATAAAGATAAATTCTGAGAAGTTCATTTCTGCTCCCGTTTCAAATTGTTTTCTTCTATCATGGAGGACTTCTGTTTCTTTTTCAAGAGATAACCGTTCAGGGATCTTCGGTCGGTTTTTCTTTCCCCTCAGAAACCAGATGCCGGCAAAATAGCCAAAACAAGGCCAACCGATTTGGATGTGGTTACGCGCTTAACTACTGAAAAATGTTCGGGTACATAATAAAATAATCAGGAAAGAAAGCCGCGCAGCGTTCTGTGACTTATCCTGCAATGTGCGATCCCTGCAGGACGTGACAATTGTGAGCAAGCATGTGAGTAAGAATGTGAGCAAGCATGTGAACAAGATTGTGAGCAAGCAAGAAAGTAAGAAGAGAAGAAGATAAAAAGATAAAAAGATAAAAAGATGGAAGAAGACAGAATACGGATTTCAGATGTTGCGGATGCACTTGGGGTAAGCAGCGCAACGGTTTCCAATGTGATTCATGGAAAAACGAATAAGATGTCCGAAAGGACCTTAAAGCGGGTGCAGCAGGAGCTCGAAGACTCCGGCTACATTCCCAATATGGCGGGGATTCTTCTGGCTCAGAATACATCACGAATCATCGGTGTCGTCATTCACGACAATGAGAAGTACGAGGGAAAGGTTCTTGAGGATGGTTTTGTAATGGCCTCCTTAAATGCTCTTTCACACGAAGTCAATAAAAAAGGCTATTTCCTTATGATCAAAACGACGGCGGATACAGAGGAAATCCCTGTTTTTGCGTCCATGTGGAATATGGACGGGATGATCCTCATGGGTTTCTGCGAAGCAGACTATGAATATCTGAGAACGCGGATGCGAATTTCGTTTGTTGTCTATGACGGATACTTCGAGGAATGTGCGAAGGTCGTGAACCTGGTCATTGATCATTATGATGGCGGCCGTAAAGCCGGGACCTTGCTTCGTGAGCTGGGCCATACAAAGGCATTGTGCCTTGCGGATAATGGCATTTGCATGGACAGGGAACGAATGGATGGCTTTCGCGATGCCTTCTGCCCGGGAGAAGTCCTTCGCTGGAAAATACCCATCACAGAATCGGAACGGATTCTCTGCTATGAGAAGAGATTTCCGGAACTCCTTGAAGAGCACATCACAGCGGTATTTGCTGTCTCAGACCATTATGCCCTGGATTTCATGCGTTTTCTGCAGGGAAAGGGAATGGATATTCCCGGCGACATTCAGATCATCGGTTTTGACGACAGCGAAGCGAGCAGAGAAAGCAGACCGGCGCTTACTACCATTCATCAGGATGCGGTCCTTCGGGCGGAAACCGCACTGAACTGCATAGAGGCATTGAGAGACGGGAAGGCGTGTGATTCCAGAATCGTACTGCCTGTAACCATAATCGAAAGAGAAAGTACAGGAAGAAAGTGAAGCAATGATGTCAGAATTTATGAAGAACCTGTGTAAAATAGCTGTTCCGGTGGCACTGCAGAGTATGCTGCAGGCATCGTTTTCCATCATTGATCAGCTGATGATCGGCCAGCTCGGAGAAACCAGTATCTCGGCAGTAGGATTGTGCGGAAATTATTCGCTGATTTTTTCGGTGTTAACCGGTGCGGTGAGCACGGTCGCCGGCATATTGATCGCTCAGTTTATCGGTGCCAGGGAGGAAAAAGAGGCCTGGTGCAGCCTTACGGTAAGTGTGACAACTGCACTGATGATTTCTTTTGTTTTCCTTGCTGCTTCCGGGATCTGGCCGGCACAGATCCTTTCACTCTATACTTCAGATGAAGGAATTCTGGAGGCAGGGACTGCGTATTTCCGTATTCTGGCTTTTTCCTATGTTCCGATGGGCCTGAGCAGTGTTCTGTCGGCCTGGCTTCGTGCAAAGAACCATGCAGTCATTCCTTTTCTGGCGAGCCTTGGCGGCGTTGTGATCAACACGGTACTAAATTATGTCCTGATCTTTGGAAAATGCGGATTTTCTGCGTTGGGAATTCGGGGAGCAGCTGCGGCAACCCTGATTTCACAGGCTGCAGGCTGCGCGCTTATTTTTATTGGTTTTTCCTTCTGCCTTCACAAGGATAAGGAAAAACCGGTGCCTTCGTTTCACTTTACGAAGATTACAGCGCGCGATTACGGGAAGATGATTTTGCCGCTTCTGATCAGTGAATTTCTGTGGAGCCTGGGGCAGAATGTCGAGTCTGCCGTTTATGGCCGCCTGGGAACAGACAGTCTGGCGGCCTATACGCTGACGTGTCCGGTTCAGGGGCTGATGATCGGTGCTCTGAGCGGCCTATCGGCTGCGGCGGGCGTTATGATCGGAAAGAGACTTGGGGAAAAAGAATATGAGCTTGCCTATCTGGAATCGAAGAAAATCATGGCAGCAGGTCTTGCAGGGGCGGTGCTGACTTCGCTTATGCTGGTGCTGCTGGCCGGCAGATATACGCAGCTGTACCGTGTGGAAGAGACTGTGCGGGTGACCGGGAAAATGCTTCTTACGGTATTTGCCCTCTATACACCGGTGAAGGTGGAGAACATGATTCTTGGAGGCGGAATCATGAAAAGCGGCGGCGACACCAGGACTATCATGCTGATTGATACGATCGGCACCTGGTGTATCGGAATACTGCTGTGCCTTCTTGCAGCCGGAACATTTCACTGGGAGATCACTGCCGTGTACGCACTGCTGACCACAGAAGAAATCTTCAGGCTGGTCATTACACTGATTATTTTCCGGAAACGTCAGTGGATGATCAGCCTGTCATAGGTCATGATGCCTATGTCAGATTCCCGGGATCGTAGGTGACATTGGCAAGCTTTCCGTCCCGTCGAAGGAGCGTTTCCGTGTCGACCGGTTTGGCAACGAGCGCCGGCTTGCCCATGAATAAAATGGCAGAAGCGTCGTCATTTCTTCCGCTCAGAATTTCATCGGTCAGTTCGATCATCTGATCCAGAATCTCAGGGCCTCCGATATTGTGCGGGTGGGAATAGAGTACCTGCCGGAATTGCCCGCCATAACGTTCCTTCAGGTGAACGAGCGCATCATGATACACCTGCATGGGCGGTGAGTCCGGGGCAGAAAAGAGAAGCGTCCAGGAATTCAGAGCATCTCCTGTCAGAAGAATCCCGCCGGGAGCGGTCTGCTCCTCCATAAGAATGCACAGGCTTCCGCATGTGTGACCGGGAAGCGGGATGAGCGTCAGACATATGCCGCCAAGGTCCAGCGTCTTCAGGTCTTCATAGGAGCGCAGAGCTGTGGCTGCATCTGCAGAAATCAGGCGCTGCCCGATATGCTCTGTAGATTGTGCGACGCCGTTTTCCCGGAGGTAGCTGATGCGCATGTCCTTGTCCTGATGGCGAAGGGCCAGATCATAGTCTGCCGGGTGAAGATAAACCTCTCCGAATTCTCCGATTCCGCCCGCATGGTCCAGATGGCCGTGCGTCAGGAGAACCGAGTACGTCTGTCCGAAGGCAAGGTCATTTGCGGGATCCTCCAGAAAAGAACGAAGGCTTCCGTAGCCAAGTCCGGTATCAATCAGAATACCGCTGTTCTCTCCTTTGATGTAATAGGTAAAAACGTTGCCGGGCATCCGGATCCGGATGATATGGGAACTGATCTTTTCCACATCGAAAAGATGACTGTCATTGGTCTGATAAGGGTTTTTGGTGTGCATAGGAATCACAATCCTTTCCTGATTTCTTTCTATCATGGAGGAAGAAGTCTGCTTTTTCAAGCTGAAAAGAGCCTGGTGACATTTAAACGATAGGATTGCGGGCGTCGGCCACTGCACACAGTTGCAATTTGCACAAAAATATTGCGGGAATAACTGTCAAAGTGCTGAATCTAACGGAGCATGATAAGTAACCTCTTGCAATTTTGTCAGAAAGCGGTATATTGGAAACAGTTCCGGAAACGATACCGAAACCGTTGCCGGAAACGGTCTCAGGGAACAAAGGAAGACCATTGTGGTCATTTCAACACCCAAAAAGGAGAGGACAGAATGAAAAAGAGAGTATTGGCACTGGTTCTTAGCACGGCCATGGTCAGCGGAATTCTTGCTGGCTGCGGCAGCAGCACAGGGGAGAGCAGCGAGCCTGCTGCATCTACAGAAGCGACTGCAGAGACAGAAGCTGCAGATACCGAGGAAGCAGCTGAAGAGACAGAGGCTGCAGAGGATGCGGAGATTCCTTCCGGAAGAGTATATCTGCTGAACTTCAAGCCGGAGACAAACGATGCATGGCAGGAGCTTGCAGGCGTTTACAACGATCTTGGCGGAAATGTTACGGTTCTGACTGCTGCAGACGGACAGTACAAGACAACGCTTCAGTCTGAGCTGGCAAAGAGCGAGGCACCGACTGTTTTCAATATCGGAAGTGCTGCAGATGCACAGACCTATGCAGATTATATCTATGATCTGAAGGATTCCGAGATTTACAATCACATGACCGATAAGAGCCTTGCAGTAGAATATGACGGCAAGATCGCAGGCGTTGCAAACTGCTACGAAGCTTACGGCCTTATCTACAACAAGACCATCCTTGAGGACTACTGCACGATGGACAACGCAGTTATTTCTTCTGTGGATGACATTCAGGATCTGGACACTCTTGAGAAGGTTGCAGACGACATCAACGCAAGGATCGATGAGATCAACGAGCAGTTCGGAACCGATCTGACAGAGGCCTTTGCTTCTGCAGGACTGGACGACGGATCTTCCTGGAGATTCTCCGGACACCTTGCAAACCTTCCTCTGTACTATGAGTTCAAGGATGATGGTCTGGAAGATCTGACGGCAGGCGAAGCTGAGATCAAGGGAACCTACCTGGACAACTTCAAGAGAGTCTGGGATATGTATGTTCGTGATTCTGCAGCAGATCCGAAGACTCTGAACAGCGGCGCTCTGAATGCAGAGGCTGAGCTTGGAATGGGCGAGGCAGTCTTCTATCAGAATGGTGACTGGGAGTTCTCCGCTCTTACCAATCCGGACAATGGCTATCTTGTTACGGAAGATGATCTTGACATGATGCCGATCTACTTCGGCGTAGACGATGCAACCGAAGGCCTCTGCGTTGGTACTGAGAACCACTGGACTGTAAACGCAAAGTGCAGCCAGGAGGAGATCGATGCAACACTTGCATTCCTGAACTGGGTAATCACTTCTGACGAAGGCCGTGATTCTCTTGTCAATGCCATGGGTCTGTCCTGCCCGTTTGACACCTTTACCGGTGACTACGAGCCCAAGAATCCTTTCGGCGCAAAGGCAAACAAGCTTGCAACCGAAGGAAAGACTTCTGTAGCATGGTCCTTCAACGCAACTCCGAACGTAGATGACTGGAGAAAGGACGTTGTATCTGCTCTGACTGCTTATACCGATGGCTCCGGCCAGTGGGACGGCGTTGTTACTTCCTTCGTGGATGGCTGGGCTGATCAGTGGAAGCTCGCTCACGAAGAGTAATCCAAACACAGAAATGGATCATCGTGAAGAGTAATCCTGAAGAAAAACTGAATTACTGAGCACGACTGGAGGGTGAGTGATCACATCACTCACCCTCTGTTTCTAAGAGAATTGATTTTAAGAGAATTTTCCAAGAGGGCTTTGGCTATGCAGAAATCAATCAGAAAATACTGGTGGCTGTTCGTTCTGCCGACCATGGTGGCCTTTGCAATCGGATTTATCATCCCCTTTGCATACGGCGTTTTTCTTTCCTTCTGTAAATTTACTACCGTAACAGACTGGAAATGGGTTGGCATTCGGAATTACACAAGAATCTTTGTTGTGAACGGCAAGGTGGACACCACCTTCCTCCATTCACTTTGGTACACCACACTGTTTACCGTGGTGACCATGCTGATCATCAACATTGTTGCATTTGCAATTGCCATGGCTCTGACGAAGGGAATTCGGGGAACCAATGTGTTCCGAACTGCCTTTTTCCTTCCCAACCTGATTGGCGGCATTGTCCTTTCCTACATCTGGCTCATGATTTTCAATTCCATTCTTGCGAAGCATTCGATGACGATTGTTTCCACGCAGTGGACAGCATTCTGGGGACTGGTTGCCGTGGTCTGCTGGCAGCAGATCGGCTATATGATGATCATCTATGTCGCAGGAATTCAGAACATTCCGGGAGACCTTCTGGAGGCAGCCAAGATTGATGGAGCCAACAGCTGGCAGCTTCTTCGCTATGTGACGATTCCGATGCTGAGATCTACCATCACCGTCTGCACCTTCCTGACACTGACGAACGGCTTCAAGCTTTTCGATCAGAACCTTGCGCTGACGGGCGGCAATCCGGGCAAGCTGTCCGAGCTGCTTGCACTAAATATTTTCAACACTATGTATTCCACCCAGGGCTGGCAGGGCGTTGGTCAGGCAAAGGCCGTCATCTTCTTTATTCTGGTCGCTATCATTTCGCTGATTCAGAATAAAATGAGCCGCAGCAAGGAGGTAGAACAGTGATGAGCAAACAGAAAATGTCCGCAGGAAAAAAGAAAAATGATGCCGGAAACTCTGTTTCCGTGGTGCGTCAGGCCAAGCACGGCGGTATTCTTACCATTCTCTTTACCATACTGTCCTTTTTCTGGATCAGCCCGATCCTGGTGGTTCTTCTGAACTCCTTCAAGAGAAAGGCGTATATTTTCAAAAATCCGTTCGGACTGAGCAACGTGCCGCTGTCATCCGGCTTTGAAAAGTGGGTTCACGGACTTTCCAAGACCTTTGTCGGCGGTTTGAACTACGCGAACGCATTGAAGAAAACAAATTTCGTCAACTGCTTCGGCTATTCCCTTTTCATTACACTTGTTTCCGTAGTACTGATTGTTGTCTGCTGCTCCATGTGCGCCTGGTACATCACCCGTGTTCACACAACAGGAACGAAGCTGATTTATCTTCTGTGCATGTTCTCCATGATCGTTCCGTTCCAGATGGTAATGTTCACGCTCTCCAAGCTTGCAAACATTCTGCATCTGGCAACGCCGATGGGAATCTGCATTGTTTACCTGGGCTTCGGCGCTGGACTTGCGGTCTTTATGTTTACCGGCTTTGTGAAGAGTATCCCTCTGGAAATCGAGGAAGCGGCAATGATTGATGGCTGCACACCGCCGCAGACCTTTTTCCGGGTCATCATTCCGATCATGAAGCCGACACTGATTACCATTGCGATTCTGGATGCGATGTGGATCTGGAACGATTACCTTCTGCCGAGCCTGGTACTGAATGTCAACAAGTACAAGACCATTCCGATTGCGGTACAGTACCTGAAGCAGTCCCATGGTCAGATTGACTGGGGCGCAATGATGGCGGTTCTGGTCCTTGCCATTGTGCCGATTGTGATTTTCTACATTGCAGCTCAGAAATACATCATCGAAGGTGTTATGGCAGGTGCAGTAAAAGGCTGATTCATGTAGAATAAAGTGATATACATAGCTGCTGTGCCGTCTGACTTTTGGATACAGGCGGCACAGCAGATTTGTACAAAAAGAAATACCAAAGAGAATCGCAAATAAGAAATAAAAAGGGGAACAGATAAATGGAACGAAAGTGCGGGGTATTGCTTCCGGTTACATCGCTTCCGTCGAAATACGGAATCGGTTGTTTTTCCAGAGAGGCATATGAGTTTATTGATTTCCTTGCGGCAGCAGGGCAGTCCTACTGGCAGATCCTGCCGCTTGGGCAGACGGGCTACGGAGATTCTCCGTACCAGTCCTTTTCCACGTTTGCGGGAAATCCGTATTTTATCGATCTGGAAGAGCTTTTTGAGGCAGGCTATCTTACCAGAGAAGAGGCGGATGCGGTTTCCTTCGGAGACAACCCGGAGAAGGTAAATTATGAAAGAATTTATCTGGAGCGTTTTCCTCTGCTGAAGAAGGCCTATGAGAACAGTCCGTTTGCGCTTGTGCCGGAGGGAAAATGGCAGGGAGCCGAATACGACGAGGCACGCAGGGCATTTGAGGGCTTTATCCGTGACAATGCGGAATGGCTTCCGGATTATGCACTTTATTCCGCAGTGAAAAACGAAAACGACGGAAAAAGCTATATCGAGTGGCCGGATGATCTGCGCCTGCGCAGGGAGGACGCCCTTCAGAAGGCAAGAGAAGAGCTTGCCGATGAAATCCGCTTCTATGAATTCCAGCAGTATCTGTTTGCCGGACAGTGGAAGAAGCTCAAGGCTTATGCGAATGAGCACGGCATTCAGATCATCGGAGACATTCCGATTTATGTTGCCTTTGACTCTGCGGACACCTGGAGCCATCCGGAGCTGTTTGAGCTGGATGAGAAGGGGTATCCTACGGTTGTCGCAGGCTGTCCTCCGGATGGCTTTTCTGCGACCGGTCAGCTTTGGGGAAATCCGATCTACCGCTGGTCCTATCATAAGGAGACCGGCTATGCATGGTGGATTTCCAGAATAGCGAACTGCTTCCGGATGTATGACATTGTCCGGATCGACCATTTCCGCGGTTTTGATGAGTACTATGCGATTCCTTACGGGGATCTCACAGCAGAGTTTGGCAAGTGGCAGCCGGGGCCCGGCATCGGCCTGTTCGAAGCGATTAAGAACGCTCTCGGTGAGAAACAGATCATTGCAGAGGATCTTGGCTTTATCACACCGACGGTTCGGAAGCTGGTTCAGGACAGCGGATATCCGAACATGAAGGTTCTCCAGTTTGCTTTTGATGCGAGAGAGCCCGGAACGAACGATTATCTCCCGCATAATTACGGAAGAAACTGTGTGGTGTACACGGGAACCCATGACAACGAAACCATGCGCGGCTGGTATGGGGATGTGGCGGAGTGTGACCGTCTGTACGCAGATGATTACATTGGTGTTACATCTGAGGAGACCGCAGCCTGGTCCTTTATCCGTGCAGCCTTCCTGTCGGTTGCGGATACCTGCATCATCCCGATGCAGGACTATCTGAATCTGGGAAATGAGGCGAGAATCAATCAGCCCTCTACCCTTGGCGGGAACTGGGAGTGGCGAATGCTGCCGGATGCCTGCACCGAGGAGCTTGCAGAGCGGATGAAGAAGCTTGCCGTCACCTTTGGAAGAGCATGAGTTTTTCCCGGCACAGGTGGCAGAAGCACCAAGGCTTTACAGTTGTTTTGCGTATGCGATATACTCTGTATCGAGCTGATTTATTTAAGTAAATGCTATAGAAAAGGTGATACAGGAAGATCATGGCAGACATTACCATCAAGGATATTGCGCGCGAGTGCGGCGTAGGAGTGAGCACGGTTTCGCGTGCACTGAACAATCACCCGGACATTAATCCGGAAACCAAGGAGAAAATCCTGGAGGTCATCAAGGCGACCGGGTTTGTGCCGAACAATTCAGCAAGATATTTAAAGCGCAGTGAGACCAACAGCATCGCACTTCTGGTCAAAGGAATTACGAACCCGTTCTTTACACGGATGATTCAGGTCATAGAGGAAGGCGTGGAGGAGAGGAAGTATACAACCATTCTCCGTCACGTCGGTCCTATGGAGGATGAGGTTCTGATTGCGCTGAGTCTGGTGAAGGAACGGAAGATCAAGGGGATTGTTTTCCTTGGGGGAAATTTCACGCATGACAGCCGGCTGCTGCAGCAGCTGGGAGTTCCGTTTGTGTTTGCGACCATCGGCGAGGATCTGGAGGAGGAGAGCTCACGTGCTCAGCTTATCAACGGGAAGGTCGGGTATGCCAACATTGCCGTGGATGACGTCAAGGCAAGCGCGGATGCAGTGACCTATCTGATTGAGCAGGGACATCGCAGAATCGGTATCATCGCGGAGGGACTTGGCATTCCTTCAGTCGGACAGCTGCGGCTTCGCGGATACCGGAAAGCACTGGACGAGCATAAGATTCCGTTTGATTCCGATCACCTTGCGGTGGTGTCGGGGGGAATTGATCCTTATTCCTTGCCGAACGGCTACCGTGCAGCGAAGGAGCTTCTGGAGAAGGATCCGGAGCTTACAGCGATTTTCTGTATTTCGGATGTCATTGCAATCGGAGCCTGCCGCGCGATCCTGGATTCCGGAAGAAGAATTCCGGAGGATGTGTCCGTCATCGGCTTTGACGGCATTGAGACAGGAGATTATTGCAATCCAAGGCTTACCACGATGCAGCAGCCGTTCACCGAGATTTCACAGGCGGCGATCAGTGTGCTGTTCGGAATGATTGAGAAGAAGAAAAAGCCTCAGGATCGTATCATGGAGGCGAAGCTGGTTGTAAGAGAATCTACGGGGAAAGCTCCCGAAGCAAGGGCGGAAGCTTGAAAGCCTGAGAAATTGAAAATGAAAAAGCGTGACCGGAAGAAAACGTGACCGGAAAAAAGAGATGAAAAACGGCGAGTCTGAGGGCTTTTGATAGTCCCAGGGCTCGCCGCTTTATTTGTGTTGCGTCTTTCGGCGCACGCTTCTATCTGCCGGAAACTGCGCCGGGGCGGAATGCAGGCTGCGCGGATCGATTCTTAAATACGAATTCCAGAATCGAGGAGCGAAGAACGATTCCGATGAGAACACCGGTATCGTCCACGACAGGGACAAAGTTCTGCTCCGTCACATAGGCAAACAATTCCTCAATGTCGGAATCAGCCCGGACGCTCTTGTAGTCACGCTTGCGGTGAACGGTCATCACAGAGCGGTTTAAGACTCCGGAAGAGGAAGCATCCCCTTTTCGCAGCGTGCGGAGAAGGTCGCCCTCACTGAGCGTGCCGATGTATTTGCCGGTTTTCTCATTGATCATGGGAATCGAAGAAAACTGATGATCTTCAATTCGTTCCATTGCCATTTCTACCGTGTCATCTTCATAGACAAGATCCAATTCTGCCTTTGGTTTCAAAAAGAAAAGAATGTTCATATATGATAATCCCCCTTGCAAACTGACATTCTGTTACCCGTGACTGGCGCTGCCGGTGCTCCCCCATGGCACTGACAGCTGACAGCAGCATGAAAAGCAGATTACGGACGATAAAGAATTTTGGCTGCAAGCTCTTTGGCGGCAGCATGGTCCTTAAGGTACTCAACAATGGCAAGGCCGAAGGCAATGGCAGTGCCCATTCCCTGACTGGTGATCAGGTTGCCGTCTACGGTTACTCTGCAGTAGGTAAGCTTTGCACCATGTTCATCCAGAAACGCCTCCACGCAGGGATTGCAGGTTGCCTTTTTCCCGGAAAGAAGGCCGAGATCAGCAAGAATGGAAGGTGCAGCGCAGATTGCGGCGACTGCCTTTCCTTCTTCCGCACGCCCTGCAAAGGACGTGACGGCGTCCATGAGCTTTGGGCAGGCTGCAAGGTTCGGCGTGCCGGGGATGCCGCCCGGAAGAACCAGCATGCAGAACTCCTCAGGATCCGCCTCTGCCAGAGTGGTGTCTGCGGTAATTGTGATGTTGTGGGAGGAGGTGACGGTTTTTGTGTCGTTTACAGAAATGGTGGTGCAGGGAATTCCGGCGCGGAAGAGAAGATCCGAGACGGTAAGGGCCTCGATTTCCTCGCAGCCGTCTGCAAGGAACAGGGCAACCTTCTGGTCTGATGTCTGATGAAACATAAGGTATGTTTTCCTTTCTGTGTGGGTTTGGAACGCTGCCTCATGTGCCTGCAGCGTATCCTGTTCATTTATTATAGGCTTTTTCCGGAAGGAAAAACCATTGACACTCTATGAAATGTTTATGAACTGACGTGAACGGAACCATGAACGGAACCATGAACGGAACTCGGAGGTTCATTTCGGATCGTTCACAACTTCCTCACATTTTCATGACGGAATGAACACAGTTTTCCGGTAAAAAAGAAGCTGTACGCTGACAGCAGACTGGAGAGGTAATTATGATTGAAGTACAGCATCTGACCAAACGATACGGCTCGCACACAGCTGTGGAT
>ERZ1026884.1506-NODE-1506-length-12333-cov-3.410246_pt1 | contig 12333 bp, 10 predicted proteins | sample MGYA00380172_ERZ1026884 | MGnify/ENA primary metagenome ERZ1026884 (study PRJEB33269, sample SAMEA4719808) | human gut metagenome | biome: human-associated habitat; feature: organic feature; material: feces | place: Cameroon | collected 2013-10 ... | reverse complement strand
CTTCTTTGTAATCTGAAGCCCGGGGATGAGGTAATCCTGCCCAGCTTTACTTTCTCGTCTACGGCCAATGCCTTTGTGCTGGCTGGCGCAAAGCTTGTATTTGTGGATATTCGTCCGGATACCATGAACATTGACGAGACCAAGATCGAGGCAGCCATTACCGATAAGACCCGTGTGATCGTTCCGGTCCACTATGCGGGCGTGGCCTGTGAGATGGATACCATCATGGAAATCGCCAGAAAGCACAATCTGAAGGTGGTAGAGGATGCGGCGCAGGGCGTCATGAGTACCTACCATGGCAAGGCACTGGGCACCATTGGCGATTTTGGCTGCTTCAGCTTCCATGAGACCAAGAACTACTCTATGGGCGAGGGCGGTGCACTGCTGATCCGCGATGAAGAGAACAATGAGGCTGCGGAGATCCTCCGGGAAAAAGGCACCAACCGGAGCCGGTTCTTGCGGGGACAGGTTGATAAGTATACTTGGGTGGGCTATGGTTCTTCATATTTGCCCTCTGACATGAATGCGGCCTACCTGCTGGCACAGCTGGAAGAGGCCGAGAAGATCAACAACGCTCGGCTTGCCAGTTGGCACCACTATCAGGAGCGTCTTGCGCCGCTGGAGCAGGAGGGAAAGCTGAAAATTGCCCATATCCCCGAAGGGTGCAGCCATAATGCACATATGTTCTGGATCAAGCTTCGTGATCTAGAGGAACGTACGGCCATGATCGCCTATCTGAAGAAGCATGATATTTACTCCATGTTCCATTATGTCCCCCTGCATTCCGCCGAGGCTGGACTGAAGTTTGGCCGCTTTGCGGGCGAAGACGTTTATACCACCAAGGAGAGCAACCGGTTAACTCGTCTGCCTATGTATTACGGGCTCACGGAGGAAGAGGTCAATACAGTGGTGGAGACTGTAAAGGGGTTCTGGAGGTAAGCGCACAGCAGCGGGATACTATTCGATGCTGCACTGCGGCATCGAAAGCCCGCTCAAAATGAATAACGGCAAGGTAACTTGCCAAAAGGGGATTATGATTTATGCTTGTGACTGTGGCCATACCGTGTTACAAATCGGCCAAGACACTGCCGCATGTTGTGGCGGATATTCAAAATCAGTTTTCACTCCATAAGGAATATGAATATCAGCTGGTACTGGTGAATGACGGTTCTCCGGATCAAAATGCAACGTTTCAGACAATTGAGACGCTTTGCAGGGAGGATCCTCGAATCGTAGGAGTAGAATTGTCCAAAAACTTTGGTCAGGCGGCTGCAAAGATGGCTGCGCTGCGCTATGTGCAGGGTGACGTACTGGTGTATATGGATGATGATGGGCAGCATGACGCACGAGGGATTTTTCCACTGGTCCAGGCGGTTGAAGCCGGAGCGGACATGGCAATTGCGGAGTTCCATGGGAAAAAGCATACGCTGTTTAAGCGCTTTACCAGTTGGCTGAACACAGAGATGCTCTGCCTGACACTGCAAAAGCCTAAGAATATCCATACGTCTTCTTTTGCGGCGTACAGTAAATTCCTAATTGAACGATTAAAAGAATATGATACCCCGTTTGTCTCGATGTTTGGCTATGTGCTTCAGCATACAAGAAAAATTGTAAATGTTCAGCTGGAGCATCATGAGCGGCTGGAAGGCCAGTCAGGCTATACGCTGAAAAAGCTTTTGAAGCTATGGAGTGATGGTATTTTCAGTTTTTCCACAGTGCCGCTTCGTATGATTGAAGTGTTTGGAGTCGCATCCTGTGCGGTAAGTCTTGTTATGTGGATTTGCGCAATTGTGATAGCTGTAATGGGAAAGGCGGCTGCGGTCTGGGCAGTTCTTGGGGCGATGTTTTTCCTTGGGGGATGCATTTTTTTCGCGCTTTCTATTTTGGGCGCATATATCGGAAGAATGTTCCTGATCCAATGTGAGCAGCCGCAATATGCGGTTCGGACGGTGCTGAATTATGAGCGGGAAGGAGCCCAGGCGTGACAAAGACATTTGCAAGCTGGCTGAAAAAGCACAGAGAGATCCTATGCGCGCTGGGGATAAATTTACTGTTTTTACTGATTTGCATGTGCTTTAGCCACATGCAGTTTGGTACGAATGATGACCGGGATATCAGCAATCTGCTGGCGAATGTCTATGGCGGCGAGGATGGACACTATATTGCCTTTGTAAACGTGTTTTTATGCAAGGCATTGGCTGCACTTTACAAGGCTACGGACAACGCTACCAACTGGTATGTCATAATCTCTGTGGGGATTTCCTTTATTTCGCTGACAACAGCATCCTATATCCTAATGCACCGGGCAAAGCGCTTTCCGGCTGGGGCTGCATTGACTATAATTTTTGTGGGAGCGCTTTGCGAGAGTCACTATATTGTGTTTCAGTTTACCCAGAACGCAGCATTATATGTTGCGGTGGGGGCAGTTCTGCTGGCCGATATGCTGCAGGAGACATCGAGAAAGGGCAAACTGTTCCGTGGAATTGGCGGGTGCGTGCTCATGTTGATGGGCAGCATGCTGCGTTATCAGTCCCTATACTTTACATTGCCGTATCTTGCGATGTTTGCGGGATATGAAGTGCTGTTTGCGCACAAGGACATGCCGTTACTTTCGTGGCTGAAGAAGAACTGGAAAACACTTGCGGTTATGTGTGTCAGTGTTTTGGTAGCGGTTGGAGTTCGCACGGCAAATATGGCGTATTACCGTAGTAATCCTGCTGCGCTGGATTATTATGAGGAAAATGCAATGCGTGCGGAACTGCTGGATTACGGTGTTCCAGACTATGATGAAAATGCGGAGGCATTGATGGCTTTGGGAATATCCAGAGAGGATTTGGATATGTTCGCGAACCAAAGCTATCTGGATAAAGAGGTGTTCAACCGGGATGTTGTGGAAGCACTGGTTGGCATGAAATCAGAACAGTCAGCTTCCTATTCCGCAGTGAATCTTAAAACAGAAGCAATTGCAGCGGTTTTTCAGGTACCAGATGATGTTCGGCAGCGGCAGTTTTGGCTCCTTTTCTTTGGGGTTGTGCTGTTTCTGCTGCTTTGTATGGATTGGAAGCGCTTCCTGTTGCTACTGGGCACCCTGGTTGTGGCATTTGCGATGATGTGGTATTTTGTTTCTGTGGGACGAATGCCATACAGAGTCTGGTATTCGATCACTGCGCCGGCGCTGCTGTTCTGTATTTATCTTGGAACCCTGAGCTGGCGGAAACGAAGTGTCGTGGATCAGGCAGATAAAAATATCTGGACAACATTGGGCGGTGTTGGGCATGATATGGGCTGCACATTGCTGATTCTGACCTGCGCAGCAGTGTGTGTCCTGACGATTTGTCATGCGGCAGAAGATGACACAGCTGAGATTACCGATACCTATCAGAAAGTAATTGAGTATGCGGAATCATATCCTGATGATTTTTTCCTGCTGGACAGGCCAACGATTTCACGTCTGACCTATACCAGCACAGCAACACCATTTACCTGTTTCTCCAGAACTAGCCACCAGAACGTATGCATTCAGGGGGGGTGGGTGTGCTGGACCCCTGCCAATCTTTCTGTTTTGGAACGATGGGGGATGCCCAATGTCTATCAGGCAATTGGTGAGGGCACGGTGGTATACATGATATGTACGGTTCCGCCAGAGCGGGAACTGGCATTCATTCAGTGCCATTACAATCCCAATGTTACAATGGCGTGGGTGGACAGCGTGAATGACCTGATGGTATATGGGTTTTATATTGCGACGGAATAACGATGGAATAACAATGAAAGAAGCTGAGACTATGGAAAACCAGAAGAAGCTCCTGTTTCTTGGCGGAACAGGAGCCATGTATGATGCGGTTGAACGTGCGAAACGCATGGGTATCTATACGATTGTAGTGGATTATTATCCGAATTCACCTGCTAAGCGGATTGCGGACCGCTCATATTTGGCCAGCACGACAGACATTGATCGGGTGTTGGAAATTGCAAGGGAAAATGAGATAGACGGTGTGTTTACTGGATTTTCTGATGCGAATTTGATGCCTGCATGCCTGGTGGCAGATGCGCTTGGACTTCCGTTTTATGCAACGAAAGAGCAAATCAATGTAACCACCAACAAGCTGCTGTTCAAAGAGACCTGCAGAAAATATGGGATCCCGGTGGTGCCGGAGTTCCATTTGGATGGTGACCTGAAACGGGAAGATCTGGAGCTGATCCAATACCCGGTGATCGTGAAGCCATCGGATGCGTGGGCCAGCAAGGGTGTTTCAATCTGTGAAAATGAGAAGGAGCTTTGCGAAGCGGTTCCGCATGCACTGAAATTTTCGCAGAATCAGCGCGTGATCGTGGAGCGGTATATGGCTGCCTATCCGGATGTGTGCATGTACTTTAATCTTCAGAATGGCGTACTGTCGTTGTCTTCCATGTGCGAGCGTGACATGAATCAGGTGCAGGAGGGGAAGGCCATGCAGCCCAATGCATTGTTTTACCCCTGCCGGTTTATTCCGCTCTACTATGAACAGCTGGAGGAGAAGCTGAAAAATATGACAGCGGGTCTCGGCATGAAGGACGGCACGATGTTTATGCAGTGCTTTGTGGTGGATGGCGTGCTGATGCCTTTTGAAATGGGTTATCGTCTGTGCGGTGCACAGGAATATATTCTCTGCGCAGCTGAGAATGAGATTGACAGCTGTCAGATGATGCTGAATTATGCGCTGTCCGGTGCATGCACAGGCTGGAATGCGGCAGAGAAGAATAAGCCGATGTTTGACCACAGTGATGTAATTCTGCTGACACTGATGAAGCCGGGAAAAATCACCCGGATTGATGGATTGGAAGCGCTCCGTGCAATGCCGGAAATCCTCAATATCATTCAGTTCTACTATGAAGGCGATGAGATCGGAAAAGGGTCTATGGGAACGCTGAACCAGACATTTGCAAGAATCTTCATTCAGGGGAAAGATGCAGATCGTCTGCTGGCGTTGATTGATCATGTGCAGAAAACTCTGAAAGTGCTTGATGAAAATGGCGAGCAGATGCTGATCTCGGGCTATGACTGTAAAAAGGCACATGTGCTGAAGCAGTTTGACTGATACAGGTCGGAGGGAAGAAAAGATATGGAAAAAAAGAACGAGTTTACAAATGAAGAGCTGGCACAGGCGGTCAGGTGGGATATTATTGAAATGATCTATCGGGCAGGAATGGGTCATCCGGGTTCATCACTGTCTTGTGTGGAAATTCTTGTGGCACTCTATTTGGGCGGTGTAATGAATGTGGATCCGCAGAATCCCGATTGGCCGGAGAGAGATAGATTTGTGCTTTCAAAAGGCCATGCCTCGCCGGCATTGTATTCGGTGCTGGCACGCCGCGGATTTTTCCCCCGTGAAACGCTGTCGACATTCCGTAAAACTGGCTCTATGCTGACGGCATATCCGGATATGTCTACGCCGGGCGTAGATATGGAGTCCGGTTCTCTAGGTAATGGTATTTCCACTGCTGTTGGAATGGCGATTTCTGCAAAATTAAGAGGTTGTTCTTATAAAACTTATTGCGTTCTTGGCGATGGAGAGTTACAGGAGGGTATTGTTTGGGAGGCTGCAATGTGTGCAGCACACCATAAACTGGATAACTTGATTGCTTTTGTAGATCGGAACCGACTTCAAATCACCGGAACAGTAGCAGATGTTATGGATATTTCTCCCTTGGAGGAAAAGTGGCATGGGTTTGGATGGAACGTCATTACCATTGATGGGCACAACTTTGATGAGATCTATGCGGCTATTGAACTAGCACAGCGCCATCAAGGCTCTCCAACGGTCATTATTGCAAACACCGTAAAGGGAAAAGGCGTTTCCTATATGGAAAATGTGCTGAAATGGCATCGGAGTGTTATTTCCGATGAGCAGTATCAGCAGGCGATTACTGAAATTCATGCAAGGGAGGAATTGATATGAGCCAGCTCCCAATCAGAATTATTTTTGGCAAGGAGATCATTCGACTTGCCGAGGAATATGATTATTATGCAGTGTGTGCAGATACCAAGTGCTGCTCATTTGAGAATTTTGGAGATATTTATCCGGAACGTCAGATTTCAATTGGAATCGCAGAACAAAATTTGATTGGAGTAGCCGGCGGCTTGGCCAGCTGCGGACATAAGGTTGTGCTGGCAACGTACAGCGTATTTGCAACGATGCGTGCCTGTGAACAGCTCAGAACGTATATTTGTCATCCCAAACAGGATGTTATGGTCATGGGGACTCATGCAGGGCTGCAGACTGGCTCGGAAGGCGTCAGCCATACAGCCATTGAGGACATTGCGATTCTTCGTGCCCTGCCGAATATGACCATTATTCAGCCGTCAGATGCTGTTTCTGCCAGAGTGTTGGCAAGAAAGGCACTGGAGTTCCATGGCCCGCTGTATGTCCGGCTTCCTTTTGACGCTGTAGAGGATATCAATGACGAAGCAACCTATCATGTTGAGATCGGCAAGGCAAATTGGGTAAAGCGTCGGGGAAAAGATGTTACCCTGATTGCCACGGGAATTATGCTGGACCGCACTGTAAAGGCCGCGAAAGCACTGAAAGCCCGGGGAGTCAATGCGCAGATTATGGAGATTCATACGCTCAAGCCCATTGACCGCGAGGCAGTTATTACAGCGGCCGGAGAGACCGGCGCAATTGTGACGGTCGAAGATCACTCTGTCATTGGCGGGCTTGGCGGAGCTGTAGCAGAGGTGCTGGCTACGAATTTTCCGGTTTCTATGCGTATGATTGGTATTCAGGATTGCTTTGCAAGATCCGGAGACGCAGAGGCACTGTATGAGGCAAATCATATGACGGTTGCTGACATAGTGGCGGCAGCAGAAGAACTTGTGGAGCGGAAGAAAATCAGATGAAACAGTTAGGAATCATTGGGCTGGGGGCTATGGGAGCGCCCATGGCAGGCAAACTACAAGAATGTGGATTTCAACTTTTTACGACAGTGCGTAGTGCGTATAGCCGCCAGAAGGCAGAACGCATGGGAATTCAGGTCTTGGAGACTGCCGGAGAAATTGCGGAGCGAACGGACCGCATTTTACTGATGGTTTCAAATTATGAGCAGTGCCGCGGTTGCCTGCAGGGGACTGATGGGGTGTTGGCTGCAATGAAAAAGGGAATAATCATTGTTTCCAGTACCATTGCGCCGGAACAAATGCGCCTGCTCAGTGAAATGTGTCCAGAGGGAATTGCACTTTTAGACGCACCGGTAAGCGGTGGCGTAACCGGTGCCGAACAGGGAAAGCTTGTAACGATGGCAGCGGGTGACAGTCAGGTATTTGAGGTATGCAGGGATATATTTCAGGCCTATTCCAAGAAGATCGTTTATGTGGGCGCTAAGCTGGGACAAGGCCAGATGCTCAAGGCAGTCAATCAAATGCTGGTTGGAATCCATATTGCAGCAGCAGCGGAGGCAGTGTCTTTCAGCGAGTCTATGGGGATCGATCCGCAGGTATTGCAGGATACAATCTCTGAATGTGCAGGTAATTCTAATATGTTCCAGAGCAGAGTGCCCAAGCTGATGAAGCATGATTTTTCGTCTCGTGCGGCGCTTGAAACGATGGAAAAGGATACAAAAATTTGTATTGATTTGGCGGAGAAGGCAGGGATTCCGTGCTATTTGACGGAACTCTGTCATGACTTGTATAGAAAAACGCCTCGTTCCGAGACTGTACAAGAGGATGCTTGCGCGGTAATCAGAGTGTATCAGCAGGCAAACGGAAAGGACTCGAATCTGACTTGAAAAAATGGAACGCAAGCAATAATATAGAAATAAGTGGGGAGCTGCTGCAAATCAGAGGTGAAAATCGGCATGGATGACAAGAAAAAAGCTGGAATTGGTCAAATCGGTTTTATGCAGGGCGCTGTGATTGTATACTCCTTTAGCGGAGTGTTTCAGAAATTGGCATCCCGATACCCGATGATTTCAATTCAGTTTCTGCTGTTTTATGGATGCTCTATCGGAATTTTATTTGTATATGCAGTTTTGTGGCAGATGATTTTGCGCAAGGTCCCGCTGACAACGGCGTATAGCAATCGTGCTGTGTCCATGATTTGGAGTATGGTATGGAGTGTACTGCTGTTTCAAGAGAGTATCAGTTGGAATCAGATCCTCGGTGCGATAGTGATCTGCTACGGGATATATAAGGTTATGGCATCGGGGGATAAGTAACGTGTGGTTGTATTTTCTAATTGCGATCGGCTCTGTTCTGATTGCGGATATTTCACAGATTATTCTGAAAAAAGCAGCAATGAAGCCATATGATGCTTGGTATAAAGCGTACTTAAATTTTTCTGTTATCTTTGCATACTTCCTTTTTGTGGTATCAACAGTCTGCTCGGTGATTGCGCTGCGCAAACTTCCGCTTTCACTCTCGCCCATGTGGCAGTCTTTGGGACAGATTTTTGTAGTGATACTTAGCTATTTCTTTCTGCATGAGAAAATTACGAAAGGAAAACTAAAGGGAATCACAATTATTGTATTGGGAATCGTGATTTTCTCATTTCCCCTTGGATAAATAAAGGTTATATTTTAACACCAAAGAGTAAAACGGAGGATGCAAACAGTGAAAGGAATTATTTTAGCCGGCGGCGCCGGCACGAGACTTTACCCGCTGACTATGGTGACGTCAAAGCAACTGCTGCCAGTCTACGACAAGCCCATGATCTACTATCCCCTGTCTACCCTGATGCTGGCGGGGATCCGGGACATTCTGATCATCTCTACGCCGGAGGACACCCCGCGCTTCCACGATCTGCTGGGAGACGGCAGTCAGTTTGGCATCACTCTTTCTTATGCTGTGCAAGAAGCGCCGGAAGGGCTTGCGCAGGCGTTACTCATCGGTAAAGAATTCATCGGTGACGAACCGTGTGCAATGATCCTCGGTGATAATATTTTCTACGGAAATGGTTTCTCCCGCATTCTCCAGAACGCAAGCAACAGAGCTGAAAACGGCACGGCAACGATCTTCGGTTATTATGTAGCTGATCCAGAACGCTTCGGTATCGTGGAATTTGATGATGCAGGCAAGGTGATCTCTGTGGAAGAGAAGCCAAAGCATCCAAAGAGCAATTATGCGATCACGGGCCTGTATTTCTACCCAGCGGGCGTTTCCAAAAAAGCCGCTGAGGTTAAGCCTTCCGCACGCGGCGAACTGGAGATTACAACGCTGAACGAAATGTATCTTCTGGAAGGCAATCTGGATGTCGAACTGCTCGGCCGCGGCTTTGCCTGGCTGGATACCGGTACGATGGACAGCCTTGTGGACGCGGCGGATTTTGTGCGTATGGTCGAAAAACGTCAGGGCGTAAAGATCTCCGCACCGGAGGAGATTGCTTACCGCTTCGGCTGGATCGATAAAGAAGAACTGCTGCATTCTGCGGAAAAGTACGGTAAATCCCCGTATGGCGCGCACTTGAAAATAGTTGCAGAAGGTACGATCAGAAGTTCCGTTCGCAGTACGAAGACCCAGGAGTAAGTTCCACAGCAAAAGGAGTTAGATTATGACGATCATCGTTACCGGCGGCGCCGGATTTATTGGTTCCAATTTTATTTTTCACATGCTGAGAGAATACCCGGATTACCGCATTGTCTGCCTCGATAAGTTGACCTACGCGGGCAACCTGTCTACACTGGCGCCTGTCATGGATAACCCGAATTTCCGCTTTGTGAAGGCCGATATCTGCGACCGCGAAGCTGTAAATAAGCTGTTTGAAGAAGAGCATCCGGACATTGTGGTGAACTTTGCCGCAGAAAGCCATGTTGACCGTTCCATCGAAGACCCGGGCATCTTCCTCCAGACGAATATTATGGGTACCGCAACGCTGATGGACGCTTGCCGTAAGTACGGTATCCAGCGCTACCATCAGGTCTCTACCGACGAGGTTTACGGCGACCTGCCGTTGGACCGTCCCGACTTGTTCTTCACCGAGGAGACACCGATCCACACCAGCTCTCCGTACAGCAGCTCCAAAGCCGGTGCAGATCTGCTGGTTTTGGCTTATCACCGTACCTACGGTCTGCCTGTGACCATTTCCCGCTGCTCCAACAACTACGGTCCTTATCATTTCCCGGAGAAGCTGATCCCGCTGATGATCGCGAATGCTCTGGCAGACAAGCCCCTTCCTGTTTACGGCGAAGGTCTCAATGTCCGTGACTGGCTGTATGTAGAGGATCACTGCAAGGCGATTGACCTCATCATCCATAAGGGTCGTGTTGGCGAGGTATACAACGTCGGCGGCCACAATGAAAAGCAGAACATCGAGATCGTAAAGATCATCTGCAAGGAGCTCGGCAAGCCAGAGAGCCTTATCACGCATGTTGGCGATCGCAAGGGCCACGATATGCGCTATGCCATCGACCCGACCAAGATTCATAACGAGCTGGGTTGGCTGCCGGAGACCAAGTTTGAGGACGGCATCAAGAAGACCATCCAGTGGTACCTCGATAACCGCGAGTGGTGGCAGACCATCATTAGCGGCGAGTATCAGAATTACTACGAAAAAATGTACGGTAATCGCTGATGACAAGCGCTGTACAACAGATGCGAAGCGCCTCGGCAATCGATTTGCAGGAGCGCTTCGGCAAAAAGAAATTGTTTTTTGTCTTAGCGGCAGCGCAGGCGGTTCTGCTGTTGTGCATTCTTCTTTTTTGCAGTATAAAATATGAGGTTTCGGATGATTTCATCATGGAAATGGTGGTTTCCGGTGCGTATACCGGCCACCCAGATGCCCACATGATGTTCTCCAACATTTTCATTGGCTGGCTTTTTGTGCCGCTGTATAGTCTTTTCCCGGCAATAAGCTGGTATTTTTGGCTGCAAATGCTTCTTTGTTTTTTGTCTTTTCTTGCGCTCACTTATGTACTTGTGCAGAAACTTCGTCTTGGCACAGCGGTTCTGACTGTTGTCTGGATTACAGCCTTTGCCGCACGTGATCTGTATATCTTGCCACAGTTTACGAAAACGGCGATTGCGGCATCTATGTGTGGATGTCTGTTATTTGCTTGGGCGCTTTTTGAACAAAATAGGAGGAAATGCTGTGTATTAGGAGCTTTGTTGGCTATAACGGGATGTTTGGTTCGTAGAGACGCTTTCTTTATGGCGATAGCGTTTTCTAGTGTACTTGTTGTTTATCATATAATGATTTGTTTTAAGCAAAAACAGATGAAGTTATATGAGTTTTTTCTTAAAATTGCTGTACCAGGGATAGTTTTTATAGTTACTATTTTTTTGTTTAATATTGTAAATGCACTTACATATACAGCCAATCCAGATTATACAGAATACTATACATTTACGAAAATCCGCTCCCAGATATTAGATTACACCTGGTGTGATTATGAAGATCTGCGCGACGAACTTACAGCAATCGGCGTATCGGAAAACGATTATCAAATGATTCTGCATTGGGATTTTGCAGATCAAGCGGTGTTTAGTACAGAGAAGATGCAGCAAGTATTGGATATTATCAATGCACATCGTGTGAATCTGCATCCGAGTATTCGCGAAGCGCTCAGCATGATTCGGTTGCGCCAACTCTATTATCCGATGACGCTTTGCTGTGTGCTGCTCGGATTATTCTGCGCCATTACAAATCCCAAAAAATTTTGGGTACCGGCGGTGTTGGCACTGATGGTGCTTGGATTTCTGGTCTATTTTTACAGACTTGGACGGTGGGTCTATCGCGTAGAATTTGGTTTTCTGTTCTGCGCCGCCGTATTGATCGCGTATTTCTGTGAGCCGTTTTTTAAGCGCAGCAAGGCGACGGAAGCTCTGTTGTGTGCCGCCGCGCTCCTGGTGGGCGGATGGCAGGGGATAAACTATCTGCCGGACAATACTGCACCTATAGAAGACGCTGTAGCATATCGCATGTATGTAGACGGTACATTTTATTATTCGGCGAGCTATTCTCCGGAAAAATACACGAAAACTGTAATTCCCGGCAAACTGCGCCCCGAATTCTTAGCACAAGTGAACGAAACGCCGGAAAATTTATATGTTTTAGATTTTGGCACGGCAATTCAGACGCTGTACTATGATTTTAGTGTGTTTAAAAGCAGCCGAGCCTGCTTTCCGAAGAATGTATTGTTTTTGAGTGGTGTGACGCAAAGCCACCCAAGTGTGCAGGACTACATTGAGTCCCTCGGCTTTGAAAATACGCTTGTAGCTCTGCCAAGCAAAAACGTCTATTACGTCAGCAATACGTCGTCTGAAACGCGTATTTTAACGTATTTCCAAGAGCATGGTAGCCCAAATGTTCAAGTGGATAATATTGAAACATTGGATGATTATGTGGTATGGAAGTATACAAT
>ERZ1026884.1501-NODE-1501-length-12374-cov-4.394025_pt1 | contig 12374 bp, 10 predicted proteins | sample MGYA00380172_ERZ1026884 | MGnify/ENA primary metagenome ERZ1026884 (study PRJEB33269, sample SAMEA4719808) | human gut metagenome | biome: human-associated habitat; feature: organic feature; material: feces | place: Cameroon | collected 2013-10 ... | reverse complement strand
CAATATTTGTTCATAATAACGATTTTATTGTAATCACTTGTAAATTGTGAACAAATGCTATATATTATAGGTATAATAAAATTTATTACCTAAACTTGTAAGTCTTGGAGGTGTTGTAATGAATAAGGTAACCAGACTTAAATATTATATTGAATCACTTTGCATTTATGATTTTGAAGATGATGATGTTTTTTCGGCTCTTTATGATTTGCTTTGCGATGACGAGGAGGATACGGTAGCTCTTCAAAGTTACTTTTTTAAAGAACTTGCCAAAAGTGAATCTTTGAAAAAGCATATTTCAAGATTGATTTTAACTAATGATAACATTTTTACAAAAGCGGCTTGTGCCGGTAAAGTGGGCGAACTTTCAATTGCAGTTATGAATGCTGTTAAAAGCGATCTTGCAAAACTTGAAGAAATTGCATCGCTTACAGCACAGGATATTATCGCCGGTGTTGACGATGAAGAAATAAAAGAAATTCTTTTAACTTTGCCGGGCTGGGAAGTTGGCAAAGCACTTGCACCGCTTGATAAAAATTGGGATAAGCAAATAGATGAGCTTGTAAAATATCATAGAGAAAACGGATACGGTATTTACGCTAAAAATATTGCGTTTACTTGGAGAGATGAGGAAATCACACCTGTCAATTCAATTGATACTATTCGTTTGATTGATTTGAAAAATTATGAGCTTCAAAGAAATAAGGTTATTGATAATACCGAAAGCTTTATTGCAGGGCACCCGGCAAATAATGTTTTGCTTTACGGTGATAGGGGAACAGGCAAAAGCTCAACCGTTCACGCTATCCTTAATGAATATTGGCAAAAGGGACTTCGTATGATTGAAATTCCTAAAAGTGCAGTTGCCGACCTTTCACTTATAAGAGAGCAGATTGCTGATTCGCCAATGAAGTTTATTATCTATATTGATGATTTAAGCTTTGATTCTAATGATACTTCGTTTAGTGAACTTAAGGCGGCACTTGAGGGTTCGCTTTCCGGTAAACAGCCTAATACTATTATTTACGCTACTTCAAACAGACGCCATTTGATTAAAGAGAATTTTTCCGACAGGGAAAATGATGTTAACAAGGGTGACACAATGCAAGAGCAACTTTCACTTTCTGACAGATTCGGGCTTACAATTACATTCTTAAATCCTGATAAAAAAGAATACCTTGATATTGTTGAAAAACTTGCGAATGACAGGCACTTTGAAAATCACGGTGTTGATATGGATAAGCTTCTTTTCAAAGCTGACCAGTGGGCTACAAGAAGGGGCGGACGCTCACCGAGGGGCGCAAAGCAGTTTATTGACCATGTTGAAGGATGTATAAAAAGAGGAAAAGAATGGTAAACTTAATATAACCACAAAATTTAATTCAAAAATTATTTATAAATTTTATAAAATGTTAACCAAAACAACAAAAAATCATCACTATGCAGTGGTAAAATGGCATTATAACAGAAAAGGAGAAACGCTATGGGAACAAAAATTTTGGTTGTTGATGACGACCGCAACATTTGCGAACTTTTAAAACTTTACTTGGAAAATGAAGGCTATTCTGTTTTCGTTGCTAATGACGGGCAGCAGGCAGTAGAAATGTTCCAGGCTAAATCACCTGAACTTGTACTTCTTGATATTATGCTTCCTAAAATGGATGGCTGGCAGGTTTGCCGTGAAATCAGAAAAGTTTCTAATGCACCTATTATTATGCTTACGGCAAAGGGCGAAACTTTTGATAAAGTACTCGGCCTTGAACTTGGTGCGGATGACTATGTTACAAAGCCTTTTGATGCTAAAGAAGTCATGGCGAGAGTTAAGGCTGTTTTAAGAAGAACAAGCGGAAATAATGAAGCTGACGAAAATTCTAAAAAGGTTGTTACATATGATAACCTTGAAATCAATATAGTTAATTATGAGCTTAAAGTTAAAGGTGTTGTAGTTGATACTCCGCCTAAAGAACTTGAACTTATATATCATTTTGCTTCAAATCCTAACAGAGTTTATACCCGTGATCAGCTTTTAGATGAAGTATGGGGATTTGATTATTACGGTGATTCAAGAACTGTTGATGTTCATGTTAAAAGACTTCGTGAAAAGCTTGAGGGTGTATCTGACAAATGGTCACTTAAAACCGTTTGGGGTGTAGGATACAAGTTTGAAACCAAAGAGTAATTAAGGGATTAAACAATGACAAAAATAGACTTACCTCCAAAAAAAACTTTGAAGGATAATATTTTTGCTAAATACTTTTTATTGTTTTCAACCATAATGCTTGTCGTGCTTACCTTTTTGGGTACAACGCTTACTGTATTGGTCGGTGCGTATACGCAAAGGCAAACTACCGATTTGCTTATGGAAAATGTTGAGTCAATTGCAAACAGTGTAAGTTCAAATCTTCTTGTAGCAGATATGAATGACAACTATTCTGATGAAAAAGAAATGATATGCCGCGCACTTAAGATTATTTCAAACTCTGTTGACGCTGATATTTTTGTTTGTGATACAGAAGGAAATATAATTCTTTGTAAAGAAAGGGCGGATTCGCTTCCGTTTTTCGGTAAATTCGGCAACTGCTCGTATCACACCGATTATAATATAAGCGATACTATTTTGCGCCAGGTTTATGAAAGCAGCTATGTAGGCAATGGGGTGATAAGCGGCCAACGCTCATACATTGTCGGCTGTCCTATTTACAGTTCAAATCAAATTATAGGTTCTGTATTTGCTACAAGCAGGGCAACCACTGCCGAGCTTGTTCACGCTGTATTTAAAATTTTCCTTTGCTGTGCGATTTTGTGTTTGCTTTTATCATCCGTTTGCATTTGGCATCTTACACGCAGTTTTGTAAAACCTCTTCGTGATATGAGTAATGCCGCAAAGCAATTTGCAATCGGCGATTTTTCATACAGAGTTAAGGTTAAGGGCTGTGATGAACTTGCGGAACTCGGCAAAGCGTTTAACGATATGGCGGATTCACTTGATGTGCTTGAATCATCAAGGCGCAGTTTTGTATCTAATGTATCGCACGAACTCAGAACGCCTATGACTTCTATCGGCGGATTTATAGACGGTATTCTTGACGGTACAATTCCAAAAGAAAAAGCAGATTATTATCTTGAAATAGTAAGCGGTGAAATTAAACGACTTACCCGACTTGTAGTTACTATGCTTAATATGAGCAAAATTGAATCGGGCAGTTTTGAAATGAAACCGCAAAATTATGATATTTCAGACCAAATTATTCATATACTTTTAACCTTTGAACAAAAAATCGAGGAAAAGAATATTGAAATTGAAGGCCTTGAAAATTTAAATCCTACCTATATCACAGCAGATAGGGATATGATTTATCAAGTTATCTATAATATTTTTGACAACGCTGTTAAATTTACTAACGAGGGTGGCTTTATCAATGTCACTATGAATGAAGATGACAGGTTCGTTGAAGTGCACATCAAAAATAGCGGTATAGGAATTCAAAAGGAAGAGCTTTCAAAGGTTTTCCAAAGATTTTATAAAGTTGATAAATCACGAGGCCTTGATGCTAAAGGTGCAGGATTGGGACTTTATATAGTAAAGATGATGGTTGAAATGCACAGCGGTACTATATGGGCGCAGAGTGAAAGCGAAAATACGGCCGAATTTGTGTTTAAATTGCCAAAGCAATACAGCCCCATCTACAAAAAAGGAGATAAACAATAATGAGCGATTTTGATAGCGAAAAGAAAGACGGTCAAGCAAGACCTGATTATTATCAGCCAAATCAAAATGCAGGTGGAACATATTATAACCCACCACAAAATGAGCAAGCGCAGGATAGTAATACAACTTATCATTATTCATACGCTAATAATAATCAACAGGCAGGCTCTAATTATTACGAGCCACCGCAAAATGACAATAATTCACAAAACGGAAATTCACCAAAGCCGCCAAAGAAAAATAAGGCCGGTAAAATAGTTGCAATTATTCTTGTTATTTGTGCTTTTGTAGCAATTGTCGGTATTGTTTTAGGTGCTACCGGTGTAATAGACAGTAATAAAAATTCCGTAAATAACAATTCGACTTCTCAATCTCAGGATTCATCAAGTGATGTTAAAACTAATGACAGTAACAGTGTTGAAACTAAAGACAGCAGCGGTAACCTCACCGTAGCAGGCGTTGCGCAAAAGGTTATGGATTCTTGCGTCGGTATCACTGTTTACAGTCAGCAGCAGGAAGCATATAACTACTTCTATAATTATGGTGATAACAGCAATAGTTCCGGCAGTTCAGACTCTCAAAAATCAGGCGAGGGTTCAGGTATAATAATGTCTGAAAGTAACGGAAAAACATACATTCTTACATGCGCACATGTTATCAGCGGCGGCACAAAATTCACTGTAACTCTTAATAACAAAAAAGAATATGATGCCAAAATGGTTGCATATGACAGCCAGACTGATATTGGTGTTCTTTCTATCAACGCAACGGGACTTCAGGTTGCCGAATTTGCAAACAGTGATAATCTTGCAGTAGGCGAGCAGGTTGTTGCAATCGGTTGCCCGGGTGGCCTTGAATTTATGAATTCACTTACAAGTGGTTATATTTCGGCACTTGATAGGCCTATTTCATCAAATATCGGCTATGATAATAAATGTATTCAGGTTGATGCGGCTATAAATCCGGGTAACAGCGGCGGTGCTTTATTTAATATGCAGGGCCAGGTTATCGGTGTAAATTCATCAAAAATCGCCGCCACCGAATATGAAGGAATGGGCTTTGCTGTTCCGTCAGATACAGCTATTTCAACTGCTAACAGCCTTATTAAATCAGGCTATGTTGAGGGCAGAGCAAAGCTTGGTATCACATATGTTCAGCTTACGAAATACAGCAACTATTCTGCAATTCTTTCTGCACTTGAAGAAAAAGGTTACAAGGATGCAGAGGGTACAATGGTTATTAACTCAATTGACGGTTCATCAGATCTTGCAAGCAAAGATGTTAAGCAGTACGATATGATTGTTGCAGTTAACGGTAAAACTATGACTTCAACTGATGTGCTGACTTCTGTTTTGGCAGATTCAAAGCCGGGTGATACTGTTAAGCTTACTATTGCTAGAATTGAAAATAACGAAATCAAAATTAAAAATGTTGAGTGTAAGCTTATGGAATCAAAGGGCGAAAGCACCACAACAAATAATAATTCAGGTAACTGATTATAATCATTAAATATGAGGGACTGCCTAATAGTGACAGTCCCTTGTTTTCATAAAACAGATAGTATTCGGAGGGTATATGAAATTTGCGAAAAAACTAAAAATCAAAAATTTTATAATTCTCTTTTTTGCCGGAATAATTAACGCGGTGGGGGTAACGGTATTTCTTCAGCCTGTAAGGCTTTATGACAGCGGAATATCGGGTACATCAATGTTTTTATCTCAAATTACACCTCATTGGCTTTCGCTTTCGGTTTTTCTTATTGTGCTTAATATTCCTATTTTTATTTTCGGTGCAAAAAGGCAGGGAATTGAATTTACGATTTATTCTGTTTTCGTGGTAGCTGTATACTCTTTATCGGCTTGGCTTATAACCGATGTTTTGCCGATTGATGTTGCAAGCTTTTCACCGCTTGCTAAAGATGATTTGTTTCTTTGTGCAATTTTCGGCGGACTTATTTCGGGAATAGGCAGTGGGCTTGCAATTCGTTTTGGCGGTGCAATGGACGGCATTGAAGTTTTGGCGGTTGTATTTGCAAAAAAACTGTCGCTGACGGTAGGAACATTTGTAATGATATATAATGTAATACTCTATATAATATGCGGCATTGTTTTTCAAAGCTGGATTTTGCCGCTTTATTCAATAGTGGCTTACATTGTGGCACTTAAAACCGTTGACTATATTATTGAAGGCTTTGACCGTTCAAAATCAGCGTTAATTATTACTACCAAGCAAAAGGAAATATGTAAATCTCTTTCAGAAAAGTTTGAAAACGGTATAACCTTTTATGACGCAAAAGGTTATTATTCAAATGAAGATAAAACGGTTATATATTTTGTTCTTAACAGATTTCAAATCGGTAAAATGAGAGAGATAGTTCATTCAATAGACCCAAAGGCGTACATATCAATAACAGAAGTTGCCGATATTTTTGGCGCAAACAATAATAAAGAATAAAATGAAGTATAAATATATAATATGGGATTGGAACGGAACACTTTTTGATGATGTTAAAATCAGCGTTGATACTATGAATATAATGCTTGAAAAAACAGGATACAAAAACAGAATCAACAGCGAATTATATAAAAATATTTTTACTTTTCCCGTAAGTGATTATTATCAAAAAGCAGGCTTCGACTTTTCAAAACACAGGTTTGATGATTTGGCAAAAATATATGTTGAAGTGTACACCGCTTTGCAGTTTACCGCAAAGATTAACAGCGAGGCTGAAAATGTACTTCGCCGTATAAAAAGCCAAAATATAAAGCAAATTATTGTATCCGCATGTGAAAAAAACAGACTTTTAAATCAAGTCAAACATTTTGGTATTCAAAATTATTTTGATGATATTCTCGGTATTGATGATGATTTGGCGGTAGGCAAGGCGGGTATAGCAAAAAATTGGTTTGATAAAAACAGTATTTCAAAAAGTGAAGTTCTTTTTATTGGGGACACAACGCATGATTTTGAGGTTTCAAATCAAATAGGATGTGACTGTATACTTGTATCTTGCGGGCATCAAAGTAAAGATGTGCTTGAAACAACAAATGCCCCCGTACTTGACAAATTATGCCAAATTGAAACATTTTTAGATTTATAATAGTTACTAATCATTTACAAATTGCTTAAACAGTTGAGTTTTGAATTATAATATGATACAATTAGCATATTGTGGTAAAATAAATTCTATATTGTGAGGTAATTTTATGTTGCAGTTAATACCGCTTGCATACTACGCTCAGGAAAAAAGCGGAGTATTTGCGATAGATGCGCAGCCCAAGGTTAATTCCGATTTTGAATTGAAACTTTTAAATCTTGAAAGAAGTCAAGACGGAAAGCTCAAAATAAAAAAAGATTCTTCGCTTGATGATGAAGAATACAAACTTGAAGTAACAAATAATGAAATCAATATATCCGCTTCAAGTGAAAAAGGTGCATATTATGCACTTCAAACACTTCGCCAGCTTGGCAGGTTTGAACTTGGCGGCAAGGAAATTCCTTGCTGTGTGATAAACGATAAGCCGAGATTTTCTTGGAGAGGGCTTCAGCTTGATGAAAGTCGCCATTTCTTTGGCAAAGAATATGTTAAAAAAATGCTTGATATGATGTTTATGTTAAAACTCAATGTTTTTCATTGGCATTTAACTGATGATACCGGCTGGAGAATTGAAATTAAAAAATATCCGCTTTTAACCGAAATCGGCTCTAAAAGGGCATATACTCAAATTAACGGTTGGGGCAGTACAGATATCATCAATGAACCTTATGAGGGCTATTATACGCAGGAGGAAATCAAAGAAATAATTGCTTATGCAGATGAGCGCGGCATTATGGTCGTGCCGGAGATTGATTTTCCCGCTCATTGTTCGTGTGCAATTTCTGCTTATCCTTGGCTTGCGTGCCGTGAAATAAAAAGGGATGTTCCGGGTTATTTCGGCGGTGCTATCCCTCAAAGAAAATTAAAAATCTTTGATTGGAACAGACCTATTTGTCCGGGCAAAGACAGAACGGTTGAGTTTGTTAAAGATGTAATAAACGAAGTGTGTGACCTTTTTCCTGCACCGTATTTCCATATCGGCGGTGATGAAGCACCTAAAGTTGAATGGAAAAAATGCCCTTGCTGTCAAGAAAGGATAAAAGAAAATAATCTTAAAGATGAAGAAGATTTGCAGGGTTGGTTTAATAACCAAGTGCTTGAAACAGTTAGTGCAAAGGGTAAAAGGCTTATCGGTTGGAATGAAATTTTAAAGGCTCAAAGCCTTGATAAATCAACTGTTTGCCAGTATTGGACCCCTAAAAAAGACAGCAGAGCAAGGGATTGGGCAAATAACGGAAATAATGTGATTTTATCTAATCATCAATCATTTTATTTTGATATGCCTTACGCTAAATATTCGCTTAAAAATACATATGATTACAGCTATAAATCTTTCGGCATTAAGCCTGAAAGTGAAAAGAATATTCTTGGTGTTGAAGCGGAAAACTGGACTGAATGGACAGATTGCCCTGAAAAGCTTGAAGTGTTTATGTATCCGCGAACTCAGGCTCTTGCAGAAGTTGCTTGGTCACCGGAAGATAAAAGAAGTTTTGATTCTTTTATGGCGAGATTGGAAAATTTCAAGCCATATTTTGAATATCTTGGTATGAGTTATGCAGTTAACAGCGTGGCTATGCCTAAAAAATGGCTATTAAAGTCAAAGATTAAAAAAGAGTTTAGTATAGGTGATACTCATCTTGAAGTTAAGCTAAACAAAAAATATATGGAACAGGGAGAAAAGTAAATGAAGTTTTCAGATTTTCCTCAAGCAGTAATCAAAGAAAATGTTGATTATGCTGTCAAAGAAATTACTAATGTAATCAAAAAATACGGGCCTCGTGAATCCGGCAGTGAAAATTGCTTCTCGGCTCAAAAGCATATAAAAAAAGAAATGGATACTTTTTGTGACGGTACTGATTTTGAAAGTTACAAAATGGCACCTAAAGCATTTCTTCATTTTACAAAGCTTGTGTCAGTGGCGATTTTTCTTGCAGTTGTAGTTTGTGCGGTTTTGATGTATACAAGCATTATTACTCCGCTTTTGGCACAGTGCATTGTTTGCGGTTTTGTTTTTGTAGGCCTTTTTATTACTCTTATGGAATTTTTGCTTTATAAGAGATTTATGGACCCGCTTTACAAGAAAGTTGAAGCACATAATCTTGTCGGTGTAAGAAAACCGAGGGGCGAAGTTAAAAAGAGAATTGTTATAAGCGGGCATATTGATGCAGCTTATGAATGGCGTCATCTTTATTATGGCAAAAAAGTACCGCTTTTCAGCATATTTATGAGCTGGACTATCGGCAGTGCAATAATTTCATTTATTTTAAGCGTTATCGCTATTATTGCAAATTTTGTTGATATGGGTGCATTTGGTGACTTTATGGTAAATTACAGCTATATTTTCCATTATGTTACAGCACTTGGCATGGTTACTTTATTATTGTTTGTCGATTTCAATACTATTTCACCGGGCGCAAATGATAATCTTACAGGTACTTATGCGGCAGTTTGCGCTTTGCGTATGCTTGATATGGCGGGTATAGATTTTGAAAATACAGAAGTTTGCGCTATGATTACAGATGGTGAAGAAGCAGGGCTTCGCGGTTGCAAGCAGTGGGCTAAAGACCATTATGATGAATATGTAAACAGCGGTGTTGAAACAGTTGTTTTGTGTGTTGATACGCTTGCAGACCTGGAATATCTTCGCGTTTATAATAAGGATATGACAGGCACAGTTAAAAATAATCAGCAGTTCAGTCAATTGGTTATGGATTCAGCTAAAGACTCAGGTCATAATGACCTTGAATTCTCAAGTGTTTATTTCGGCTCATCTGATGCCGCAGCCTTTTCACAGGCAGGCATTACCGCAACTTGCCTTGCAGCTATGGACCCTAAACCTGCGGATTATTATCATAACCGCCGTGATACAGCCGAGCGCCTTGTTCCTGAGGCTATCAAAACCGGATTTGATGTAATTATTTCAACTATCCTTAATTTTGACGAAAAAGGTCTTAACTAAAAATCTTATCTAAGAGCAGGCTCGTTCCTGCTCTTTTTATTACTCAACTGACGGATAATTGATTATTGAGCATTATTTTCAATATTACTTGCAAATGCTCTTTCTATAATATATAATAAACTGTAAGTAATTTTTACGGAGGAAAATATGGAGAAAATACTTGTTCTTGATTTCGGCGGGCAGTATAATCAGCTTATCGCAAGGCGTGTGCGTGACCATCATGTTTATGCAGAGATTTTGCCTTATACTACCGATATTGAAATTATTAAGCAAAATAATTATAAAGGTATTATTTTTACAGGCGGTCCAAATTCCGTATATGATATGGCATCCCCTCATTATACAAAAGATATACTTAATATCGGCGTGCCTATTTTAGGTATTTGCTATGGCTGCCAGCTTATTGCGTGGATGGGCAACGGTGAAGTTAAAACTGCACCTCAAAGCGAATACGGTAAAATCGAATTCACTAAAAAAGATTCAAAGCTTTTTAAAGATGTTGATGAAAAATCTATTGTTTGGATGAGTCATACAGACTATATTTCACAAGTTCCAAATGGTTTTGAAATTATCGGTACTACCGATGCATGCCCTTGCGCAGCAATGCAAAATACGGATAAAAATATTTATGCTGTTCAATTTCATCCTGAAGTTACACATTCACAGTTTGGTTCTCAAATGCTTTATAACTTCCTTTATGAAGTTTGCGGCTGTAAGGGCGATTGGGTTATGGATAACTTTATTGAAAACACAGTAGCAAAGCTCAGAGAGCAAATCGGTGATAAAAAAGTTATTCTCGGCCTTTCAGGCGGTGTTGATTCATCTGTTGCAGCAGGTCTTTTATCTCGTGCGGTAGGTAAGCAACTTACCTGCGTATTTGTTGACCAGGGTTTAATGCGCAAAAATGAAGGCGATTTTGTTGAGCAAACATTTACAAGCCTTTTCGATATGAATTTTGTAAGAGTTAACTGCGGTGATGTTTTCCTTGAAAAACTTAAAGGTGTTGTTGACCCTGAACAGAAGAGAAAGATTATCGGTACAGAATTTTTCAATGTTTTCTGGAATGAAATCAGAAAGCAGGATGAACTCGGTTACTTTGCACAGGGAACTATTTATCCTGACTGTATTGAATCAGGTAAGGGTGATGCCGATGTAATTAAAACTCATCATAACAGAGTTAACACTCCGGATGATGTTGAATTCCTCGGTATTATTGAGCCGCTTGCGGATTTATTTAAAGATGAAGTTCGTAAAGTCGGTGAAAAATTAGGTATTCCTAAAGAACTTGTTTGGCGCCAGCCGTTCCCGGGTCCGGGCCTTGGCGTTAGGATTATAGGTGAAATTACGGCAGATAAAATTAAGGTGCTTCAAGATGCCGATTGGGTACTTCGTGATGAAATGGCAAAGAACGGTTATGAAAAAAATCTTGCACAGTTTTTCTGCGTGCTTCCTTGCGTGAAAACGGTCGGTGTAATGGGCGATCACAGAACTTATGACCACCTTGTTGCTATAAGAGCAGTAACTACCGATGATTTTATGACAGCTGATTGGGCAAAAATCCCATATGATATTCTTGCTAAAGTTTCAAATCGTATCACAAACGAAGTTGATCATGTAAACCGCGTGGTTTATGATATTACATCCAAACCACCCGGAACAGTTGAGTGGGAATAATACCAGTAGTTGCGTAAACCCGCATAAACACTGGGTTTTAGGCTCTTAAATTCCTGATTTGATAGCAAAATGATAGCAAACTGTAAAACGACTTTATTCTAAGCGTTCTATCGGTTTGCAGATACAATTATCTTAATACTATAAAAGGCATTACTGACTTTTGCAGTCGGTAATGCCTTTTTTGCGTTTTCTATTATATTCAGTTTTACTTACGATAATTGAAAGCTACGCTTTCGGGGTAGTTATATCTCCAATTATCATATTCTTCTTTTGTGATTTCTCCGTTCTTAAGCTTTTCGGCTTGTTCCTGCCAAGCGGAAAACATATCAAACATTGTAAGATAGTTTGTTCCCATACCCTTATCAAGGCGTATGCAAAGCTCGTCATCAAGTTTATCAATACGGAAGCCATATAAATCTTCAAGTGTAAACAGTGTGTGCATTAAGCCGTTGTAACTGTCAATATCCGGCACAGTTAAAGCACTTGTTGATATGCCAAACACATTTGCAAGATTGTTTGTTAAATCAGCCTTAGGCGTTCTGCTGCCAGATTCATACTGTGCCATACGGATGTCAGCGGTTTTCTCCGGAAAGCCCACCTGCATACCAAGGTACTTCTGTGTCATACCTTTTAAATTTCTGAAAAATCTTATTCTTTCGCCGATAGCCATAATATAGCCCCTCTCATTTTACTGTTAAACATCATAGCATAACAAGTTAAGTGATGTCAAGATATGTAAAACAAAAAAGTTTAATACTTTTATGAAAACCACTTGACATAACGGAATATGTTTAGTATAATCATTAAGCAAATAGCGTTAAGTCTATTTGCAAACAACTGAATAGCCGTCATACATCACGGTAATGGTGTATCCGCTCGGACAAATCGGAATGCGGTCAGAAAGTTTTCCGACACTAAATAATTATGAAAATATA
>ERZ1026884.1496-NODE-1496-length-12393-cov-7.955584_pt1 | contig 12393 bp, 9 predicted proteins | sample MGYA00380172_ERZ1026884 | MGnify/ENA primary metagenome ERZ1026884 (study PRJEB33269, sample SAMEA4719808) | human gut metagenome | biome: human-associated habitat; feature: organic feature; material: feces | place: Cameroon | collected 2013-10 ... | reverse complement strand
CCCTTCACATACCTGGCTACCTTATCTCACCCCTAACGGGGTAACCCATTATAACGACACATAATTAGGGGGTCGCATATTACGATTTTTGTTGGATATCAACTGTTTACAATATCAGAACATCATTAAAACCGTGCAGCCCTTTCAGGGCGTGCATTATCAGCTGTACCTCAGAACCAGCCTTTATACATTTGCCACACGCATAATGTCGGCAAAGACACCGGCTGCGGTGACAGCAGCACCTGCGCCATACCCCTTGATGAGCATGGGATATTCGTGGTAGCGCTCGGTGGTCAACAAAATGATATTGTTAGAACCTTCGAGGTCGTAGAGCGGATGACCTTGCGAGATTTCACGCAAACCTACACTGCCTTTACCGTTAGCCCATTCTGCCACAAAACGCCATCGTTTGTTTTCGCGCGCCAATCGTTGACGTTCAGCTTCAAACTGGGCATCGAGTGAGGGGAGCTGTTCCCAAAAATTATCGAGTGAACCTTCAAAGAGTTCATTGGGAATAAAGAGATTGCGTTCCACCTCGTCTACCTCAAGACGGTAACCACTCTCGCGTGCCAAAATAACGAGTTTGCGAATCACATCCTTGCCCGAAAGGTCGATGCGTGGGTCGGGTTCGCTATATCCATTCTCTTGAGCCATTTTTACGGCTTTGCTCAAAGGAATTTCAGCTGAGAGAGTATTGAATACATAGTTTAGCGTGCCACTCAGCACAGCCTCTATTTTTAGCACACGGTCGCCCGAACCACGAAGATCGTTGATGGTGCTGATGATGGGTAATCCTGCACCCACATTGGTTTCGAACAAGAATTTTACACCCTTTTCGCGAGCCGTATGTTTGAGTTCTTGATAACTATCGTATGCCGATGATGCTGCAATTTTGTTGGCTGCAACAATGTTCACATTGTGCTGCAACAAGCGTTTGTAAAGCTTTGCCACTTCGGGGCTCGCAGTGCAATCCACAAACACCGAGTTGAAGATGTTCATCTCCTCAATTTCGTGCATCATGCGTTCTACACCTCCGTCGCCCCCTTGCTGCATGGCTTCGTGATAGTGAGCAGGGTCAATGCCATCGGCGCAATAAGCAGCATGGCTACGACCACTTACGCCCACAATGTTGAGTTTAAGTCCTCGTTCGCGGAAGAGCTTTTCACGTTGTGCAGCAATTTGTTCGAGCAAACTGCCACCTACAGTTCCTGTGCCACAAACAAAAAGGTTGAGTTCTTCGTGTTCGCTCAAAAAGAAACTGTCGTGAAGCACGTTGATGGTTTTGCGCAGTTGGCTACGGTCAACAACAAACGAAAGGTTCATTTCTTGTCCACCCATAGCTGTTGCATTGATGCTGATACCATTGCGACCGAGCACACTGAATAGTTGACCCGCGATGCCTGGCATGTGGCGCATGCGTTCGCCCACAACAGCCACGCTCGAAAGTCCTGTAACCAAGGTTGCAGGATTCATAGCGCCATCGGCAATCTCGGCAGCAAATTCCTCGTCGAGCAGTGCACAAGCACGTTGTGCGTCTTGCGGTGTGACGCAAAGGGTGGTACTGGTCTCTGATGAGTTTTGCGCTACCATAAACACGCTAATACCCCCATTGCCCAATGCCGTAAAGATGCGACGGTTCACACCAATGACACCCACCATGGCAGGACCGCTCACGGTAACGGTGCAAGTGTCGCTCACAGACGAGATGCCACGAATGGGGCGTCCACTAGGAGCTGCGTCGCGACGTATTACGCTGTATTTACCTTCAGGACGGAAGGTGTTTTTTACATATATTGGAATGTTTTTTTGGCAAACGGGGTAGATGGTAGGGGGATAAACCACCTTGGCACCGAAGTTGCAGAGTTCCATGGCTTCGGCATACGACAGTTCGTCGATAGTGAAGGCACCAGGAATGATGCGTGGGTCGGCAGTCATAAAACCATCTACGTCGGTCCAAATCTCTAAAGCTTCGGCGTTGAGAGCCGCAGCAAGAATGGCAGCGGTATAGTCAGAACCACCACGTCCGAGGTTGGTGGTAATGCCCGTTTCAACATCTTTGGCAATGAAACCGCCCATCACGGCAATGCCCTTGTTGAACGAGGCAAAGGTTTGCTTTACTAAGACGTTCGTGGCATTAAAGTCCACCAAGTGCTTGTCAGCCTTATGTTCGGTTTTAATGAATTTTCGTGAGTCGTAGTGCGTAGTTCCCGTAATGAGTTGTGCAACGATTTCAGACGAGATGCGTTCGCCGTATGCCACAATCGCGTCAGACGTTTTTGGGGTAAGGTCTTGAATGAGGCATACACCATGCAGAATACTTCGTAGTTCGTCGAGCAGTGCGTTGACGCGCTGAAGGAGTTGGGGACGTTTATCGGCATCGATAACTTGGTTTATCAAGTCGTGATGTCGTGCTACTAACTCGTTGAGTTGTGCCACATAGGTTTCGTCGCCTTTTGCGGCAAGGCGGGTGAGGGCAAGCAGTTGGTCGGTAACTCCGCCCAGTGCCGACACCACCACAATGGTGGGCGAACCTGCTCGCTCAACTATATTTTTTACGAATTGGATGGACTCGGCTGTGCCAACAGATGAACCACCAAATTTAAGTACTTTCATCGGAGAAATTTTGAGAGGAAGTTAGAAGGAGTAAGAGATAGTTGGAAGAAGTTAGGGGAAGTTAGGGAGAAGTAAGAGGAAGTTAGAGGAATGGCAGTTTCGCAAATACTTTGCTGTGTAACAATTCTTCTAACTTCCTTTAATTCTTGAAATAACTTCCTCTATTTCTTAAAAAAACTTCTTCAAACTTCAGGAAAAATTATAACTTAATCTTGCGTTTTGCAGCCTTCGATTCGTTTTGCAAACGGTCGAGCGCAGTGACCACATACACATACTTGTTTTTTCCACCCGTATAGGGCAAGCGGTAGCAAGTGTTGGATGTGATGTCAACGATGTGTTCGGGGTTGAACAAGTCGATGCGTTCGCCTTTTTTGAAACGGTATATCACGTAGTTACGCGCCTTGTCCATTTCTTTAGAATCTTTAGGTGCCTTCCAGAACAAGTAGTAGCCATTAGGCATCCATTGAGCTTTAAGCTTTGTAGGTTTACCGGGCGCCTTATTGTCGAGGAAGGGGAAGAGCGGTTGCAAGGCAGGGGTGCGATGATAAACTTGTTGCAAGGCGGTGGCATAGTTGCCTTCGTTGCGTACTACGGCTGCAGAATACCAAAGGCAACTGCCCTGAATGCCACGTAAAGAGCGTTGCAGACGGAACTTCTCGTTCATTTGGTTAATCTGCGGATTCTTCAAGTCGGCAGCACGCACGGTGCGTTCCACGTCTTGTCCAATAAAGAGTGGACGTCCCCCAGCAAATCTGCTCCACCACTTAATAAGTTCATCGTAGTCGGCAGCCTTGTGTCCGATTTCCCAATAAATCTGTGGAATGTTATAGTCCACCCATCCTTGGTTAATCCAATAAAGCACGTCGGCGTAGAGGTTGTCGTAGTTTTGCAAACCATTTGTTTTAGAACCTGGCAAGTTAGACCCCTCTTTGGCATTGTGGTAAATGCCAAACGGACTTACGCCAAATTTTACCCACGGCTTCACGGCACGGATGCTATCGTGCATGGCCTTGATAAAGAGATTCACATTGTAACGACGCCAATCATCGATGTTGTTAATACCGTTCTTGTGCGTTTCGTAAGTGCGCTCATCGGGAATCGATACGCCAGCCACAGGGTAGGGGTAGAAATAGTCGTCCATGTGCAGACCATCTACGTCGTAACGGCGCACAATGTCGGCTGCCACTTTGCAGATGTAATCGCGGTTTACGTCTAATCCTGGGTCGAAAAGATACAATCCGTCATACTCAAAGAAGCGTTCAGGGTGCTTCACATAAGGGTGCGTTACAGAAAGTTCTTTGGTAGTTTTGGTTTTGGCGCGAAATGGATTGATCCAAGCATGCAACTCCATGCCACGTTTGTGACACTCGTTTACCATCCATGCCAAGGGGTCCCAATAGGGGTTAGGGGGTGTGCCCTGTTTGCCTGTGAGAAAACGGCTCCAAGGCTCATACGGAGAGGCATACAAAGCATCGGCTTCGCCACGCACCTGAAAAATGATAGCATTTACCCCACACTTTTTTAACACATCGAGTTGGTGGGTAAGGTTTGCCTGCATTTGGTCGCGACTCATGCCTTGAAACTGCCCGTTGATTATTTGAATCCATGCCCCGCGAAATTCGCGTTTAGGCATAATTTGCTGTGCCACCGCCATAGGCAGTAACATCATGGCAAGCAAAAATAAGGTAAGTATTCGTTTCATTTACTGAGATTAAGCTTGTTTAATTGCACTTTTATTGCGCAAGCAAAGGTAGTGTTTTTTTGCGAGAGCATGCCCCGATGCCTATATTTTTTACACACAAATTAAAAATGTGGGGATTTTCGAAGTCATAATAGACAAAAATTGTATACCTTTGCTCACTATGAACAAGATGAATGCCGACATAAAGAAAGTTTCGGTGGTAATGTGTACCTATAACGGAGAACGTTTTTTGCGCGAACAGTTAAATTCTATACTTGCGCAAGACTACCCGTTGTATGAAATAATTGTACAAGACGACCGATCTACCGACGACACATGGGATATTCTAAAATCTTATTGTGCCGCACACCCCAATTTGTTCAAAATTTATCGCAACGAAGAACAGTTGGGTTTTAACCGCAACTTTCATACCGCCATGCTACGTGCCAAGGGCGACTTGATAGCCATTAGCGATCAAGACGATATTTGGTTCGCTGACAAGATACGTGTGCAGGTAGAGAAAATTGGTGACGCAGACTTGTGTTTTTCAGACTATTACACGGACGAAACTTACACATTGCCACTAAAAAATTACATTTCACCGCGTACGAATTTTGAGCATATCATCTTTTATGATTGTACACCAGGGCACACCATGTTGCTGAAAACCGAATTTTTAAAAGGCATTAAGCAATGGGATTATACCCTATTTTATGATTGGTGGCTCAGTGTGCATGCTTTAATGGGCAACGGATTGGTAAAGGCAGAAAAAGCACTGAATTGGCATCGCCATTATGCAGGGTCTGTGACCACGCGTGTGCCTAAGAAGGGATTCTTTGAACCTGTGGCGCACCCCACTTGGCAACCCTATGTGTGGGGCTACGTGCACCGGTTGTACTTGTTGCGTAAGCGCAATTTCCGTTTCTTCTATCAGTATATAAGTCAGCACACAGACCGCAAACGCTTGCCTGTGCCTGCAAAAATGGCAAGTCTAATGACAAGCCGCAAACCTTTTGCCTTGTTCAGACTGTGTTGCCTATGCTGCAAATATTACGACCGCGTTTATCCCGGGAAACCTCACGGACTGTCAGGACGTATACACGGATTTTTCTATCCCATGATATCGGCATATGGTAACGACTTGTTTAATCTTGAAAAATAACTGAAAAGGGTGGTTTGATTCTCGCCCTTGATGTGATCCTCTATTTCAGAAAAAAATCAAAAAACATGATACGCAATATAGCCATTGTGCTGGCCGGCGGTGTAGGAAGCCGTCTTGGGCTTAGCACTCCCAAACAATTCTTTAAGGTGGCGGGCAAAATGGTCATTGAACATACCCTCGACACCTTTGAACGCAATCCACATATCGATGAAATTGTGGTTGTGTCGAACCCCGTTTATGTATCGGATGTAGAAAACATCGTTTTGCGCAACGGTTGGAAAAAGGTGAAGAAAATATTGAAGGGAGGCAAAGAGCGTTACGACTCAAGTCTCTCGGCAATTCATGCCTACGAAGGTGGCGAAGAAGTGAACTTGGTGTTTCACGACGCCGTACGTCCGTTGGTGTCGCAACGCATCATCGACGATGTGTGCGAAGCTCTTAAAACTTACGAGGCAATCGATGTGACAGTACCTGCTGTCGACACCATTATCGAGGCAGAAGGCGACCATATTGCATCCATCCCCGACCGCTCACGTTTGCAGCGTGGACAAACCCCGCAAGCCTTCCGTCTGTCGGTAATTAGCGAGGCTTATAAACGTGCGTTTAAAGATCCCGACTTTAAGGTGACCGACGACTGTGGTGTGGTCGTAAAATATATGCCCGAAGTGCCTGTACACTTGGTTGAAGGCGAAGAAAGCAATATGAAGTTGACCTACAAAGAAGACACCTTCTTGCTCGATAAACTCTTTCAACTTCGTGGCTCGCAAGCGCCCGAAACACTCGACCGCACAAAATTGCAAGGACGTGTGGCTGTGGTGTTTGGTGGCTCGTATGGCATTGGCAAGGACGTGGTAGACGAATTGCGTCAAGCAGGCACACGCGTACATAGTTTTTCGCGCTCGCTCACAAAAACCGATGTGGGTAATCGCAAGGATGTGGCGCGTGCTTTAAAGGAGGTCTACGATAAAGAGGGTCAAATAGACTATGTAATAAACACTGCGGGTGTGCTCAATAAAGAACCCCTCTGTGCAATGGACTATGGCATCATTCAAGCAGCCGTGCAAACCAATTATATGGGTACGGTGAATGTGGCTATTGAGGCATATAACTACTTGAAGGAAACGCAAGGTCAGCTCATCTTCTTCACTTCGAGCAGTTACACACGTGGTCGTGCCTTCTACAGCATTTACTCTTCAACCAAAGCTGCCATTGTGAATTTTGTGCAAGCTGTGGCGCAAGAGTGGGAGTCGGTGGGCATCCGCGTAAATTGCATCAACCCCGAACGTACCAAAACTCCCATGCGTGTAAAGAACTTTGGCATTGAACCCGATGACACTTTGCTGCGCTCAGAAGTGGTGGCAGACGCTACCGTGCGTTGCTTGCTTGCCGACTATACCGGACAGGTAATTGACGTAAAAAGAAGCAATAAGTAAAAAGGGGTGTTCACACGTAACGAATAAATTTAGCTCATTCATGGATAATTCTGCGCTCACACAGTATCTTGACAAGCACCGCCGTGCTGTGCAGCTTAAACAACTCGGCATATTAAAAGAAATTGATGCCATCTGCAGTCGCAACCACATAGATTATTGGCTTGATGGTGGCACCATTTTGGGTGCGGTGCGTCATGGCGGTTTTATTCCTTGGGACGATGACATAGACATTGCCATGCGACTTGAGGATTTGCCACGATTTGTGGAGGCTGCACGACGTGAATTGCCTAAACAACTCTATATTCAAACTCCCGACACTGATCCGAATGTGCGCATGCCTATTTATAAGGTGCGCGATACCGAGTCTTTTTTGGTGGAAGGTGGCGATGACTTTGCACGTGCTTATGGAAAGGGGCTCTATGTAGACATCTTTCCCATGATTCCTTATCCCAGTTGCTCAAAGTCGTTTATTAAACGCGTAACAAAGGGCTATTGTCGTGCCAATGCCATACTGAGTAGTCAGCACTATTATTCGTGGCGTTCGTTTGTCGAATTCTTCTACTTCGGCATGAAACGTGCTTGGTGCAAATTGCAGTGGAACGTGGCATGTTTGTTGAAGAAAAAAGGTGATTTTACATCGAACACGCTCAACAACAATGGCTACGGAATTATGCACCGCACGGATAGCATATTCCCCACACAACGTATTAAGTTTGAAGATGCCGAGTTTAGCGCACCTGCTAACCCCGATGCTTATCTAACCGACCTTTATCGCAATTACATGCAGCTGCCACCCGAGGATAAACGGGGTGGACATGCCGTGTTCTATGCAGAGTCTTTGTAAATGATTCTGTTATACGATAAAAGAATCATTAGCCTCCCTATAATCCTTTAGCTAATACACTACGATATGGATATATCAGTTCTCATTCTTTTCTTCAACCGTCCCGAAGTGTTGAAGCCTGTGTTTGACGAGGTGCGCAAAGCACAGCCCGCACGTCTGTTCTTATACCAAGACGGACCTCGTGGCGAGCGCGATATGCCTGGCATTGAGGCATGTCGCAAAATTGTGGAACAAGTAGACTGGCCCTGCGAGGTACACCGCATGTTCCAAGAAAAAAACTATGGTTGCGACCCCTCTGAATTTATATCGCAGCGTTGGGCTTTTTCGCAAGTAGACAAGTGTATTGTGCTTGAAGACGATGATGTGCCCACACAGTCGTTCTTCCGTTTTTGTAAGGAAATGCTCGACCGTTACGAAAACGATGACCGCATAGGTATGATTCAGGGCTGTAATTTTGAAGAGCGTACGGATGATGCCGATGATGCCGACTACTTTTTTAGCACCAACTTCTGCATTTCGGGTTGGGCATCATGGAGTAGGGTGGTGAACCAGTGGGATGAGCATTACACTTGGCTCGACGAACCGCGCACTGTAGAGCGTTTAGAGAATTTGATTGAAGAACGTAAATTGCGCGATGATTTCCTCCCCATGGCTCGTGCACACAAGGCAAGCGGAAAGGCGTATTACGAAACCATATTTATGGCGCACCTGTTGCTAAACTCACAGTTGGCTATTGTGCCACGCCTGAATATGATAAACAATATAGGTGTGTTAGAGGACTCTGTACACTTCTCAGGAAGTGTGCAGCTGTTGCCCTCAGGCTATCGTCGCTTCTTTACCATGAAGCGTTACGACCTTGAATTTCCCTTGCGTCATCCCAACCACATCTTAGAGCATGTGCGCCATCGTCAACGCGTATATCGCATTGCGGGTTGGCGTCACCCTTGGATTAAAGTGTGGCGCTCGTTCGAGGAACTCTACCTCAACATACGCCATGGTCAGTGGAAGAATATTTTCAATGCTATTAAAAAGCGCATAGGCATTCTGCTTCATGGCAAGAAATTTCATTAAAATTCATAGAAAGCGTACATGCTGAGGCTTCAACAATTAACTACGGGCTATGGTAAAACAGTGGTAAGTAGCCAACTCTCTTGCACCTTGCCCACAGCCTCGCTCACAGTGCTGATGGGCACAAATGGTGCAGGAAAGAGCACTTTGCTGCGCACATTGGCAGGTTTTATCCGTCCAATAAGCGGTAGCGTGTGTTGTGGCGAAAACAACATCACTCATCTCACACCGCGAGAATTGGCAAAAACTTTAAGTGTGGTGCTTACATTTCGTCCTACCGCCGACGCACTGACTGTGCAAGAGGTGGTAGAAATGGGGCGAATGCCTTATGCACAATTCTTTGCAAAAAGTACACCTGCCGACGCGCAAACCATAGAGCGTGCCATGCAGCTTACGCAAACGCAAGATTTGGCACACCGCTTTGTCAACACATTGAGTGATGGCGAGCGTCAACGTGTGTTTATAGCCAAAGCTCTGGCACAAAACACGCCCATCATATTGCTCGACGAGCCTACGGCTTTCCTCGATTTTCCTGCCAAAGTGCATACTATGAAGTTGTTGAGCGAATTGGCACATACCGAGGGTAAAAGCATTCTGCTTTCTACACACGATGTGGAATTGGCATTGCGTTTTGCTGACACCTTATGGTTGCTCAGTGCCGATGGCATAGTGAGCGGTACACCTGCCCAACTCTCGCATGAAGGGGCGATTGCACACTTCTTTGCACGCGATGGTTTGTGCTATAACGCTGAACAAATGCGCTTTGAATTTTAAGAATCGGGAGTTACGAGATTCCCAAGAGCGGTAAAAAATAAGGGCTGTTTTAATAATTCTGACAAATTGATTATGTGCGATTGTATTTTTATTTTCTATGTACGAAATTTAAAAACAGAATTATAAGAACCCCGCATAAAGAATCCCAACACAATGATAGTCTGCATTGCAGAGAAACCCAGTGTGGCACGCGATATAGCCAATATTCTTGGTGCCACAAAACAAAATCAAGGATATCTTGAAGGAAACGGTTACCAAGTAACTTGGACCTTCGGTCATCTTTGCGAACTAAAATACCCCGAGGACTACACACCTTTATGGAAAAGGTGGAGTCTCGGGGCTTTGCCCATGGTACCTACTCGCTTTGGCATTCGTCTGAAAAACGACAGAGGAGTGCAAGAGCAGTTTGCGGTGATTGAAAAACTTATGAAAAATGCCGATCGCATTATCAACTGCGGTGATGCTGGGCAAGAGGGTGAACTCATACAGAGATGGGTGATGCAGAAAGCAGGTGCTACATGTCCCGTAGACCGTTTGTGGATTTCATCGTTGACAGAAGAAAGTATACGCGAAGGTTTCTCAACCCTAAAACCGCAAGAAGACTATAAATCGCTCTACGAAGCAGGTCTTTGTCGTGCAATAGGCGATTGGTTGTTGGGCATGAATGCTACGCGCCTTTATACAATTAAATATGGCGGAGGCTATGGTGCGCCCCCTCTTTCAATAGGTCGTGTGCAAACGCCCACTTTGGCACTGATTGTGCGCAGACAACTTGAAATTGAAAACTTCAAGCCTGAGCCTTATTGGGTGCTCACTACGCAATATCGCGACGTGACGTTTAATGCCATTATGGCTGACCCTAACGAGGACGAAGAGGTGCCCACCGAAGGCGATAATGCCGATAAAAAGAAAAATGCAGCACCTGCCCGACGTGGTTATACCACCGAAGAAGAAGGACGGGCTGCACTCGAGAAAATTAAGAATGAACCCTTTGTGGTTAATTCTGTAGAAAAAAAGCGTGGCACAGAGCAACCGCCTCGCCTTTTTGACCTTACCTCGCTGCAGGTAGATTGCAACAAAAAGTTTGGCTATTCAGCCGACCAAACATTGCAACTCATTCAGTCGCTTTACGAGAAAAAGGTTACAACCTATCCGCGTGTAGACACTACTTATCTCTCCGACGATATTTATCCCAAATGTAAAAACATACTCAATGGGGTGAGTGGGCAGTATGGCGAATTGCTTATGCCCTTGCGTGGTGCACAGTTGTTAAAGCGTAAAAAGGTGTTCGACTCTTCAAAGGTAACAGACCACCATGCCATTATTCCCACAGGGGTTGCTGCCAATAACTTGACCGATATGGAGCGCAATGTGTACGACCTTGTGGTGCGACGCTTTATTATGGCGTTCTATCCTGACTGTAAATTTGCAACAACCACGGTGCAGGGGCAGGCAGCCGATGTGCAATTTAAGACTTCGGGTAAGGTTATTCTTGAACCAGGGTGGAGAGCCGTGCCAGCCTCGGCTGCAAAAATAACCACGACCAATGATGAGGATGACAAAAAAGACGATGCAGAACGCACTTTGCCCGACTTTGTGAAGGGGGAAAGCGGTCCGCATGTGCCCGACTTGGCACAGAAAATGACACAACCACCCAAGCCTTATACCGAAGCTACTTTGCTTCGTGCCATGGAAACGGCAGGCAAAATGGTGGATAATGAAGAGTTGCGCGATGCGATGAAGGAGAATGGCATTGGGCGTCCGTCAACGCGTGCAGCCATTATCGAAACACTCTTCCGTCGTCAGTACATTCGTCGTCAGCGCAAAACAATTATTGCCACTCCTACAGGCATAGAGCTTATCTCGCTCATCAAAGAAGAATTACTGAAAAGTGCCGAACTCACGGGTTTGTGGGAGAAAAAATTGCGTCAGATAGAGCATCACGAATACAGTGCCCCACAGTTTATTAACGAGTTGAAGGTAATGGTAACAGAGGTGGTTAATCAGGTGTTGCAAGACAATAGCAATCGTCATGTCACGCAGTCTGCCCCTGCTGCTCCACTAAAGGTAAAGGTTTTAGCCGATGCTGCCGATGCAAAAGCACAAGCAGAAAAGCAGAAGGCTACAGAATCGAAACCGCGCAAACGCATCATCCGTGCCGGTAGCATTTGTCCCAAGTGTGGACAAGGCAAAGTCATAAAAGGCAATACCGCCTATGGCTGTTCGCGTTGGAAAGAAGGGTGCGATTGGCGCAAACCATTTAAGTAGAAGTTTTTAGCCTACCATTAGGGTAGGGGAAAAATCGAAAATGTTCTGCATGGTTTTGAGGATGTTTTTTGACTAAAGTTTCCCGCCCTAGTAGTATATATAGTGCAATTAGTAATGCTATAGATTTTTCTAAATGTATGAAGGATAAGAATAATGGTTAAGGAAGAAATACACGAAGGAATATCAACGTTCTTTTGTATAAGTGGTCTGATTCTGTATATAAGTAAATGGAGTTGGATGTATTATGTTGTATGGAGTGTATATTTCTTATTTGTAATAAGTACTATTTTGCAAGTGTATTATAAATATAGAATTTGCAAAAGTCTAAAATTAGCATTGAAGAAACAAGCAATTGATGTGTTCATTTCCATTTTGCCTGTTATAAATCTTATTATTTATATTGCTATCCACTAAAATTCAAAATAGCAATATATTGTTATAAGGAATTACCCCGTTAGGTAGGGTGTTCAAAATCCATGATTTTTTCTGCACGATTTTATCGGATTTTTGACGTCGATAAATTACATGGATAAATGGGTCACCCCGTTAG
>ERZ1026884.1487-NODE-1487-length-12442-cov-4.780496_pt1 | contig 12442 bp, 8 predicted proteins | sample MGYA00380172_ERZ1026884 | MGnify/ENA primary metagenome ERZ1026884 (study PRJEB33269, sample SAMEA4719808) | human gut metagenome | biome: human-associated habitat; feature: organic feature; material: feces | place: Cameroon | collected 2013-10 ... | reverse complement strand
AAATAACATTAATGACAGAGTTGAACAATCCGACAGCCGTTGAGTAGCCATAATCTCCGTTCAGAAGTCCGATCCGATACACATAAGTTGATAAAATCTCAGATGCCGGAAGGTTCATATCCGTCTGTAATGCATATGCTTTTTCAAATCCGATACTCATAATGTTTCCGGCCTGTAAAATAAACTGAATTACAATAATATCTTTAATGGCCGGCAACTCGACATACCAGATTTGCTGCAGCAGATTTGCACCATCCATAACAGCCGCTTCTTCTAATTCTTTACTGGCATTGGCTAAAGCTGCCGTGTACATGATGGATGCCCATCCTGCTCCCTGCCAGATTCCGCTTGCAATATAAATTGTCCTGAAGGCAGTCGGCATTGTCATCCAATTTGTAGTGATACCGAGAATACGGTTCATCGGACCAACCGGTGATAAAAACATACGTACCATACCGCAGAGTACGATAACGGAAATAAAGTTAGGTGCATAGATTAAAAGCTGTATTTTCTTTTTTATACCTTGCTTACGGATCCGGTTCAGTAATAATGCCAGGATAATTGGAATCGGAAAACCCCAAAGCAGTCCATAAATGCTGAGTTTTAATGTGTTTAACAGATAACTCATAAAATCCGGTGAGGATAAAAACCGTTTGAAGTATTCCAGCCCTACCCAGGGACTTCCAAAAACACCTTTGATCACATTATAATCTTCGAATGCGATGAGCAGCCCACCCATCGGAAGATACTTAAATATAATTGTTAACACCAATGCCGGCATCAGGAAAAACACATACAGCTGCCAGTTTCTTTTGACATAGGAAACTTTACTTACAAGCGTTTGTCTGCCTGTAGACTTTTTTGGTTTCAACCCTCTTTTCATACACTATTCCTCCATTTAGTCTTGTTGTATAATCGGTAAAGTAACCGGTTACTTTATAATTGGATAATAACCTATTTTCCAATAGATGTCAACACTTTTTTAAGTTAAAGTAACCAGTTACGTAACCAGTTATTTTTTTATTGATATTCCAGAACTTAATTGCTATACTATGTGTAATATGAAACTGTAACGAAACGATTCATATTTTAACATACTGATAAATACAATAGACAATGCGTAAAGGAGACAGATACTTATGGCGAAAAAACAAGTGACATTTGCTGACATTGCAGAATACACGCATTTTTCCAAAACTACAATTTCAAGATATTTTAATCATCCGGATTCACTGACACTTGAAAATCAGGAAAAAATATCTCAGGCTCTTGAGGATTTAGGATATAAAAAGAACAAACTCGCAAAGGTGCTCTTCACTACTACTCAGAAATGTTAACCCAGCTTCTTTCCAGCTACCGTGATTATCATTATAAATTTCTTGTTTTTGTCAGTGATAACGGACCGGATGAGGAGGAGCAGTATATTGAAGAATTGATGTCTTATCAGATCGAAGGCCTGATCGTATTAAGCCATACGCTTTCTTCCGAAAAGCTTGCTTCTTATCAGATTCCTGTCATAGCAATTGAACGTGAGGCAGAACATATCTGCAGTGTCACAACTGATAATTATATGGGAGCTCTGCAGGCTGCATCACTTTTGATCCGTGACCATTGTGATGTGCTGATTCATATTAATGCAGATGTGCCAAAGATTATTCCTGCCTACAACAGAATTCGTGCATTTGAAGACACCTGTAAAGAACATCATGTGCCTTATGAATTAAATCTTAATGTGTGTGGAGATTCTTATCAGGAGCTCTTTTCACAAATGAAAATCATCTTTGCTGATATCGATGAAAAATATCCCGGTCAAAAAAAAGGTGTCTTTCTTGCGAACGACACCTATGCAAATATGTTCCTGAATCTAATCTTTCAAAAATATGGATGTCTCCCTGACACATATGAACTGGTAGGGTTTGACAACTCTCCGATTGCCAGTGAAGCTATTTTGCCGATCACAACCATTGGACAGCAAATCGATGTGATCGCACACACCTCCATGGAATTATTAGTGCAGCAGATGGAAGAACGTAAAAAGAGAAAACCAGTTCCGCTGGCAGAACCGATCCATAAACAAATTACGCCTATCCTTATCCGCCGGGAGACAACAAATTAAAAATATTCTCCTGACCGGTCAACATCAGACAGATCACCGGTTCACAAAGCCCAGTATCAGCACAAGAATGAGCATGTGGACCGGATAGAATGCATAGCAGAAATACTGGAATGGTTTGCTGTGATATCCCTGTCGTCCACGATACAGCCAGATTGGCACTAATGCAAGCAATGCAAGACCCTGCTGGCAAAGTTCAAACTCCATGCCGAACAAACGGACCGGATACATTAATCCTCCAAGCAATTCCACATTTACCCAATAAAGAGCCACAATTTGACCAAGCAGACACCACCATTTGCGTCCGCGGAAAAAGTAAAAAATAAAAACAGTCAGTACACCGATTCCATAATAATCCACCATTGTCAGTGTTCCGAGTAAACCTCCGGCAATCGTAACCAGTATGGCTGTCAGTACAAAAACAGGTGTTTTCTTTTTCTTTCGCACTGTTTCCATTATATGGATTCCTAAAAGACCAAGGATAAACGTCCAGATCACATTCTGGTGGACCGGATAAAACCATGTTCCGCCATACATCAGATCGAACGGTATCTCTGAGATCACTGCAAAAACCAGCATTCGCAATAAGTACTTTTTGAAATTATGGGTATGAAAATAACCTTCTACCGACATAAATGCAAAAATCGGAAATGCGATCCTGCCAACACAGGTCAGCCATTCCTGCGCCGGAAGAAGTGTTGCCCAAAGGTGATCCATCAGCATGAACAGCATTGCAATGATATGCAATGCTGCTGTGCTGATATCAAAACACCGTGATGTAGATGATTTTATTTTTTGAAACGACATAGCGATATACTCCTGCATTGTAGTATCGGATCCCCAGTTCTTTTACAGATCATTAAATATCTGGTAAATATCTATCTTGAGTGCGTCAGTATCCGGCATCCCAATAAACCTGCATCCATATTTATAACCGCCCTCCGGCAAAGCATCTCTCCGGACGATTTCAATAACAGCATCCACAACTTCTTTAGTCCAGATCTGAATCCTTGTATCGTAATAGCTCCCAATCTCAAGATCTGCTTTCGACTTAAATCCGAGACCGCTTCTTGAAATATCTGTCACCTCGACATGGACATATTTCAAAGTGGTCACGCCTTCTTCATCTAACCGTTCTAATTCAACCCTGACTTCCAGATCAAGTCTCTTATGCTTTCTCCGCTCCTCCATACTTCACTTCTCCTTCATGAAAAATTTAAAATAATTGTATAACAAGTCCTTTGCGATTACAAGTAGTTTTAAGACTTCCGGTCTACAATAAACATTGCATCGCCAAAACTGAAGAAACGATATTTTTCTTCTACTGCGGTCTCATAGGCTGCCAGTACATGTTCTCTTCCGGCAAGTGCGGATACAAGCATTACCAGTGTAGATTCCGGCAGATGGAAATTCGTGATCAGTGCGTCGATCACCTTGAACTGATATCCCGGATAAATAAAAATTTCAGTCCATCCGCTTTTTTCTGTGAGGAAACCATTCTCGTCCGCAGCGGACTCTAAGGTTCTGGTGCTTGTTGTTCCCACTGCGATGACACGGTGGCCTTCTTTTTTCGCTTTATTGATCTTATCCGCTTCTGACTGTTCGATTTTATAAAATTCAGAATGCATATGATGCTTTAACACATCTGTTTCTTTGACCGGACGGAACGTTCCGAGTCCGACATGCAGTGTTACTTCCGCAATTTCTACCCCCATGTCACGCACCTGCTGCAACAGCTCCGGTGTGAAATGAAGCCCTGCTGTCGGAGCTGCAGCGGATCCGTCATATTTGGCATAGACTGTCTGGTAACGGTTCTTATCCTGAAGCTGATGTGTAATGTACGGTGGCAGCGGCATCTGTCCAAGCCGGTCTAATATCTCTTCGAAAATCCCTTCATAATGGAACTGGATGAGCCGGTTGCCTTCCTCTACAATATCGACAACTTCACCGGTCAAAATCCCTTCCCCGAAAACAATTTTCGTTCCGATCTTGCATTTCTTTCCCGGTTTTACGAGTGTTTCCCAGATATCATTTTCTTTTCTTTTTAAGAGAAGAATCTCGATTTTCGCCTCGGTACCTTCCTTTACGCCATAAAGACGTGCAGGAATTACCTTTGTGTTATTAATGACAAGGCAGTCACCCGGTCTTAAATACTCTACAATATCCTTAAAATGTCTGTGTTCCACTTCTCCTGTGATCTTATCTAAAACCATCAGTCTGGAACTGGAACGATCCTCCAATGGATCCTGTGCAATGAGTTCCTGTGGAAGATCATAATAAAAATCTTTTACATCCATGATTATTCTCCATCCATTATTATTTTCTGAACATGACAAAGAGCCGCTGCTGCGACTCTTTGCCATGTTTCTATCATATTATGCACGAAGCTTGATATCAAGTGTTTTCTCTAAGTTCTTTAAGATTTTCTTGACAAATCCTTCTACCATCTCAGTTGTGAACTCTTCCTCATCCGGAGTAAATACAACAGAGAATGCCATGCTCTTCTTATCTGCTCCGAGCTGGATTCCCTCATAGACATCGAATAATGTTACATCTGTCACATAATCGCAGGCTTCTTTGATACCATTTTCAATCTGTGCACAGGTGATGTTTTTGTCTACCACAAATGCGAAATCACGTTTTTCTTCTGCATATTTTGGCAACGGAGTGAAAATCTGCTCTTTTCCATACCATTTTTTCAGAGCTGCAAGGTCAATTTCCATGACATAAGCCGGTACACGCATGTCAAGTTCATCCATGATCTCATAGGAAACTTTTCCAAGATATCCGACTTTCTCGCCCTCACAGAAAATCTCTGCTGTCTGATACGGATGAAGGAATGTATTCTCGGCTGCCTCGTATGTGAATGTAATATTCAGTGAATCTGCAACCGTCTCTGCAAATCCTTTTAATGTGTAGAAAGATTCCTTCTCGCCAAATAATCCAACGCACAGTGTCTCTCTCTCATCCGGATACTCCGTAAGTGGGAGATCTTTTGGAATAAATACATTTCCAAGTTCAAAAATTCTTCCCTCTAAAATTGCTTTTTTCTGGTTTCTTGCCATCGCATGGATCATCTGCGGTGCAAGTGTAGTTCTCATCAGTGAAAGATCAATATTAATTGGATTGATCAGACGGATTGCATGTCTCTCTTTTGCATCTTCCGGCAGTCTTAACAGATCCAGATCAGACGGTGAGAAGAAGGAGTAATGAATTCCCTCATAAGCTCCTGCTGCACAGAGTGCACGTTTGATTTTAAGTTCTGTCTTCTGTTTTAAGTTTAATCCACCTAATGTCACTTTCGCAGTCGGCATAAAGGTTGGGATTACATGCTCATAGCCATACATACGGATCACTTCCTCCGCCACATCCGGGTAAGAATCCATATCTTCACGGTAAGCAGGAATCTGCAATGTCAGCTCATCACCGTTGATGACCGGTGCAAAATTTAAAGCAGTAAGAATACGAACGATGTCAGCATCTGGGACTTCGATTCCAAGAACCCCATTGACACGTTTTACACTTACTTTCATCTCTTTTGGCTCGATGGAGTTTCCGGTAGACACTTCAATGTGTGTGGAAGAAACTTTACCACAGCCTAACTCCTCTACTAAATGAAGGGCACGTTTCATTGCCATAACAGTTGTGTATTCGTAAACACCCTTTGCATACATTGCGCTGGAATCAGAGGACTGTCCCAGTGCCCTGGAGCTTTTACGGATGTTGTCGCGGGCAAACTTTGCAGCCTCGAACATCACTTCTTTTGTGGTATCCTGGATTTCAGAATTCAAACCACCCATAATACCTGCCAGTGCAACCGGTTTTTTACCGTCACAGATGACAAGATTTGAATTATTTAATTCAAATTCTTTTTCGTCTAATGTTGTGATCTTCTCGCCATCATCTGCACGTCTGACATTAATCTCGTCACCCTCTAAATATGCATAGTCGAATGCATGCATCGGCTGACCTAACTCTTTTAGGACGTAGTTTGTGATATCTACGATATTGGAGATACCACCGATTCCGACTAATGCCAGTCTTCTTCTCATCCATGCAGGAGATTCCTTGATCTCAACATCATGAACATAGTGTGCGATATATCTCGGGCAGAGATCTTTCGCAGAAACAGTTACATGGAAATCCTTCTTTACATCTGTCTCTGTGAAATCAAGTGCAGGCTCTTTGCATTCTTTTCCGAGAACGGCTGCTACTTCTCTTGCGATACCGTAAATACTCTGGCAGTCAGGACGGTTTGCGGTGATCGCAATGTCAAAAATCCAGTCATCCATTCCAAGGATCGGTTTTACGTCTGCTCCAACTCTGGCATCTTCCGGTAACACAAGTAATCCGTTGTATCCTGCGCCCGGATATAAATCTTCGTTTAATCCAAGCTCTGTTCCAGAACAAAGCATACCAAAGGATTCATATCCGCGGAGCTTGCCTTTTTTAATTGTCATCACACCTTCGATCGTGACATGGTCTTTTGCAGTTGCATAAACTGTTGCGCCTACGAGTGCGAGTGGGAATTTGCCGCCTGCATGGACATTGTCTGCTCCACAGCAGATCTGGAAGGTTCCGTGCTCACCGGCATTTACCTGACATAAGCTTAAGTGTGTGTCAGGAATTGGCTCGCATGTCTCAACCAGACCTACGACAACGCCGCTTACATCTTTTCCAACCTCGATCAGTTCCTCAACTTCAAATCCACAGGAAAAAAGTTTTTCCTCTAACTCCTTTGGAGTAACATCTATATCTACATAATCTTTTAACCAGCTTAATGGTGCTAACATGATAAGTCTCCTTTTCTTTTATCTCTATCTGTTTGTCTTAGTCATCGATCTGTTTTAATACACGCATATCGGACTCAAACAGTAATTTGATGTTGTTGATACCATATTTTAACATTGCGATACGCTCAATACCGATACCGAATGCAAAGCCACTGTACTCATTGGTATCAATTCCACAACCCTCTAAAACTTTATTGTTAACAACACCTGCTCCTAATACTTCGATCCATCCTGTACCTTTGCAGAGTTTGCATCCGCATCCGCCACACTGGAAACAGCTTACATCAACTTCTACGGAAGGCTCTGTGAATGGGAAGTAGGATGGACGAAGACGTGTGGTCGTCTCTTTTCCGAAAATCTTCTTTACAAGTTCATCTAACATTCCCTTTAAGTCGCAGAGTGTAATTCCCTTATCTACCACAAGACCTTCCATCTGTGTAAACATCGGGGAATGTGTTGCATCATCATCGGAACGGAATACCTTACCAGGGGAAATAATCTTGATTGGTGGTTTCTTTGCTTCCATAACATGTATCTGTCCTGCAGATGTCTGGGTACGGAGCAGGAATTCCGGTGAGAGGTAGAAAGTATCCTGCATGTCTCTTGCCGGATGATCCTGAGGTGTATTCAAAGCTGTGAAGTTATAGTAATCTGTCTCAATCTCTGTTCCCTCATAAACTTCAAATCCCATAGAGGCAAAAATATCAATGAGCTGGTTACGGACCTGTGTCACCGGGTGCAGATTTCCTTTTTCATGCTTCACTGCCGGCATCGTAACATCGATTTTCTCTGCTTCATATCTTTTCTTTAAGGCATCTGCCTCTAATTTTTTCATTTTCTCTTCGAGAATTGTCTCGATTGCAGAACGTGTATCGTTTACCCACTGTCCTACTTTTGGTCTGTCTTCAGGTGCTACATCTTTCATTCCTTTTAATACTGCTGTAAGTTCACCTTTTTTGCCAAGCACTGCCTGTCTGACTTCGTTCAGACGCTCTAATCCGTCAGATCCCTCGATCTCTGCAATTGCTTTCTCTCTGATCTGCTGCAATTTGTCTTTCATTTTCATTTCTCCTTTTTCATAAACATCTTTCAGGACATAAAAAAGGAACCATTCTCCCTCACTTAGGGACGAATGATTCCGCGGTACCACCCTGATTCTTCTCTTCTTTATCCGAAGAAAAGCACTTTGTAGATACGTAACGTGTATCAGGCGTCATCTGCTATTTACAAGATCTCCTGCGTTCACAAATGCGGCTCCTGTGGGAAATTCGATTCCTATCTTACCTTAAGCAGGCTTTCAGCCGGTGACCTGCTCTCTCTTTAAAAAGTATAGTGCTCTACTGACACATTCACAGCCTTTTCCTATTTCTGATGCCCATGATCAGCATCAAATTCAATTGCTATTCTATCACAGGGTTTTCTAAAACTCAACCCCTTTTTTTCTTTGTCCGGTCACGCTTAAGCCATTTGCGGAAACTTTCATTGAAGATCACGTTCACTTCTGCACTCATCATCATAATATACATGCAAAAATAAAGCCAGAGCATGATCAATGCGATGGTTGTCAGACTGCCATACATAGAAAATCCATTAAAGTAATCCACATAAATGGACAAAGCAAACGAAAACACATACCACGCCACCGCGCAGATCGCTGCGCCCGGAATCTGGCTTTTAAACGTCAGTTTTTTGTTTGGCAGCATGGTAAAAATAATATCAAAAAATACAAATAAAATTCCAAAAAGCACAAAGCCACGAAGTCTTACGATCAGATCCGTCAGACTCTGCAATAGCGGAATATACTCTACCGCAAGATCATGCAGCGTATTTCCAAAGACCAGGACAACCAGTGTAAATACAACCGCAAACAAAAATACGATCGTATAGACGATTGCCCAGAGTCTTAACACAAACCAGTTGCGGTTTTCCTCCAGGTCATTGACCGAATTCAGTCCATCTGTCATATACTGGATTCCCTTGGCAGCAGACCAGATTGCCACGATCGCCGTAATGGAGATGATTCCAACCGAACGGTTATATACTTCATCCGTGATTGAAATCAAAAAAGCTGAAATGTAATCTGGCAATGCAGTCTGATACATTTTTAACAAAGTCCCCTCCGTGATCGGTGTGTATTGAAGAAGGGAAGAAAACACCATCAAAAATGGAATTGTCGATAATATAATAAAAAATGCCGACTGGGCAGAATATGCATTGATCTTATCCCGCTTACATTTATCAAAAAAAGATTTTCCGTTTCCGATAATCTTCCAAATCAATTTTCTTTCCTCCATTGTTACTGCGATTTATTCATCATCCTGATTCGCAAATTCACTTTTTTCTGTCAGACTGGTAATCGAGACATCTTTATAGAAGAAATGCAAAATATCTTGATAATTCATCCCGGTTTTTGCCAGACCATTGGCACCATTCTGGCTCATGCCAAGTCCGTGTCCGTAACCTCCGCCATATAGAGTGTATGTTTCGTCTGCTTCGTTCACAAGACTGGCAAACGCACTTGGCAGAATCGTCACCTCAGCACTCTCACTTCCATCCTGATACGCAATGTTTGCCGCACCAAGTCCTAGTACTTTACGAATATTATACTCGGAAAAAACTTTTACCATACCATGTTCATAGGAAAGCCGTAACGTCAGGATGGAACCTGACGCACTCCGTTTCTCCACTTCGATGCCTTTCAGCTTTCCAAAATCTGCCATGGAGTCCGTCTCATTTTTACCATTAGATTCATAATATATCACGTTCCTTGGAGAAATGGAATGCCTGTTTTCCAAAATTTGCCGGATTCCGGCTTCTTTTCCGTTAAAATCCGCCTGTGCACTCCAGCGATAATACTTGATCTCACTGTCAAATCCTGTCTGTGGTTTCCGGATATAATCTAAAAATGTTTTCTCATCTGACAGATCAATATCTGTCTCCGGCGTATTTAAGCATACTTTTTTCAGGTACCCATAGTTTTCCATCTCTTCCGGATTCCATACCTCTGCGGTGTCCGTATAACCCATAGACGTCGAGAAATAATATGCTTCGATCACTTCGTCCGCATAAGTCATTACCTCATGTTTTGTCTCCTCCACCGCCTGTCTGGATGCCTCGCCCGCCTCTACTTTATTATAAACCTGATAGGACGTACTGTCGTTGATATGCGCTCCGAAAGCCGCCAGATCTGCCCTCATAAGCTGAATATAGGCATAGCTTCTCGCACAGACTGCCTGCGCCTTTAATGCCTCTTTTTCATAGGTAGATGGCATCTCACTTGGAACCACTGCAGTAAGATAAGTTTCAAACGGAACACTGTTCACAACGGTGTAGCCCTCCTCGTAACGGCGCACCTCCACACTGCCGGAATATCCGTTTGAGATGGTATTTCCCGCTTCATCACACAGAAAAATCTTTCCATTTTCCGTTGCAGGCTGAATGGAAAATGTATCATCACGTTCTGTAAACCACGTACTTACATCAAGCAGCGTTCCCGCCGCATAGTCCGACACAGTTTCACCAAACTTAATACTTGCATCCACATCTGCTTTCAGATAAACTGCGGAGCGGAATTTTCCACCATCGTCTGCCAGTAACAGAACCCGGATATTTTCGATTACTGCCGGTGTCCTGATCAAAATTGCACAGACTTCTTCTTCCCCGATCACATAGGATACTTCCATGTTTCCGAGAACCACTTTCGAAATCGAACTCTCCGTGACATCTTCCCCTTCTAAAAGTTCATAAACCGGGATCTTCCCGGTATGGGAGATTCTTCCATAGCCTTCAATCTCTATCGTATTTTCATCATAGGACAATAATTTTCCACCGATCTCCTGTTCTTTTTTTCGCACGATCTGGAGCTTTCCATTTGAAAAAACAAGATCCGCCACGCCTTCTGTCACATCTTTTTCCGATGCATCCATTGTAATCTCATATTCTGCACCACCGGATAAAAAAGTAAGTGTTCCATCTTCGACAGCCTTGATATAAGTATTATATACCTCTGCTTCCTCTTCACTGATTCCCGCAATTCCAACACATTTACCATCCAGCAAATACAATCGGTAATTATCCCATGCTGTGAGAAAATGTTGTCCAAACTTTGATGGATAATCCCCCTCATTTGTGACCAGAATGCATCCGCTGTCCGATTCAATCACATCCATCAGCAACAGATCCTGTGTTGTAACTGTTTTTTCATCATCGAGATAAGCAAGGATTTCTGTATAAACAGCGTTCCACTCCCCGCGGTCTAGCGCAGCGTTCTCACTTTTCTCTGGAAGTTGTATGTAATCCTTTAATCCAAGAAACTCTAAAATTTCGCTGGCAGCCTTTTTTGTCAGATACTCCTGTTTCTGTAACAATATCTGCTCCCAGTCCATCTCCTTATATATAGAAAAAGACAGTTCATCCTGCACCTCTTCTACCGGAACATAATGCTCTGAATAAACGTCTTTATGATACCCTTTTTTCGTTCCTGCCAATAGCATGCCACACAATATGAGTAACAAAATGACAAGCAGTCCGATTTTTCTTTTCAAACGCACTTTCCCCCTCACGCACTACCTAAAAAGAAGCTGCTTTCTAAGAAAGCAGCTTCTCGCTTTTGTATCTTCTGTTTTATTCTCGTGTGTATCTTCTATCTTCATTGGTACTTTTATGATTCTTTTGTGTCTCAAAAATGCTTTTGTACTTTCGGAATCTTTTGTACCTCACTATAGATCTTCTGTGTCTTGTGAACGCTTTTGTGTCTTCAAAACTTCTTCTGTACTTTATAAATTCTTTCGTACATTCTATCTTTTGTAATACCCAAAATGCCGTTTCCTACAATTTTGACTCCTAGCCAACGCTAGGTGGGTAACCTCAATCAAGCTTTTGCCTTCCCCCGCCGCCGTAGCGAATTACTGAGGCCTGGCATCCAATTGAAAATGTTGGAATCCCGTTTAAAGTAAATGTAGGTTCAAAATAGTAGGGTGTCGCACATCCCAGGCTGTTTTTTGATAGTCTTATTATACTTTAATGTTCCCTGATTCACAAGCAAAAATTAATGCCGGAACGTAAAAAATACTACCAAAATTACTACTATTTTCTTGTAGTTTTATCCATTGACAAAATGGCAAAAACATGTTCCACCTAGTAAACTCTGGCTTTTTCTATATCGTCCTTTGTGAATGCACCCGGAAACAATTCCCCAAGCGTATACTCCCGATATTCTCCATTCTTTTTGGAAACAAAAATTCGAAACGTATCCGGCTCGCAGAATTCTGCCATGACCTGTCTGCACACACCGCACGGATACAGATAATCGTCTCCATCTCCATTGATCGCAATTGCTGCAAACTCACGCTCTCCCTCATAGACTGCCTTAAAAAATGCTGTACGCTCCGCACAGTTTGTCGGAGAATATCCTGCGTTTTCAATATTGCATCCCTGATAAACCTTACCGCTTTTTGTTAGAAGTGCCGCTCCAACCCGAAAATGGGAATATGGGACATACGCATGCTCCTTTGCCTCCATAGCTGCTTTTATTAAC
>ERZ1026884.1482-NODE-1482-length-12458-cov-15.991454_pt1 | contig 12458 bp, 9 predicted proteins | sample MGYA00380172_ERZ1026884 | MGnify/ENA primary metagenome ERZ1026884 (study PRJEB33269, sample SAMEA4719808) | human gut metagenome | biome: human-associated habitat; feature: organic feature; material: feces | place: Cameroon | collected 2013-10 ... | reverse complement strand
ATTGCGTTTTTTTTTGTACCTTTGCACCCCGAAACCGTAAAGGTGGATTCCGACATTATTAATAATGAGATTAAAATAAATAGAAAGGTAAAAGGATTTATATGAGACAACTTAAGATTAGCAAGAGTATAACCAACCGTTCCAGTGAAGCACTTGATAAGTACTTGGTGGAGATTGGTCGTGAACCTATGGTCTCTATCGATGAGGAGATCGAACTCGCACAGAAGATTCGCAAAGGCGGTCGTGAGGGTGAACGTGCCAAGGAAAAATTGGTTAAGGCAAACCTTCGATTCGTTGTTTCTGTTGCTAAACAATACCAGCACCAGGGTCTGGGTCTTACCGACTTGATCGATGAGGGAAACATCGGTTTGGTGAAGGCGGCAGAGAAGTTTGATGAGACTCGGGGTTTTAAGTTCATCTCATACGCTGTATGGTGGATTCGCCAGAGCATTCTCCAGGCTATCGCTGAGCAGAGCCGTATCGTTCGCTTGCCTTTGAATCAGGTGGGTGCATTGAGCAAGATCAGCGCTGAAATCAGCAAGTTCGAGCAGGAGAACCAGCGCAAGCCTTCTGTTGCTGAGTTGGCACAGATTACCAAAATGGAGGAAAGCAAGATTGACCAGACCATCAAGGCTGACAACCATCACATGAGTATTGATGCTCCATTCGGTAGCGATGATGATGACAATGCGATGGTAGACGTGATGGCATCTGGCGATGACAGCCGTACCGACAAGGGTGTTGACTTCGAGTCAATGGCTAGCGAGCTGCAGCGTGTTCTCAAGACCGTATTGAAGGAGCGTGAGCGCAAGATTCTCTGCTACTGCTATGGCATCGGTTGCCACGAGAAGGGCTTGGAGGAAATCGGCAGCGAGTTCAACCTTACCCGTGAGCGTGTTCGCCAGATTCGCGAAAAGAGCATCATCAAGCTCCGTGACAGCGGAAAGATCAAGATCCTGATGAAATACCTGGGATAATTAGTAGTGATTAATTAGTAGTGATTAGTGATTAATTAGTAGTGATTAGTGATTAATTAGTAGTGATTAGTGATTAATTCATTCGGATAGAAGACGAGAGAAAATTAGATAAAAACTAAGTTGCTCATAGCAACGAAGGAAAAAGGGCAATCAGTTGGTTCATCCCAATCTGATTGCCCTTTCTCTTTTTACTATTAATTAATAACTAATCACTAATAACTAATCACTAAAAATTAATCACTATTAATTAGCTATAAAGTTTCCATTCTTATCAATCAATCCGCTGATTCCGTCTCTTACCGCCTCGAAATAAGGATATTCATCACGTAAGCAAATCTCATCATAGAGGAAATCGGCTACGATGGTATCGTTGCCGTCCGGCATTACCAGTCCCATCTTGCCATTCTTCTCTGCAATCACCGGCATGATGCTCAAGTCATCATTATAGATGTAACAGGTTCGGAGGAAATCATACACCGGCTGAAGCATCACGTTGCCCTGATGGTCCTTCATGCCAAACTTGCCGTTCTCCTCGAACACCTCATGATAACGGATGTACTTCTCCTTCAGGCGATGGTAATAGAACACCATCTTGCGCTTGTCGTTCACGAAATCCAGCATATACTGGAAAGTATCGCAATAGTTAGCCACCGAACGAACCAGAATCATCTTCAAGTCAAGACCGTCCAATGCCTTTCGGTTCAGATCGATATACTTGGCAATCGCCTTCTCCTTCTCAGGGACAGAGAGGCTCGCCAGTTTTTCCTCAAACTTGAGCATAGCTTGTTTGGTTCCCGACATACCCTTGATATATCGGTGAATCTGTCTGCTCATTTCCGAACAGATAAACTTGTCTATCTCCTGCTGCTCTATCGGGTCAGCATATTCTTTAATCAATGATTCAGGTGTAGCATTCATGGCTGTTTCCTTTCTTTTATAGAATTATACTTTCAAAGAGTTCGAAGAACAAAGAGCAAACGAATTCTTCACTCTTCGTTCTTCACTCTTCACTTATTTCACGTTAGGCTTCTGCAAACCGTATCCCTTTCTCTTATCTTCAAAAAGAAGGAGGAAGGCAATGAGGATGGCTATCACACCGAAGCAGGCAAAAATGGTCATCGTCTGGGTATAGTCGATGGTGCCGTCGGCTGCGGTATTTGCCTGGTTTACCTTACCAATCCATACTGGAATGAGAGCCAGTCCAATATTCTGGATATAGAAGATGAGGGCGTATGCAGTTCCCAAGAGTTTCATAGGGATAATCTTTGGCACAGAAGGCCACATTGCTGATGGTACCAATCCAAAAGCTACGCCAAGGATGAGCATCATCACGACGGCAAGCACCCATGAGTTGAGTGGAAGGGCAAATACTACGTGTACCAGAGTCAGGAGACAACTGCCGATAATCATCAGCGTGGCACCCTTGCCATACTTGTCATATACGCTACCGAAGATTGGTGTAAGGAAGATGGTACCGAATGGCAACATCGCAGGAATCAGACCTGCCAAATTAGCATCGACACCATACTTGAAAATCATCAACTTGGTTGCAAACTTCAGGAATGGGAATACCCCTGCATAGAACATCAGGCAAAGGAATGCCACATACCAGAAACCTGTTGTCTTGAACAGACCACCCAAGTCTGAAAACTTGAAACCTTCTTCCGGCTCAGTAGCCACAGCTTCTGCAGAAGCATCCTCCTTCTTGTCCATCACGCAATAAACCAGATAAACCAGTACACCAGCGCAAAGTAAAGCTGCACCCAAAGCAATAGAAGCAGACACACCGCCCATTGCCTTTGCAAAAGGAAGAGAATAGCCCAAGGCAGCGGCAGTTCCCAAACGAGCTGTAGCCACCTGCACTCCCATTGCCAGAGCCAACTCATGACCCGTAAACCATTTCACAATGACCTTGCTCACTGTGATACCGCATATCTCGCAGCCCACGCCATAGATGGCAAAGCCAAGTGCAGCTATCACCACCTGTGTACTGTAAGTACCGAAGAATGGTACTACTACCGAACCGCCAAACTCATGACCTACAGCATACCATTTCACCAAGGCTCCACCAAACATCAAAACAGTTGAGAGGATACCAGTGAAACGGATACCAAACTTATCGAGGATAAGACCACCGAAGAAGAGGAGCAGGAGGAACACATTGAAGTATCCGTAGGCTCCTGAGAAGAAGCCGTACTCATCCGAACTCCATCCGAGTCCAAGACCATTCTCAGCCCCCTTGGCTGCTGTCAAGAGCGGCTCCAGTGGAGACATTACATCTGTAAAAAAGTAACCGAACATCATCGTGACGCTCACGATGAAGAGGGCAGTCCAGCGAGCTGACTTTGAGTCGCTCAATTTCATCTGCATTTTTTCTGTTGTACTCATTTTTTTCAAAACATCAATGATAAACCCGTTATCATTTTATTGATTACATATTATTGATTATTGATTATTTCCTCTTCACGTTCTTCGTTCTTGTGATATCGAAGAGATAAGAGAGCTTCAGGACTATCTGTCCGAAGTTGCTCTTTCCGAAGTAATCTCGCTTCGACGAACCGTAGATATTTCCCAATCCGTAGTAGTAGCGGGCTTCGGCAAGGAAGTGACCCACTCTCGGAATGCTGTATTCTGCACCCAGACCCACGGCGATACCGTAATCCAGCTTGTTCTCTACTGCCATCGTATCCTGTGCCATCACCGGGCTCACTCGGTTGTTGTCCGTCTGAGGCAACTTCTTCACATCAAAATTGGTCTTGGTCGATTCACTGAGATAATAACCGAACTGTGGACCGGCATTCACGAAGATGTTCAGTCCTCTCGTCTCCCTACCCCATGCCAGATGAGCGAACACCGGCACCTGGATATAGTTGATGGTACGGCTATACGCCATCGGCTCCTGAGTCTCCGTGATAATCACTGGATTGTTTTCCTTATCAAGGATATCCTCTTTCCATCCCACCTTGGCATAGTTTACCTCGGCATAGATGGAGCAGATAGTGTTGAAATATTTCTCGCAGGTATACTTCATCGAGAAACCCGCCGTCATTCCGCCGTGCTGCGTCTGCTGTACGTCTGGCGTAAAACCTACTGAGCTCATAATGAAGCCCCCATTCAATCCGACTGCAAAGTCATTGCGATGCTCTCCAATCTGTGCCGAAGCAGTCAGTCCGCCCCCCAAAACCAGAGAAAGCAGTATATATCTTCTTATCAAATGCATATCATAAAGTTCATTTTTCAATATTCAAAGATCAAACTTCAAAGTTCAAAGCTCAAAGCTCAAAGTTCAAAGTCCTAATACTTCACCGCCTCAATCTGATGATTGAAGGTATAGTGGATCAGCATGAAACTCTTGTTCTTATAACCTCCCTTAAGTCCCGACTTCTCAAAATCCAATGGTGTCTGTACAGGCTGGTAAGTAGAATGCTTGCTGTCGCCCGTAAAGTTGCGCCCCTCCTTCTTCACGCCCTGGATAAAGAACATGGCATGGTCATAACCCGTAATGGCGAAACGTGGCAGGGCTACCTGCATCGGCTGATGGAACCAACGCTGATAACTCGTCTCCAACGACTGGGTACGCACATTGCTGGCATTATAATAAAAGGTGGAAGGAATATAGGTATCATACTTGTAGAACCTTTCCAGATTGTACTTGGCATACATCAGCCATTCCGTATAACCGAAGAGCGAGATGGATGCACCCGGATACTTGGCATCAAACTCATCCAACTTGTTGAGCACAGCGGTCAACTGAGGTGAACGGCCTGTATTGAGAATCACCACGTTCTGCTTGCTAGGCACGAAAGCCTTGGCAAACTGCTCGAGGCTCGAATTCACGTTAGTGATACTGAAGTTGATATTGCGCTTTTCCAGTTCCTTGCGGAGTCCGAAGGTAAAGGCACCCTTGCGAGAAGTGGAATCATTGCAGTCAACAAAGATAGGATGCACATTGGAGAATCTCTTCAGGAATGCCTTCACGGTAGCATCATTCAGACTCTCCTGACTCTGATAAACCTGGAAAATCTCCTTGCTGCGCTCCACGTCATCCCCACTGATAGAGAAAGGAATGACGAGCTTGATGCCATTGTTCTTGCAGAACTCGGAAAGTGGAGCCACCTGCTTGGTATAAAGCGGACCGAAGATAAGGTCGCACTGGCTGGCACCCTCCTGCAGCAGGGTGGTACGGATATCCGCATCGATAGGCACATTCCAGGCATGAACATCGGTAGAAACACCGTGCTTCTTCAGATAGTCACATGCCATCAGGATGCCACGGTAATACTCCACCATGCGCTTGCCGTCGCCATCCACATCATGCAGCGGCAGCATCACGCCAATCTTCACGGCGTTGCTGACGGTAGCTGCAGGCTTGGCAGCAGCAGGAGCAACCGTTTTCTGGCTGGCAGCAGGAGTAGCGGTAGTTGTCTTCTGGTTTGGATTCTTCTGTCCCTTGGCATAAGGGATAAACAGGGTGGCTTCTTTCTGTAGCATGTACCCCTCCTGCTTCATCTCCGGATTGGCATCCATGAGTTCCGGAAGCGACAATCCATAGCTGCTGGCGATACCGAAGATGGTATCTTTCTTCTTCACCGTATAGATGTCGCGCCACTTGGTGGTCTGAGCGAAAATACTGACGCTGAGCATCAGCCCAACGACAACAAGGAAATATCTCTTGATTCTTCTCATAACTTCATTAATTTTATATTCCTATCTTTCGGATTTCTGCAGATTTTGAGTCATTTTTCTGCCGATAATCTTCAGATTTCAATGTTTTCATTTGCAAAAATACAAAAAATCTTGCATTCTGCCCAAAATCTCTCAGCTTTTTATTATCTTTGCACAAATAATTCTTCAAATGAGACGAAAAATAAGTATACTTTGCATCTTGTTGCCACTTTTAACGTGCCAATTGCACGCTCAGGAAGTCAACGATGGCGAAGAGGGCAACCCGGAAGAGACACCACAGGTCAGCTCTCTTCTCATGCCGAATGCCTTCTCACCAAACGGAGACGGCATCAACGACATCTACAAACCCAAGAGCGGATACCAGAACATCACTGAGTTCCATGCCTACATATTTAATAGGTGGGGGCAGAAACTCTTTGAATGGACCGATCCGGCTACTGGATGGGACGGCACCTACAAGGGTAGTCCCGTCAAGGATGGCGTCTACTTCTGCCTCGTCAAGGCAAAAGGTGCAGATGGAAAGATATATAACTTCAAAAAAGATGTCAACCTGCTGAGGGGATACATCGAGAATCAAACTAATTCAGGACAATGATTTCAGAAGAAAAGATTAATGTTTGGGGAGCCAGGGTTCACAACCTCAAGAACATCGACGTGGAAATACCCCGCGACTCCCTCACCGTCATAACCGGACTTTCTGGTTCGGGCAAGTCATCACTGGCCTTTGACACCATCTTTGCCGAAGGTCAGCGACGCTATATCGAGACGTTCTCTGCCTATGCCCGCAACTTCCTGGGCAACATGGAACGTCCGGATGTGGATAAGATTACAGGTCTCAGTCCGGTCATCAGCATCGAACAGAAGACCACCAACAAGAATCCCCGATCCACTGTGGGCACCACCACCGAGATCTACGATTACCTGCGTCTGCTCTATGCCCGTGCCGGTACTGCCTACAGCTACCGCAGCGGCGAGGAGATGGTGAAATATACCGAGGAACAGGTCATCGAGATGATTCTCAATGAGTATGCCGGCAAGGCTATCTACCTCCTCGCTCCCCTCGTCAGACAGCGCAAGGGTCATTACCGTGAACTCTTCGACAGCATGCGGCGCAAGGGTTATCTCTATGCCCGGGTGGATGGAGAGATTCAGGAGATTGTGCCGGGCATGAAGATTGACCGATACAAGAACCATAACATCGAGGTGGTGATAGACAAGCTCGTGGTGCGCGAAGCTGACGAAGAACGCATCCGCAAGAGTGTTTCCATCGCCATGAAACAAGGCGACGGCATGGTGGCTGTCATCGAGAAAGGCTGTCAGGAGATGAAGAATTTCTCCAAGCGACTGATGGACCCTGTTACCGGCATCGCCTACCAGGACCCTGCGCCTAACATGTTCTCCTTCAACTCGCCCGAAGGTGCCTGCCCTCACTGCAAGGGTCTGGGAAAGGTGAACCAGATTGACCTCAAGAAGGTCATCCCGAACGAAGACATGAGCATCTATGAGGGTGGTATCGTGCCGCTCGGAAAATACAAGAATCAGATGATTTTCTGGCAGATTGAGTCGCTCCTGTCAAAATACGACCTCAATCTCAAGACTCCTATCTGCAGAATTCCGAATATTGCCATGGAGGAAATTCTCTATGGATCCTTGGAAAACGTAAAGATAGATAAGGAGAAGGTGCATACTTCCACCGACTATTTCTGTGCCTACGATGGCGTCATCGACTATCTCAGGAAGGTGATGGAGAATGACGAAAGTAATGACGGCAAGAAATGGGCTGACCAGTTTATCTCTGTCGTTGAATGCCCGGAATGTCACGGTCTCCGACTCAAGCCGGAATCCCTGGCTTTCAGAATCTGGGATAAGAATATCTCCGAAGTGGCAAACCTGGACATCGACGAACTGCGCAACTGGCTGGAAGAGGTGGAACAGCATCTGCCTCCGATGAAAGCCAAGGTGGCTCACGAGATTATCAAGGAGTTGCGCTCCCGTGTCACCTTCCTCCTCGATGTGGGACTGAACTATCTCTCGCTCAACCGTCAGTCGGCTTCGCTCTCAGGCGGTGAAAGTCAGCGCATCCGCCTTGCCACACAGATTGGCAGCCAGCTGGTCAATGTGCTCTATATCCTCGATGAGCCGAGCATCGGTCTGCACCAGCGCGACAACGAGCGCCTCCTCAACAGTCTCAAGGAACTGCGCGACCTGGGCAATACGGTCATCGTCGTAGAACATGACGAGGATATGATGCGTGCTGCCGACTGGATTGTAGACATCGGTCCGAAGGCGGGTCGCAAGGGTGGTGAAGTAGTCTTTCAGGGTACTCCTGCCGAAATGCTCAAGACCGATACCATCACCGCCCAGTATCTCAATGGCAAGATGGCTATCGAGGTTCCTGCCGTGCGTCGTGAAGGCAATGGCAAGCACATCACCATCCGTGGCGCCAGGGGCAACAACCTGAAAGGAGTAGACGTAGACTTCCCTCTCGGCAAACTCATCGTGGTAACGGGAGTGAGCGGTTCGGGCAAGTCCACCCTCGTCAACGAGACTCTTCAGCCTATCCTCTCCCACCATTTCTATCGCAGTCTGAAGAAGCCGATGCCGTATGACAGTATCGAGGGTATCGACAATATAGATAAGGTGGTGAATGTAGACCAGAGTCCTATCGGCAGAACGCCTCGCAGCAATCCAGCCACCTACACCGGTGTCTTCAGCGATATCCGCAGTCTTTTCGTTGGCTTGCCGGAAGCGAAGATCCGTGGTTACAAGCCGGGCAGATTCTCCTTCAACGTGAAGGGTGGAAGATGTGAGGAATGTAAGGGAAATGGTTACAAGACCATCGAGATGAATTTCCTCCCGGATGTCTACGTACCTTGCGAGGTTTGTCATGGCAAGCGATACAACCGTGAGACCCTGGAGGTGAGATATAAGGGCAAGAGCATCGCCGACGTACTGGATATGACCATCAACCAGGCGGTGGAATTCTTCGAGAACGTGCCGCAGATTCTCAACAAGATCAAGGCGTTGCAGAATGTAGGTCTCGGCTATATCAAACTGGGACAGAGCAGTACCACCCTATCCGGTGGTGAGAGTCAGCGAGTAAAACTTGCCACCGAACTCTCCAAGCGAGACACGGGCAAGACGCTCTACATCCTGGACGAGCCAACCACCGGTCTCCACTTCGAGGACATCCGCATCCTGATGAATGTATTGCAGAAGTTGATAGACCGTGGCAACACAGTCATCATCATCGAGCACAATCTGGATGTCATCAAACTAGCCGACTGGCTCATCGACATGGGTCCGGAAGGTGGTAGAGGTGGCGGCGAGCTCCTCTTTGCCGGCACACCTGAAGACATGGTGAAGGCGAAGAAGGGCTATACCTACAAGTTCCTCGCCCCATTGCTGAAAAAATTAGGGAAACCTGAATAATACAAATATGATCTCGAAGGTAAGATAAATAAAAATCCCCCAGCCTACTGTTTCCAGCAGGTTGGGGGATTTTGTTTCGTTACTGAGTGCCAATCCGTCGGAACGCCTCAATTCATTGTATGTATCTCAACAAGCTACTTCCTCCATCCTCACCAACTTGCGCCAATAAATATCAATAATACAGCTTGCGGAGAGTATAATCTCCTGCGCCGTACGAGGTATTGAACAATAATCTATAACTTGCTTATGGCGTACAGACAATGACATACCACTTTTTTCGATGGTTACTTTTTCTTCTTGATTGTTACTATTGATAGTTACTTTTTGCTCTTGATCGTTACTATTGATAGTTACTTTCTTTCCTTGTTGGTTACTTCTTCTAAAGATGACCACAATCTTCTTTCTTAGGATCACCATTCTGAGCTATGAGATAACAAGCAAAGCGAGTGAGCATATAGTCCTTGACTTCACGCTTTGAACCACTACCCAATGCAATCATTTTCGTGACCTCACGAAAATGGTCATCCACGTTGATATTCTGTGACTTGCATGATTCCACAGCTCTACCTATAGCTATTGAAAAATTCTCCCAACGTGCATAGCCAAGAACCGACTGAAGATCCAAAAGCACCTAGCCTAGGGCGTGTGGCGACACCCTGGCTCTTTCCCTTCGGTCGGTGACCGTTGGCGAGGCTAACATCTTTGCCTTAGCTTTCGGAGTTCTTCTATCATGCGTCCCAATTCTGAGAAAGTATAATCTCTATTGCCTGCGCTTTTCTCCGAAATCGAACGGTTGGAATTATCAATGGCGACAGACAAACTACCACCTTTCTTCTCAAAATAAGAATGGAGACCTCTGCTTTTAATAAAGAAGTCTATCTTTTTGCGATAATCGCAACATTGGTTTAAATCTCTCAACAAAGGCTCTTGTTCTGCATACATCTTTGATGTATAACGGAAATAATAAAGAAAGAACAACTCGGTGCAAAGATGAGTTTCAAAGAACTTGACCTCGCAAAAGATTCCTTTCTTGGGCTTGTCAATTATCGAAGCATACTTCTTTTTCAAACGGGCATATTGCGAACGTTCTGGCTCTCTATCCTTGGTATCCATGTCTATCACACAGAAGATATGGTTATAACCAAGGGAAACGCCTTCTTCTATCTTATGTTCCAACTCCTTCAGACTCGTGTGCTTAGGATAGTCGGGCTTGATAGTTAAACCTTTCAGTTCATCACATAGCGACTTGAAATAGAAAAACTCAGTTGGTCCTTCTCCCAATATCAGCGTTGTATTTCTTTGCTTGCCCATAACTTAGTCCTCCAAATCTACAAATATAGAACCTAATTCTGGCTTTGCTCCTAATCTGCCAATTCGATACGAATTGTAGAGCGAGAGATTCTTGTGCAAGCCATAAGAATCACCACGGCTATACTCCGATGAAGCAGTCTCCTTGTTTTTTTCTACGAACCATACCACGCCACGATTGTCATTAATCATGTCTTGCGACAGCAAGGTGGTCTCTTGGCTTGTAATCAACAGTTGTGACTGGTCCGAATTAAACAGGAAAATGTTGAGATAATAGAACAACAGATCATAATGCAAATCTTCACCCAGCTCATCCAGGTAATAGATGTGGTTGCCACTTATCAAATCGTATAGTGTATCCAAAATACGGACGAACTTAAGTGTTCCCTTGGATTGCAATTTGAGAGAAACATCAAAAGTTCCTTTCTCAGAATGATTTTCAAAGACTACCGATTCAACCGTTGGACGCAACAGCTCGTTCTTGACTGATGTCGGAATAGATTCTTGCTGAATATGCTCACGGAAATCCTGAGATAGCGAACGGTCTTCCAATACAGGGCGAAAATCTGTGATATTCAAATCAGCCTTTTTCAGCATCTGACAGAAAAACCGATGCTTGTTTTTGTCTTCATACGCTGCCTTTAGAATCTCAACAACACCTTTGTTTTCGGTATCACCATCTACATTATGGTAATGAGCCATGATGTATGAATGGAGCTTTGCCAATGGCTCTATATCTTCCTTGAAGGTATTTTTAAGGCAAACCGACAGGACACTATGATTATTGAGTGTATTCTCACGAATACTGTCTTGAGTCTTTTGTAGCAAGCGAAGACTTGAACCGAACTTGATTTCTGCCTGTAGATTTTCTCCCTTGTAGGTACGTTCATAAAAAAGAGCCTTTGAGCCTTTTGGGTAATAATTAAGCTCTTCACGGAGAATCAGGTTGACATCAAACTGCACTTGATAGTCATAACGAACTCCCTCTGCATAAAAGGAAACAAACATTTCTGTTGGTTCACTCTTTGTCAAGGCAAAAGGAATGCATCTTGTGATCTTCATATTAGCGTTTCCCTTTGGATAAGCCAAAAGATGGAAAACCTCATCCAATGCCCAGAGCATGTTGGATTTACCAGAAGCATTTGAGCCATATAACACACCTAATTTATAGAGGTATGTACCATCAGGCATCTCCGCCACAAGTTCGGAAGCAGAACCCTTTGCAACAAAGTTCAACTCCTGTTTGTCGCCAATCGACAAGTAATTCTTTACCCAAAAATTTCTTATCATATTCTGAATATTTTGTCTAATTTCGTAATTTGCCTACAAAAATACGGAAAATATTTCATAAACCGGATAAAATACGGAAGTTTTTTTAGATTAATATGATATTTTGCTTGAAAAGAGAGAAAACGTTTACATATTATCGCCCTAATCCCATTATCGATGGAAAATAACCTGCTCATCAAGAGCATAAAATGTGGCGATAGCAGGGTACCGATACTGTGCTATCGCCTATTGCGTCAAAAAATCCGCGGGACACAACACCTACTTCCTGAACTAGTCGTTCAATTTAAAATGCTTCTTCAGACTCTCTTCAAATCCACCCTCGAAAGGGCACTTCACATTAGGATAAAACTCATGGAAAGTCTCCCAGGCTAAGTCAAAGAATTTCGCAATCAGCAACCAACGCTGGGTTGGCGTATGCTGGCTATTCAATGCAGCAATCAGGATTGAAAAGAACTGGCAAAAACTAGGTCTACCCTCTTAGGCATGCTTTTCACCACTCTGGCCCAAATGACATGGACCCATAATCTTGTGACTCGTCTTTGGCTACCCATATCCGACAGCTCCTGCAACAGTGGGGCTACGACTTCCAGCCCGGCAGACACAACGAGTATGTGCTCCACTTCAGCACATGCTGTCTCAAGTACGGCATCAACATGAAAGAGGCAATGCAAGTACGCCTGGCGATGGAGGCAGAGGATGACTATTCCCTGCAGGATACCGACCCCGACCTGCCCTTCTAGGGGTGGGTAGGGTAAGTAAGGGGAG
>ERZ1026884.1481-NODE-1481-length-12459-cov-10.040793_pt1 | contig 12459 bp, 17 predicted proteins | sample MGYA00380172_ERZ1026884 | MGnify/ENA primary metagenome ERZ1026884 (study PRJEB33269, sample SAMEA4719808) | human gut metagenome | biome: human-associated habitat; feature: organic feature; material: feces | place: Cameroon | collected 2013-10 ... | reverse complement strand
AGAAAAATGCTCCGAGAAACGGAAGTTTCTCGGAGCACTTTGTCTACGGTCTGAGAATATTGTCTATGTTCAAATCCATTCATTTTCATAAACTGGCTTATGTCCCGATATGCCTTTTTATAAAACTTGGGATTGATGGTTATTTTAGGTCTCGGATAATTTATTGCCAAGTCCTTCTGGCTCAAATCAAAAGTAATTTGTTTTCGGCTTGAACCGTTTTTTGTTTTATTTTCCATATTATGCACTTATCATCTGTTTTCTCTTTATTTGCGCTAAAACATCTTCACTTTTATTATTTTCGTTCCATGTGCAGGATGTTGCATAATTCAAAAACCACTTAGAACGTGTCAGGCGCATAATAATCGTCCACATATCAGAAAAATCGTTTTTCTTTTCTCCAGCGCCGAAAGAAAGGACTTCCCCTTCTGCCACACATGAAATATTTTTTTTACCAAATTCCATTTTTATAGTTTCATAAATATTTGACATTGTATATCCATTTTTCTCTATTATTTTTTTGTCAAATGTAAAATCTACTCTCAGCATAATCATTCCTCCCCGTATAATATTATTCTCCGATTCTCCATCATTTCTTTCAATTATATCATTGTATATATGCATCATCAATATCTTTCGCTGATTGTCCCTTTGGTTATGATCCGCAGATTGTCTGTCATACAAACCATAATTCGGTTCTGCTTCCTGTAGTATTATTTTTCTTTGACAGTTACTGTCATACGTACCTTCGTGCCATCTTCTTTCGCATAAATATATGCACGTCCCTTGCCGATGGCGGTGATCATGCCGGTTTCATTTACCGTGGCAACATTTGTGTTCGAACTGTAGTACTCCGGTTTGTTGCCGGAGGATACCGTTACCTTCGGCTGACATGTTTCGCTGGCCGTTAACGAAATCTGTTCCTGTCCGACGGTAATCTTTGGCTTCTTTACCGTGACCTCACAGGTTTTGCTGACACCGTCGACTGTGACCGTGATGATGGCTGTTCCGTTTTTTACAGCGGTAACTCTGCCCTCATTGTCCACCGTGGCTACGCTTTTTTTATTTGTTTTCCACCTGGGAATACTTTTGGATGTGGAAGAAACGGATAACCGGAGCGTCCCCTTCCGGTAAAGGGATGCGGATGTCCGGTCCAGCCGGACCGTTGGCTGCTTTACCGTCACTTTACAGGTCTGGGAGGTTTTATCCGCTGTGACCGTGATGGTAGTTTCACCCGGTTTTTTCGCTGTGATCACGCCGTTTTCATCCACCGAGGCAATGCTCGAGCGGGCGGATTTGTACGTGACCGGATGCCCGGTTGATGTCTCGGCTTTCAGCCGGGTCGTATATCCGTTCTCCAAGGATATGAATTTCTGACTTAATGTAATGACCGTTTTTTCAACTGTAACCCTGCAGCTTGCCTCCCCATTGGCAATTTTTGCAGTGATCGTAGCATTACCGGCCTTTTTCGCCGTGATCTTTCCATAAGTGTTCACGGACGCGACTGCGGAATCACTCGAAGAAAACTTTGGTTTCTTTCCGGTAGAAGTGATCGCAGTCAGATAATACTCGTCTCCAATTTTCATGGTCTTACTGTATTTTGTCAGCAGAACGTATTCGTATCCGCTGGCAGCATATACTGTTGTGATTCCGTTGTAACTGGAGAATAAAAGCATGGAAACCATGCAGAAGACAGCCAGTGCTGACTTTAAGAAGTTCTTTTTTGTGTGTAACATATGCCCCCATTTCCGGTTGCAGAAACAAACGGGACAATCAGCTTGTATAAAAATCTAGCATATCTTCTGCGGTTTGTAAAGAGATTTTTGTTATTCTCCAACCACAACCTTACAATCCTTCTTAAAACACGCAATTCCGTACTTGATAAAGTTTCTCATTCCATCCTGTCTCAGCCTATCCACATAGTCTTTTCCCTCTATCTGCTCCAGTGCTTTGGCACATGCAGCATCCATATCTCCATTTTCTGCATATTTGAGTTCGATTACAATTCCCTGATTTTCTTTATAAAAAGGTTTTTAATTTCCCTGTTTGGAATAGTCAGGCGGTATTTTCCGCTTTCTGTACGTCCCTGATGCGTCAGATATCCGGTAGTAAAAAGTACGCTCCACAGATTTTCAATGCTTTTATCAAGCTCATCATATGTGAGTTCCAGCGAGATTTCTTTTTCAATGCATTCTCCTGCAATCAGACGCTCGATTTCGTTTTTGGTCTGGACATCCGCTTTGTCTATAAATCTGCGCACAGGCTTTTACAATACCGGATAACATCCCACGGACAGTAAATATCGGTGTTTCCGAAATGATAACCATCGTACCACTCCTTAACTTCCGGATAGTGGTCTGAAAACGTGTAATCATCCAGAAGTTTTTCAACCTCATTGTCCGTAAATCCAAAACTCTCATCATACGGAACATTTAAAACCGACAAAACCTCGAAATTGTTAAGTCCTGTAAAAATACTTTCTTTGGAAATACGCAGGCATCCTGTTAAAACGGCAAACTGCAGACTGTCATTGGTCTTTAAAGCCATTCCGAAAAGTCCCCTGATGAGTGAAACCATCTCCCGATAATAGCCATTCTGAAACGCTTTATCCAGTGGAACATCATATTCATCTATGAGGATTACGGTTTTTTGTCCATAATGCCTATGCAATAAATGTGACAGTATATATATGCTTGATGTCAGTATATTCTCATCCATAGAATATTTGCCATTATGCAATGCGACAATTGCCTGATACTGCTCCTTTTCATTATCAGATAGTTTGTCACTCTCTGACAAAAATGAAAAACGTTGTGCCTCTCTTCCTGCCAGCTCTGTGATATGATACCTTGCATCCTCATATTTAATGTCTTTCCAAAGCGGCGGGGACGGGTAAAAAGAGTCACTTTGCTCCAATCTTTTCATTGTAATTCTCGACTTACATTGATTATTTAAGAGGCTTGTTCGGACAGGGAAATTTTAATGTTCGTATATCTCCGGATTTGCACAGAAAAGTCTTTGTATAAGCAATCACACACTAGATGTCCATGAATCGACATATCTGGGGAACCCTTAAAAAATCGCCTGCTGCCCAGGAACCATGCTGAGAAATTTATACCTAAGTTTATAAGTTGTTTCGAATTTTCATAAACTCTTTAGCATGTTGTCACAACCTGTTCATAATGCACTGGTAATATAAAACCATCAAAACAAAAGGGGCTGTTGTATTTTAACAAACGGTGTTGGGGTGCTGTCAGTTCCGACTAAAAACAATTCGCGAAAGCGATTTTTCTTATAGATCCGCCACAGAATATCTTTTCCTCCCTCTGTGGCGGGATTTTTTATGCACATTGCCTTCTGGATATTGGCATATGTGTGAAAATCTGCTGACTGAATTTTTTTCTTCTCTCTTTCGGGACATATGTATAAAAACTTATTGGCTATGTCCCTCTTCTTTTGCTTGTGGGACATATGCACGGAAACTTATCGGCTATGTCCCTCTTCTTTTGCTCGCAGGGACATATGCACGGAAACTTATCGGCTATGTCCCTTTTCTTTTGCTCACTGGGACATATACATGAAAACTTACTCACTATGTCCCTTTTCTTTTGTTTACCGGGACATATATGCCAGAAAAAACGCTATATGTCCCATTGCCGCAGACATAAGGGACATAATGCAAAGGAATGATTCTATATGTCCCACTGTGCCAAAAAAGCGAGACATAACAGAGCAAAAATTTTCTATATGTCCCCAGGATCGCCTTGCTTATTACCGTTTTTTGTATGTCACGGTCTCCTCCCCACTGACATGCGACTGGTTGCGCTTTTCGCGCATGAGGATTTCTGCAATCTCACGCTGTGCTGTTTTTGAAATTCCTTTTTCTTTATAATAAGGCGATGGCTTTTTGTCTTTGCCCGCACTGTTTCTGGCAACATTTATTTCGCGCGGTGCATCCACCAGCAGATGTATGTTGTTGGCAGAGCCTCCGGAGAAAATAATTTTAATGTTATCTCCCAATGTAATGTATTCGCCCGGTTTCAAGCTCAGTTTCAGCATAAGAACCTCCATGTTTATTCCCCTTCATCCAGAGGATGCAACTCTCCTTATAAGAATGTTACATCTTGACGTGGGGATATATACGGATTACCATGCATTTCTGTACTATCACTCAAGAATCTGACTTCTATGAAAGGAGTAACAAAATGGGAACCACACAACCGATTCGAAATCGCAAGGAATTGCAAAAATTCAGCACGTACTACCAGACGGTCAAACCACACCCCCGCAACTATGCCCTGATTATCCTCGGTCTTAATACAGCATTGCGCATCAGTGACCTTTTACAGCTGCAATGGTCCGATGTCTATGATTTTTACACGCAGCGTTTCCGTGAACATCTGCTTATATTGGAACAGAAAACCGGAAAACAAAATTACATTGCACTCAACAAAAATGCCAAGAATGCCCTACGATGGTATATGGATACCTGTTTTCCACAGGAATGTGATTATCTGTTTTGCAAAAACACCGACCGGCAGCATCCCATCAACCGTTCGCAGGCATACCGCATTGTAAAAGAAGCCGCAGCCCAAACCACAAACAGCCGCATGGTCAGCTGTCACTCCATGCGGAAAACGTTTGGCTACCACGCATGGAAACAGGGGGCACAGCCCGCACTGCTTATGGGTTTGTTCAATCACTCTTCCTATGATGTCACCAAACGCTATCTTGGAATTGAGCAGGATGAAAAGGATTCTGTCTATTTGAAAATAGATCTGTAATCAAAAATTTGAAATTTTTTATTTTTGGTGTTAAGTTCCAGAAAAGCCATCTGATATAAAAAGTGTAAATAAAAATGCAACATTCCTATAAGAATTGTTGCATTTTTACGCTGTAATTTTATTATGTTTATTATCTGCAAAACTATGTGTTCTTTTTTCTTTTCCAATCAGATCTTTGGACTCCATTTTTCTTAAAAGAACTGCTACCCGCGCCGTGCTGATTCCAAGCATATCGCTGATTTTTCCTGCTATAGCCTGAATCTATGGAGAAATGCATCATTTATGTATTATACAGTTTTATTTTTTCCTGCTATAATCAGAGTAATTACAATAATTTTGAACGAAAGACGGTATTAAAATGAAAATTTCTGACGCATGTAATCATAAAAAAAGCTTATCTTTTGAAATATTTCCTCCGAAAAAGGACAGTGAACTGAAAAATATTGATGCGACACTTGATGTGCTGTGCGAACTGCAGCCGGATTTTATCAGCGTGACGTTTGGTGCGGGCGGCAGCTTAAACTGTAACCGCACGATTGAACTTGCCAAAAAGATCAAGCAGAACTACCATGTGGAGCCGGTTGTGCACCTGACCTGCCTGCATTACAACCGGGCAGAAATTGATGAATTTGCCAGAATCCTTACCGCAGAAGGCATCCAGAATGTGCTGGCACTGCGCGGAGACCGGAATCCGGATCTTACCGAAAAAGATGATTTTAAGCATGCATCCGACCTCATTTCCTATCTGAAACCGAAGGGGGATTTCTGCTTTTTAGGTGCCTGCTACCCGGAATGTCATCCGGAATCTGCCAATAAGATTGAAGAGATCCGCCACCTGAAGGAAAAGGTAAATGCCGGAGCAGAAGTGCTGCTTTCCCAGTTATTTTTTGACAACACACAGTTTTATCGTTTTGTGGAGGACTGCCGGATTGCGGATATCAATGTGCCAATTGTTCCTGGCATCATGCCGGTCATCAATGCCGCACAGATCAAGCGAATGATTACGATGTGCGGAGCTTCTTTCCCAGAGCGTTTCCAGAAGATTATCCACAAATTCGAGGATAACAAGACAGCTTTATTTGATGCGGGTATGTCGTATGCGTTAAGCCAGATCATTGATCTGCTGGCAAACGATACCGATGGAATTCACCTGTATACCATGAACAATCCGGTGGTTGCCCGCAGGATCTGTGAGGGAATTCAGCATATTATATGATGTTTATTGTGTCAGGCACTTTGTTCTTTTAGGCATTATCTGCAAAAAAGTGATTCCTTCAACTCAATATACCCAATGAGCATCGGTCCGGCCCAAAATAAAAGAACACCTTCCATCACCCTCACAAAAGAAATTTTTTGCTTAAAGCTCATGCTTCCGATCACGATCAGCATGGCAAATGCGCCAAATTTCCACACAAACTTCCAAAGATACTGCATCCTCACACGGATGTAGTTTTTTCGCGAAACCGGAACAAACCGAAGTATTTTTGAAACCGCATCCGATTTTTGCATCCTCCGGCTGAAGGCTTCATTGCTCCATTGATACGGTGCCAATACATAGTTATCCATAAAAACGACCATCCACACATAGCACAGTATCATCCACGCATCCCGATAAAATATTCCATCAAAAATCAGCGTCATCCCTAACACTAGCACAACAGCTGCAAACATCCAGTATAAAAACCATGCCAGCTGATCCGTGCTCTCCTTTAAATTCCGGTCAAAATTCTTCAAATTTTCCTGTTGCTTCTTATCCTCTATCGTCATCCTCGACACTCCTGTCTTTTACACATAATACCCATGTGTTTCGATTCAAGCACATTTTTCTGCACTTCACTCAACCATTGCCGTCTCACCGCATAACCTTCACTGCCACAACGCCTTATGCATTCTCATAAAACGAAGTAAATTCCCCATGCTCAAACTGTCCGATATAATCAAATTCTTTCCGGATGTCATCCTCTAAGTGCGACGACATGATCACGGAACAGTCCAGCACTTCCAACTGCTGCCGGAGCAACCTGTAAAATTCCTTGCGGAAGATCGGATCCATCCCCGCAGTCGGCTCATCTAAAAGAAGAAGCCTCGGTTTGTGTGCGAGTGCAAATGCAAGCTGAAACTTCATATTCTCACCGCGCGACATCTTCTCCACGGTCCGTGCCGTGGTAAGATCCATCTGCTCCATCAGCGCAGCAAACTGATCCATATCAAAGGTATCATAGAAGCTGCCCAGCATCCTTGCATTCTCTCTTGCACTCTTCTGCCGCAAAAACAACCGCTCCTCAGAGACAAATCCGATCCGGTTCATCGACCACGCATGATCTTCCGCGATATCGGTTCCGTCCAGATAAAAGCTGCCGCGATAATGCTTCTTTTCCTCCATAATATAGCGGAAGAATGTCGTCTTTCCGGCACCGTTTTCCCCGATGATTCCCATAATATATCCACTTGGAAGTTCAAAATCCACATTTTGCAAAGCGAACCTGCCTTTGCCGAATAACGCTTTCTTCCCCTGTACCTGCTTCGCAGAAAAAATAATATCTTCCATCTTACAGCAATCCCTCCAGCATCTCACGAATATCTTCAGTTCCAAGTCCCGCCTGTTTTGCAAGCGTAATCCACTCCTGCAGGCGTTTTTCCAATTCCATCAGCTGCTTTTCGTGCAGATAATCCGTGTTGTATTTGCACACATAAAATCCTTTATTGGAAATGGAACGGATCAGTCCCTCCCGCTCCAGTTCCTCATACGCGTGCTTCGTTGTGATCACGCTGACGCCGATATCCGCTGCCAGTCCCCGAATGGACGGCAGCGCCTCGTCCGGCTGCAGTTCACCGGATATGATCTGATTCTTGATCTGATTGACGATCTGCTCGTAGATGGCATACGTTCCATGCGGTTCAATGACGATTACCAGTCCCATGTCTCCTCCTTCGTTGCAAGTTCATAGACGGCGAGTTTCTCTCTGATTCCACCCCAACGCTTGTGAAGCGCATAAGAAAGAGGTGCGTAAATGATGAGATAAATAACAAGCGCAACCCCAAATTCCACATTTGTAATCTCCGAAGAACAGATGCCAATCATCACGCAGCTTGCGATCACACTGAATACCGTGATCGGTCCGTTAAAATAACTTACCTGCCCATAAGCTGCCCGCGATGCATTATTCCGCCAGACCAGTCCGTCGTTTGTAATTCCCACACAATAGGACATAAAGAACACCGTTACCAGCTGCAGGATCACGCCTTTTATCATCATCGGCTGCACGATCAGCAGGATGATATCGATTACCGCACACAACGCAAGCGGCAGGCCAATCTTAACCTTTAACATTCTCCGGATATATTCCTCGCGCAGCTTTTTCGATCCGGGAACCAGATACAGCATCGTCGGCAGGGCACTCGTATGTGTGATTGCTGCAAACAGCGCAAGAGCCATCGGAAATATGAGCCATATATACCCAAGCCCTTCCTTTGCACTGCCAAATACCAAAGGCGAAAACGATGCGCCAAACAGGATCACATAAAAGATACTTTTCAATACCTGATCACGGTTCTTATATTCCAGAAAATATTCTCTGATCACATTCTTATATTTGATTGCCTCTTCCATGCTCCGCTCCTTTCGCCAGATAATACATCAGTTCCTCCGTGTCCGGCTCCCACACCTTAAGTGCCCGGTCATACTCCGCGTGATCATGTTTGACCAGAGCACTACAGCCCACCGGTGTCTCCTCCATATAGACCAGCCGCCCGCCAAAAGTCCTCAACGCATGACGCTCGCCTGCCACCATCCGGTATGCATCACGGACCGACTCGATATCTCCATACAACAGTTGTCTGCCTTTCTTAAGCAACAGCAGATAGTCCGCAAACCGGTCCACATCCGAAGTAATATGTGTCGAGAGGATCACACTCTTCGTTCCGTCCGCGGTAAATTCTCTTAAAATATGATGGAATTCTTCACGGAAGGTCTGATCAAAATTCGCCCCCGGCTCATCGAGCAGCAACAGTTTCGGATGATGCGCCAGCGCAAAAGCAAATGCAAACTTCAGCTTTTCTCCCTTGGACAGTTTCTTATATTTTTTCTTTCCATCCAACCGGAATCTCTTAAGATATTCCTTTAACAGTGTCTCATCATAATTTTTATAATATTTTCCATAATGTCTGCTGTTTGCGATCAGAGAATCCCAGTCATCGAACCATTCCTCATGAAACACAAATCCAATATCCTGCTGTAATTCCATCTGATTTGTACGGTACTCCTTCTCCTGTATAGAAATCGTTCCATCGTACTCATAAAGTCCCGCCAGAATGTTTAACAGTGTGGTTTTCCCCACACCATTCTCCCCGATCAGTCCGCAGATATAACCTGCCGGAAGTTCAAAATGGATGTCCTGTAATGCAAATGAACCAAATCTCTTGGATACGTTCTCGGTTTTGATCATTGTCTGTTCCATGCCTTTACCTCGTATTTTCATTCGTGCAAAGTTTTGTTCCGTCTGTGTATGTGTATATACACATATATACACCATGTTGTTTTAATTGTCAACTTAAACTTACACCCATTCGACTTTTTTCTATCTCTCCATCCGGTTTCAGGCGATTGTACGCCTAAACACGCTGGTAACCATTTTAATTTTTTCCGGATCCGCTCCAACAAAATTTGTTTTTAAAAATAAAGGCTTTGGGACATTCTTTCAATGCTTACCTGATCTTCCATTATGTCTAGTTGCTTTCATTCATATCTTTCTTTTCTACAAAAAAAGACCAAGTAAATTTCTCTACTCAGTCTGTTAATAACAACAATATTTAATTATTTTCCCGAAGGGAACAGCAACGAAGTTGCCAAAACTTGTGAAGCTCTGCTACATGTAATACCCAGTACTTAGTGGCGAAACGCCACTAACTGGGCAATGGTTGCACCCTTGACCTGCTAAGGCGCTTCGCCCTTAACCCGAGCGGAGTCTTTCTCCTGCACTTTGCGTAAGGCTCTGCCTTTACAATCCGACAACCTGGAAGTTATCGCTTTACTTTTATTGTATCTTAGCCAAAATACTTTCTATTACAAGTGTTACTGTTATAAAGGCTCCTACAAGGGTATAGTAGTTTAAGCCATACATCAATGGCAAAAGAGAAATAACTACCGTAATAATGGAAAGGACAAACAATGCTTTGAGAACACCTTTCTTCTTCAATGAAAACAATGAAAGTAAGAAGATGGCAACAGTAAATGTGGCTGTAATAAGTGGAGCAAAATTTGCATAGCCAAACGGTGTAAGGCTAAAGTATGAGAATGTTTCTTTTACTCTTTCTGTTGGAGATGTTGCAAAAATACAAACTGCTCCCAAGGGTAATAATTCTAACACTATTGTTAAAGCTGGCAAAACCGCTAAGCAGACTTTCTTCATGTTGTATATCTCCTTTACAAATTCAAAGTTTCTGTTCCTTACAAACTAGAATTGCCTCAACCGCAAATATATCCGCAAGGAAAAAAAGTGCCGTCTTTTTACCGACGAATTTTGTCATCATCTGATAATCCTGATTTCTCTTCTGCTCCGTCTCATGAAGGGAGATAAAATCATTTGTCAGATAATCTCTTCCCGTTTCCTTCCATGCCTTTCTGTATCCAAGCCAGCGTTCATGATCGACTCCAATGTTTTTTCTTGCACATACATAAATATTCTCATATCCTCGCTCTAGCAGATATTTCGTCATAATATAGCCTCCATTTTCATCCTGAAGACCTACATTGACATAATCTGATTTTTCTTTATTGATCAGATCAATTGCAACGATCGGTTTATTGACAAGGGTTTTGAGCTTCATGTAATTTTGATATTTAAAAGTGATTGCAATAAGACCATCCACATTCCATGCCAATGCCATATCAAAAATATCTTCTTGACTTTCCGCTGCATACAACATCATGTAATGCTCTGCTTTCAGATATCCCCCCACCAGAAGCAGACTCCACACTGCATTTTCATTCTGTCCGAGTTGTTCAAAAACAATCTGTTCGTCTATATTTACCGTTATTGTTTTTCCATCCAGAAGCGTTTCCATCATGGTTTTCATTTCACCGGAAGCTTTCTGTAATAACTGATTGATCAGGCGATTGGAACTGGTAGCCGCCCAATATGGATACAATTGTTTTTTTGCAAGATAATTAGTGATGAACCATGGGTTGTAAATATCCGTATGGGAGCCAAACGTAAACATACGCTTCCTGCATCGGCGTATCGTATTCATCCAGTAAGATAATTACTTTTTTCCATATGCATGCTCCAAAGATCTGCACAAATAATTAAGACTGTCACACGCGGTAACATCATCCATTTCCGCCATCTCTGTCAAAATGTGCCGGTATGCCATTTTTTCGGATTCCATAAGTTTTTCATTTTCGAGCAGATATTCAAAATCCTGATACAGACTTACAATCCGGGATTTGACCTGTTTTTTTCATCAGATACATTATCCGCTTTTACTGCTCTGTGATATGGAAATCACTTTTTAGATCCGTTTTTGTGCATACCGAATCATATAAATTCGTTAATTGCTTTTTTAGTCTCAAGTTAGTCTCATAATCTTACCGTAAAAATGAGACTAAGTTGAGACTGACTTGAGACTAAATTTTTCCAACACGCTAAAAGTCCTGATTTTATCACATTTTTAGATTTTTCTTCAGTCTCACAAGTGTCAAATTTTATGAGACTTTGTTGAGACTAACTTGAGACTGCCTCATTACAATGTCCATGTAGAAGTCTTTTTATCGTAAGCGGCGCCTGTTACTTTCTTAATTTTCGCATAATCCCTAAACACTGTTGATCTTGATATATCCAATTCTGCCATTACCTGTTCAACTGACAAATGCAGATTCTCGCAAATCATATTATAAATTTTCTGTTCTCTTTCAGATAATGTTTTCTTTTCTGTTGCTTCATCTGCAGCTATTCTGTCTAATGGTATATTAATTCTAAATACATCATCTTCAATTAGCTCTGGCTTACCACTATCTGAATACATTGGTGTATACTTGTAAAGATTTCTTACTCCCGAACTAATAGTATCTGTTCTACCAATATTAGCAAAAAATTGCTGAATTAAAGGGTTCTTTGGATAAGGAGTAAACTCATCACTCATAATATTTCCATGCCGTCTAGGAATGCACCAATTTTCTGTTCTCAGCCAATCCTTTTCGATAATCACCTTTGTACTCAATTGTTATTTTCTCATCATTTGTGAGCAAATTTTTCATCAATTCGGTTGTCATTTAATCGCCTCCTGTATTTATTAATCAGCATAATATTCTGCCATAAATTGCATGCCATTTCCTTCATTATTCTGAATATACAGTAATAGTTTCTTATCAAACCTATCATTCATATATTCAACAATTATTGGACATACCCAATATTGACTTCCCTCCTGAGGTTCCATATCCATTTCTAAAGCATCAAGATAATCCGAAGAATGAAATTTTATACTATCTATAACTGACAACAAACTCAAAAATATATCTGTAATATTTTGAAGTGTCTCTATAAGCTCTTTATCTTTATCTTCCTTTTTGTTCTGATATATATAATTATCCATTACAAATCTAATGCCATTTGCATGGACATAATTATTTAACTTTCTGTCCTCTCTCAACCACTTATCTACAAGAAAATTATCAAAA
>ERZ1026884.1476-NODE-1476-length-12503-cov-9.561616_pt1 | contig 12503 bp, 8 predicted proteins | sample MGYA00380172_ERZ1026884 | MGnify/ENA primary metagenome ERZ1026884 (study PRJEB33269, sample SAMEA4719808) | human gut metagenome | biome: human-associated habitat; feature: organic feature; material: feces | place: Cameroon | collected 2013-10 ... | reverse complement strand
GCACAGAAATAATAATTAAATCCAATATTAACATTGTTTCTTGTCTACTCTATTAATTTGATATTTAATAGTATGCTATTGACATTGAATTGAAAGTGTACTATCATTCTAATGCGCAGAAGGAGGTAAACTGATGAGAGAAAGTGAAACAGTAGGCTATATTAAACATATTAATGACTGTTTAAAGAAGCGTGCGAATAATTCTTTAAGAAAAGAAGGATTAACTTTAATGCAGTCCCATGTTTTATTGAAATTACAGGAAGCACCTGATCAGAGAATGACCTTTAAGGAGATTGAGAAAGACTTACATGTAGCTCAATCTACTACTGCGGGACTTCTTAGAAGACTTCAGGAAAAGAATCTAATTGATTGTTGTGATGATCCTAAGGATAAGCGAATTAAAATTGCCTGCTTAACACAAAAAGGTGAAGGCCATTGTGCACAGGCAAAAAAGAATATGGCTGAATCCAATCGTCTCATGATGAAGGGATTAACACAGGAAGAAATTGATACTTTAGCCGATCTTCTTAGTAAAGTCTATTCAAATCTAGAAAATGAATGAAAGGGGAAAAAAGATGAATATAATTCGTGTGCTTAAGAAAAGTATTCGTGAATACAAGAGAGATTCTATTTTGACACCTATTCTTGTTGCATTTGAAGCCTTAGTAGAATGTATTATTCCACTAATGGTTGCTAATCTTGTCAACAAAATGCAGAATGGTTGTGATCTATCTGTTATTTTGAAATATGGTGTGATACTTATTATCATGGCTTGTTTCTCACTTCTATTTGGGGCTCTTGCAGGTATTACTGCAGCCAATGCATCTGCAGGTTTTGGTAAGAACCTACGTAAAGACTTATTTATGGCTGTTCAGAACTTCTCATTTGAAAACATTGACCGTTTCAGTGCTTCATCACTCGTAACACGTATGACAACAGATGTTACTAACGTTCAGATGGCTTATATGATGATTATTCGTACAGTTGTACGTTCTCCATTAATGTTGATATTCTCACTTGTGATGGGATTCATAATGGGAGGACCATTGGCTTTTATTTTCTTATTTACTATTCCTGTACTTGGTATTGGTCTAGGTCTTGTTATTAAGAAGACAATGCCTTTGTTTAGAAAAGTATTTAAGAAATATGATAACTTAAATAACTCAGTACAGGAAAATATCAACGGTATTAGAGTTGTAAAATCATTTGTACGTGAAGACTTTGAAATGAAGAAATTCAACGAAGCTGCAGAAGATGTATGTGCTGACTTCACAAAAGCAGAAAAGATTCTTGCATTAAATAACCCAATGATGCAGTTCTGTCTTTATGTTGTAATGATCTTTGTACTTACTTTTGGTTCTTATTTGGTTGTTAATTTTGGTGGAGCTATTATTCAGGTTGGACAGTTGTCTTCATTACTTACTTATAGTTTCCAGATTCTTATGAGCTTGATGATGTTATCAATGATTTTTGTAATGGTGACTATCTCTATTGAATCATGTGAACGTATTGTTGCTGTATTAGAAGAACAGCGTACAATTTCAAATCCAGAGAAACCTATCTATGAAGTAGAAGATGGTTCTATTGATTTTAATAACGTATCATTTAAATATTCTAAGCGTGCTGATCGTTATGCTCTTGAAAATATTAATCTACATATTAAATCAGGACAGACAATTGGTATTCTAGGAGGAACAGGTTCTTCTAAAACATCACTTGTAAATCTTATTTCACGTCTATATGATGTGACTGAAGGTGAAGTGAAAGTGGCTGGTGTAGATGTAAGAGATTATGACTTAGTCACTTTAAGAGATGCAGTCTCTGTTGTATTACAGAAGAATGTCCTATTCTCAGGTTCTATTAAAGATAACTTACGCTGGGGTAATAAAGATGCCACAGATGAAGAAATAGAAGAAGCATGTCATCTTGCATGTGCTGATGAATTTATCGAACAGTTCCCTGATAAATATGATACACATATTGAACAGGGTGGTACAAATGTTTCTGGTGGTCAGAAGCAGAGATTATGTATTGCTCGTGCATTACTTAAGAAACCTAAAATCTTAATTCTTGATGACTCTACAAGTGCTGTAGATACTAAAACAGATGCTATTATTAGAGCAGGATTTAAGAAGTTTATTCCTGAAACTACAAAGATCATCATTGCACAAAGAGTTTCAAGTGTACAGGATGCAGATCAGATCATTATCATGAATAATGGTTCTATTGAAGCAATCGGTACTCATGATGAACTTCTTGCATCAAATCCAATTTATCAGGAAGTATACTATTCACAAAACAAGGGAGGTGAACAGGATGAAAAATAATCGTGGTAATAAGAAGAACACATTTACACGTCTCATTAAAACACTCTTTGAATTCTATCCTGTTCTTCTACCTATTATTATTGCATTAATTCTATTTAATTCTGTTGTCAGCTCTATTCCATCTGTTTTTATGCAGAATATCATTGCTGTTATTGAAAAATACTGGCGTACTAAGAACTGGGCACAGGCACAGGTCGAAGTATTTTCATTTGTTTCAATTCTTGCAATCCTCTATATTCTTTCATTAATTGCATCATTTACATACAACCGTTTAATGGCTGTCGTGACTCAAGGTTCTTTAATGAAATTCAGAGAAAAGATGTTTGCAAGAATGGAAAGTCTACCTATCCGTTATTTTGATACAAATGCACATGGTGATATCATGTCTATTTATACAAATGATACGGATACATTAAGACAGCTTATTTCTCAGTCATTACCTGCATTAATGCAGACTTCTATTGTACTTCTAACTGTATTTTGCATCATGATTTACTATAGCTTCTGGTTGACTGGGGTTGTATTAATTGGCTGTGTCATCATGTTCTTTATTACTAAGAATTTTGGTTCTAAGAGTTCAAGATTCTTTATTAAACAGCAGCAGACTCTTGGTGCAACTGAAGGTTATATTGAAGAAATGATGAATGGGCAGAAGGTTATCAAAGTATTTAACCATGAAGAAGATGCGATTGCAGGGTTTGATAAAGTAAACAATGCCTGGTTTGAAGCATCTAGAAAAGCCAATACATTTGCGAATATCTTGATGCCTGTTCTTCATAACATGGGTAATATTCTTTATGTATTAATTGCCTTAACAGGAGGTGTTCTTCTTTATCTAAAGACACCAAATGTATCTTTATCTGGTATGGCACTTAATATTTCTATCGTTGTTCCATTCTTGAATATGACAAAGCAGTTTACTGGTCAGATTGGTCAGATTTCTCAGCAGATCAACTCTGTTGTTATGGGTCTTGCAGGGGCTAGTCGTATCTTTGGATTATTAGATGAAGAACCTGAATTTGATGAAGGTTATGTTACTTTAGTGAATGCTAAAGAAGAAAATGGTGAATTAGTAGAAACAACTGAACGTACTGAAATGTGGGCATGGAAACATCCACATGAAGATGGTACTGTGACTTATACAAGACTTGAAGGCGATGTAGAAATGCATGATGTGGATTTTGCTTATAATCCTAATAAGATGATTCTTCATAACATTACATTATATGCAAAGCCTGGTCAGAAAGTAGCCTTTGTAGGGGCCACTGGTGCTGGTAAGACAACTATTACCAACTTAATTAATAGATTCTATGATATTGAGGATGGTAAGATCAGATATGATGGTATCAACATCAATAAGATCAAAAAGCCTGATTTAAGAAGATCACTTGGTATTATCTTACAGGATACAAACCTCTTTACTGGTACAGTTATGGATAATATCCGTTATGGTTATCTAGAAGCGACTGATGAACAATGTATTGAAGCTGCAAAGCTTGCTGGTGCTGATGATTTCATTACTCGTTTACCAGATGGTTATAACACAATGTTGACTGGTAATGGAGCAAGTTTATCACAAGGTCAAAGACAGCTAATTGCGATTGCAAGAGCTGCTGTGGCAGATCCACCTGTTATGATCATGGATGAAGCAACATCATCTATTGATACACGTACAGAAGCGATTGTACAAAAGGGTATGGATGCTTTAATGAAGGGACGTACTGTATTTGTTATTGCACATAGATTGTCTACTGTACAGAACTCTGATGTAATCATGGTATTAGATCATGGTCATATTATTGAACGTGGTTCTCATGAGGACTTAATTAAACAGAAAGGTCAGTATTATCAGTTATATACTGGAGCATTTGAGTTAGAATAAAAAGTATGTCTTAAAGGCAGCTCAATAAGGAATTTATAATCCTATAAAATATCGGCATAGTCGTAATCATCGGCTATGTCGTTTTTATATTACTTTAGATATGTACTTCTTAATGAAGGTTTTGATGATTTTTGCATTTAGTTATTTGATATCTGTCTAGGTCTTAACCAATTGCAGAAAAAAGTCTGGATTAATGTTATGTTTTAACTCTTTTAGACGCTCTGTAAGCTGACTCTTATTTGGGCTTGTTTGTATTACTTCTAATGTTTTTTAGATACAGAAAGAGAGCCGGTTACCCGACTCTCTCAAGTATGCATCCTCGAATGCATACCTCAATTAGTGTCTATTATATACCACTTGACGCGAAAAAATACAAGTATTAGATATGATTTTTCAGCACCTGCATTCTAGAACTCAAATTTCGTTGATGCAACAACTATATTTACATAAGCCATATATTCATCTGTTAATAGTTTCAAATAGCACATCAGGATAATATAGTTATAAATATCAATATATTAATGTACATTTCTAAGTTAACACTTATACTTTGTACCAAGCATGTTGAAAAGTGCATCCTACTCGTTAGGAAATGCGCTAACGATGATGAGATGGTGTCAATAAAGGTGATTTAGAAAATATTCTTCTTAATTAAGGAGAATACAAACTAGATGAAAAGTTGACATGTGGCAATATCAAGAAGTGAATTAAAGTAAAGTATGGCTTCAATGTAACGAACCTTTGTATTGATAGATTAAGGATAAGATTGGTATTGAGAAGTATAAGAACTATAATCTTAGTTTTGGAAAAGTAAAATCGTTGACTTTTCGTAAGGACAAAGTAGAAGTTGCTATGGCAGTGTTTAAGCATTTTAACTTAATTTCGAATTATAATGAATTGCTTTCTGCTGAGGGTGGTTTTTTATGAAAAACTTTTGCTATAAATAGATTGATTCGGTTATGTTCATAGTTTATTCTTGTGTTTGTGAAGATAATCTCTTTAATTAGAAAGTGTTTTGTGCTACTCTTTAGTTTAAGAGTTAATAATGTAATGACAGCAATTTGTTTAAGGAATAGTGAGGAACCTAGAAATGGAAGTCAGTTATAAGAAATTATGGAAATTGCTCATTGATAAGGACATGAAGAAAAAAGATTTACAGGCAGCAGCAGGCATTAGCTGGGCTTCAGTAACAAAATTATCAAAAGGTGAAAATTTGAGTATGGAAGTTCTAATGAAAGTATGTGCTGCATTGAAATGTGACATTGGTGATATCATGGAGTTAATTCCTACAGAAAATGAATGATTATGAGGATATACGTATGGCAAGTAAGAATAATGAGAAAATTATAAGTGAAGCAAGTCCGCACACAATAAAAAAGTTTGAATTGATAGAACAGTATGTTAAATCATGGGCGCAAAAACTTATGAATAATAAGAGTTGCAACGGAATTATTTTTATTGATTGCATGTGTAATAGCGGTGTTTATACTTCCAAGGATTTAGGGATGGAGATTTTTGGAACTCCAATTCGAGTGGCAAATGTTTTATTAGATGTAGCAAGAACTTATCCTGAAAAACAGGTTGAGATTTATTTTAATGATTTATCACAGGCTAAAGTCAATGAGTTACGAAAGCATCTTCCCGGGGATGAAAGGAATTATAAAATTGTCACTACTGCAAAAGATGGAAATGACCTTCTGAAATGGATAGGTCCGCAGTTAGGAGCGAGTCAACATAAACATTATTTTTTGTTATATGATCCATACGATGCATCAATTGATTGGGAAGCACTCGGACCTTTCTTTAATAACTGGGGAGAAGTTCTTATCAATCATATGATTAGTGATACGTTGAGAGCGGTTGGTTAAGTAAAAAAAGAAGAGAAAAAGAAGAAATACCAAAATACTTATCAAGTTGCTACGCTGGAAGAGCTTATTCCGTACGGTCAAGATAAGCAGGCTTATGAGAAGAGGTTGGTTGAAATAATTGATAGGATGAGGACTTCTACATCAAGAGAATACTATGTTGCAGCATTTCCATTCTTTAACAGAAATAATGCTCTAGTATATGATTTGGTTCATTGCACAAGTAATGAAAAAGGATTTAAATTATTTAAAACCATCGCATGGAAAACATTTGGAGACCAATCATCATTGAAAAATAGGCATGGTAACGAAATGCAACTTGTTATTGATTTTGAAAACGGTGAATTAGTAACGAATGTAGATGATTCTTGTTACAACTTGAATGATGTAGCAAGCTTTATACAGAAAGAGTTTTCTGGAAAAAATAATATCTCCTGGGACAAAGTATGGGCAATAGTTGACCAACATCCTTTGTTTCCATCAGATGGATATAAGAATGAAATAAAGAAAAGACTTAAAGATTCTTATGGTGTTGTTATTGATTCAAAGAATAAGACTATGAGTTTTAGAAACTAGGTGAATTATGGAAGTTAAAACAGTCAAAGGTTATATAGAAAGAAAATCAATGTTATATGAAACGGGGGTGGAATATGGAGACTACACGATGAATCACATTCTTGGCTGTGCTCACGGATGTAAATATCCATGTTATGCATTCATGATGAAAAAAAGATTTGGAAAAATCAAGACATATGAAGAATGGCTGGAACCGTACCTTGTTTCAAATACACTAGAGTTATTAGATAAAGAAATACCTAAGTTAAAAGATAAAATACAATCAGTACAGCTATGTTTTTCAACGGATCCATTCATGTATGGATATAAAGAAATTGAGAAAATAAGCTTAGCAGCAATAAGAAAACTTAATGAAGCTGGTATTAAGTGTACTACTTTAACAAAGGGAATATTACCAATCGATTTAAAAGATTTATCTAAAGATAACGAGTATGGAATCACACTTGTTTCGTTAGATGAAAATTACCGTCAAAGAATGGAACCAGGTTCATCTCCATATCAAGATAGAATTGAGGCGTTAAAAACACTTCATGATGCCGGGTGCAAAACATGGGTTAGCATAGAACCATATCCTACTCCAAATATCATTGATCAAAAATTGGTTGATATACTTCAATCGATTGATTTTGTTGATCGAATAATATTTGGAAGAACGAATTACAGTAAAGAAGTTAGCTCATATAAGGAGCATAAGCATTTTTATAATCAACTTGCTACAGAGGTCATAGATTTCTGTGAAGAAAATAAGATTGATTATCACATTAAGAATAAAACAATTACAGAAGAGTGAGGAATCAGTATGGCCCTGTTACAAGATTTAATACAACAAATAGATGATCCTGTTTTAAGAGATAGGATTATGAAAGAAACAGACAAACTTGTTAAGCAAAAGAAGTTTGGATTGGTTTTTGAAGAGCATCTTCCAGAATGTACACCTCTGTATAATATGGAGATTCGTGTCGGCTCAAAGGTGGCCAAGAAAATCGGATATGTAAATGATATCTATACAGTTTTAAGAGTAGATGGTGAGAAGCTTACTTGTGAAAGTCGAGATGCGCATGAGCAAACAGTATTCGATGTAGATGACATGGTTGTGATTGCTGAATTTGGTGAACCTATATATCCAACATTGAAGTATATAGATAGTGTGGAAAATGCTCCCGATAGCGATTTATGGCATACATTAATTGAAGCGGATAATTATCATGCACTTCAGCTATTAGAGTATTTATATGCGGATAAAGTAGATTGTATCTATATTGATCCTCCGTATAATAACCGTGCAAAAGATTGGAAGTATAACAATGATTATGTGGATAGCAACGATGTATATCGACATAGCAAGTGGCTATCCTTTATGGAAAAGAGATTGAAACTTGCAAAGAAACTTCTAAACCCAAAAGATTCGGTTTTGATAGTAACTATTGACGAAAAAGAATATTTGCATTTAGGATGTCTTTTGGAAGAAATATTTCCAGATGCAAGAATTCAAATGATAAGTGATGTGATTAATCCTAGAGGTGCAACTAGAGATGGTTCATTTTCTAGATCTGATGAATATATTTTCATAATTCAGTTTGGTAAAAACACTGTATTCTACCCGGTTGCTGGCGAAAAACATTATGTAGAATGGTATCGATTACGGAGGACAGATCATGAGTCTAGACGTGGAACTGTAAAGGGAGGAACTCAGCAGTTTTATCCAATATATGTGGATGTTACAACAGAAAAAATAGTGAAGGTAGGTGATCCAATCCCTCCAGAAATAGATAGAAATAGTGTGCCTCAAATTGATGGAGCAGTTGCTGTATTCCCAATTAAGAATGATGGCACAGAGATGAATTGGGGTGTTACACCAGATACTTTAAAAGAATTGATGAAATATAACTTCGTAAGAGTTAAAAAGAATGCGAAAAATAAGCCACAACAATATTTATTGCATTATATATCATATGTCCAAATTGAAGCTATAAAAAATGGAAAGGCATCTATAGAAGGTTATAATTCTGATGGAACTGCAATTGTGGTTGAAGAAGAAGGTCATATAATCCGCCCTGGTTCGGCCTGGAATATACCAAGTCATAATGCAGGTACATATGGTTCTGAAATTTTGGCATCAGTTATTGGAGAAAAAAGATTTAATTTTCCTAAGTCACTGTATTCTGTGCTAGATGATTTGCGATATTTTCTTAGTGGAAAACCAAATGCTTTAGTAGTCGATTTTTTTGCCGGTTCCGGTACAACGATGCATGCTATAAATTTATTAAATGCAGAAGATAATGGAAATCGACGTTGCATTTTAGTGACAAATAATGAAGTTTCTGCGGATGAAGCAAAAGTGTTATCACTGCAAGGATATAGACCGGGAGATAAAGAATGGAATCAACTTGGAATTGCTAGAAATGTTACATGGACGAGAACAAGATGTAGTATTTTAGGAAAAACAATAAAAGAAAAACCAATTGTTGGTACATATTTGAATAATGAACAATTAATGTCTGATGGCTTCAAAGCAAATGTTGCATTTTATAAACTTTCATTTCTTGATAAAACATCTGTTGCATTAGGTCGTCAATTCAAAGAATTGCTTCCCGTTTTATGGATGAAAGGCAATGCCATTGGAAGATGCCCTGAACTCGAAACAAATGATATTCCGGAAATGATGATTCTTCCGGAAAATAAAATGGCAATTTTAAATGATGAGATATATTATTCTGAATTTGACGAAGAGATACAGAAGCATCCGGAAATAAAAACAGTATTTATAGTTACAGACTCTGAAAGTGCGTATAGGGAAATGATACGTCATTATGATGATAAAGAATGCTATCAGCTTTACAGAGATTATTTGGATAACTTTAGAATTAACACAGGGAGGTAAGTATGAAGGTAGAATTATTCGCATTTCAAAAAAGAGCCCTCGCTGATATCCGAATGAAGACAGCTGAGGCAATGGGAAGTTATCATAGAACACATGCACCACAGGTGGTTTCTTTTACAGCACCTACAGGTGCAGGTAAAACTATTATTATGGCTTCATTGATTGAAAATATTTTATTTGGTGATGAGAACTTTGGTGAGCAGCAGGATGCAATTATTGTATGGCTTTCTGATTCACCACAGTTAAATGAACAATCAAAGCTAAAGATTGATGCAAAAGCAGATAAAGTTCGTCTTGGACAATGTGTGACAGTTACAGAGGATTCTTTTGATAGAGAAGTATTTGAAGATGGATATATCTATTTCTTGAACACACAGAAATTGTCAAAGACATCAAATCTTACGAAGAACAGTGATGGACGTACATATACAATCTGGCAAACTATTGCAAATACTGTAAAAGACAAAAGTGATCACCTCTATTTTATCATTGATGAAGCGCATAGAGGTATGCAGGGTCGAGAAGCTGGTAAAGCAACTACCATTATGCAAAAGTTTTTAAAAGGAAGTAGAGATGACAATATCCCGCCAATGCCTGTTGTTATTGGAATGTCTGCGACAACACAGAGATTCAATGCTTTAGTTGAAGGTACATCTTCAACAATACATAAGTCAGTAGTTACTGTGGATGAAGTCAGAGCATCAGGATTGCTGAAGGATAGAATTGTTATTACATATCCGGAAGAAAATACAGTAAATAATGATATGGCTATTCTTCAGGCTGCAGCAGATGATTGGAAGGAAAAATGGGACCACTGGACACAATATTGTTATGAACAACATTATGCATATGTTAATCCGGTATTGGTTATCCAGGTGCTTAATGGTTCTGGCAATAAATTAACAGATACACATTTAAGTGATTGTTTGAGCAAAATTGAGGAACGTATTGGTTTCAAATTTGAAAAAGGTCAAGTGGTTCATACGTTTGGACAAACTACATCGTCAGTATCTGTAAATGGATTAGATATAGAATATGTCGAGCCATCAAGAATTTCGGATGATAAAAACATAAGGGTAGTTTTCTTCAAAGAAAACCTTTCTACGGGGTGGGATTGCCCCAGAGCAGAGACGATGATGTCATTTAGACATGCTACTGATGCAACATATATTGCACAGTTACTCGGAAGAATGGTAAGAACACCAATGCAAATGCATATTCAGGTAGATGATGTGCTAAATGATGTTCATCTGTACCTGCCATACTTCAATGCAGAAACGGTTAAATCAGTTGTCGATGCGTTGCAAAGCAGTGAAGGTGGGGAAATACCTACAGATGTTGTTGGTCAAACTATTTCAGGAAGAAAATATGATACATTAACTGTTAAGCCTAGGAGAAAAAAACAGGAAAAAGTATCTACTAATCAAATGACTATTTTCGATTATCCGGAAAACAGGAGCAAAGATGACCCTCAACCATCTCAAGAAATTAAAGCTGATTCTAATAATCCTAAACAACAGGTGGATGTACCATTTAATCCAAAACCATCGATAGCTGATGGAGGAAGAATATATGCTGACGATACAGATAAAGAAGAACATGATGAAGTTAGAAATTCAGATATTACAGATGTAAATACGACGAACGTAAATATAACAGAAGTTGATACGATTAATGTTGAAGAAGAGCCAGAATATGAAGAATTATTTGATCGAGAAGAAGTTATGAAATTCATTAATGATTCTGGTCTTCTATCGTACAATGTGCGATCTGTTACGATAAATGATTATTTGGTTTCGCTTTTCAAAATGGCACATTTGCTTAGTATCTCAAATCTTCATAGATTTGCTATTAGAGAAGTGCAAAATGAAATTGCTGAAATGATTCATTTGTATGTTAAAAAACTAAAGACCGAAGGAAAATATGATGATTTAGTTCTTCAGGTTAAACAGTTTAAATTAGCAACTCAAATTTTCGATGCATTTGGTGAAACTGTAGATAATTACTATGTACATGATTTATTTACAACAACTGATACGGATGTAGATCGTCAATTCAGAATTGCTGATAGCAAATTAAAGAATGAAGGCATCGGAAATGTTTATGGAAACAAGTACATGGATGTAAGTAATCCAAATGAATTTAAAATTGATGTCATTCTATTTGTTGCTGATGATGAAAATATAAAACAGTTACATATATATGCGGAAAAACGTTTTCACGAATTAAATGATAAATATCGTAGATATATTGCAACAGTAGATTCGGATAAAATTAGAAGACAGTATGACAATATTGTATCCGATGGAGATATTGTAAGTAAGCATAATTTCCGTCTTCCTGAAACTATCCAAATTCCGCATGATACAGACGGAGTGGAATATAGGAACCATCTCTTTGTAAATGATGATACTGGAAATGTTAAACTCAAGCTTAATACATGGGAAGCTGGAGTTCTAGCTGAAGAGGAAAAACAAGAAGATTTTGTTTGCTGGATTAGAAATCCTGATAGAGCATCATGGGCGTTATGTATACCATACGAAATTGATACAATCACAAAGCCTGCTTATCCTGATTTTATCGTTGTAAGAAGAGATGATATTTTAGGATATGTAATCGATATTCTTGAGCCTCATAATCCTGATTTTAAGGATAATCTAGGCAAAGCAAAAGGATTTGCTGAGTATGCTCGTCAGAATCCAGGGGTTGGACGTATTCAGCTTATTAGAATGTCGAAGGATGCTGCGGGCAAGAAAAAATTTAAGCGTCTTGATATGTCAAAAAGTGCAGTTAGAGATAAGGTATCTCATGCAATGACAAATGATGAATTAGATCATATTTTTGATACTGATGGATTCTTCATGTAAGACAAAACATTATATAATTCACATTAAGAGAGAGTGGTCATCTTGATCACTCTTTTATAGTGTGCCGGGCATGGCACTAATTCAGTCGGAGATAAACCGACCACA
>ERZ1026884.1472-NODE-1472-length-12514-cov-8.282045_pt1 | contig 12514 bp, 10 predicted proteins | sample MGYA00380172_ERZ1026884 | MGnify/ENA primary metagenome ERZ1026884 (study PRJEB33269, sample SAMEA4719808) | human gut metagenome | biome: human-associated habitat; feature: organic feature; material: feces | place: Cameroon | collected 2013-10 ... | reverse complement strand
GTCAAGCAGTTTTTTATTTTTTTGAATTTCTTTTCAGAAATCCGTGTTGCTTTCGATTGCCGCAACAGTCATAAATTTTACCAAGACTATTCGTCGATGTCAAGCATTTTTTCTTCTTTTTTAAAGAAGAAGTTCCATCGCATTTCCTGCGGTGGAACTTCAGTATAGCATTATCCTTTTTTAGTTGTCAACCAGTTTTCGCTTTTTTCTTACTTTTTTACAATCCCGTAATATCAGGATAATCCCGCCAGCCAGTAGGCGAACCGGTTCATCTGATAAAGCTTCGTCAGCCATTCGTTTTCAACGGTCCACGCCGCGATCTGGCTGCCGACTCTTCCTGTATCGAAGCTGGCGATTACAATATAAATAATCCATAAAACTACAATGCTCTCTGCCATGCCGACCACGATTCCCAGTACACTGTTGAGCAGTTTCAAAATCGGCAGGTGCGCGATTGCCGAAAGGGACTTGAAAATCAGGTTCACCAGTCTGGCTGCGAGTCCGGTAATCAGCAGCATCAGAACCGACAGTATTATATTGGTATTGTTTTTTTCTTTCACACTGCTATATAAAAGGATAGCCAGCGAAAGGACGAACAGAGAAATGACCAGAGACAGCAGCATCCTGATTTCATCCACCATTCCTTTTTTCATTCCGGCATATCCCCGCCAGAGGGCAAATAAGATCACACAAACCAGCAGTACGTTCATTTTTTCTCCCGTTTATTTCATTTCTATCATATCTATGCTGTTTACAGTAACCGCAAGAAACCGGTTTCCGCCCAGCGTTTTTAAAAGCTGCGTCTGTTCCGGTATCGGTCCGCTGTATTTTTCTTTTCCGTTCAGGTTATAAATCAGGCACTCTGCTTCATTATATATAATCAGTTCCTGATCCGAAATCAGAGCATCCCGGTATTCGATTGCAAACGGCAACGACAGCACCTGCGTTCCATTCATATTGTAAATGTCAATCCGATATTTTCCGTTTCCATTCGTTCCATTAAAAATAAACGCCACATAATTGCCGCTGCTGCGGACGTCCTGCACCTCCTCCTGCATGAAATTCTGGAAGATATTTTTTGGAATTTCATTTCCTTCATATAACATGAACTGATTATTTCCCACAGAATACGCCGTATGCGTCCCCGTAAACTCTGCCAGCGGGATTACCGTATCCGAATATTCGTAGGAGCTTACCATCGTGTCGGTGTAGTTTTGTCCGACTTCGTCAAAATTGTAAAAGCTGACGATCGATTTCATACTGCCGCTTTCTGCTTTCAGATATGCCACCATCATCAGTTTTCCATTGTCCGACAATGACACGGAAACCGGATAACCTGATTTCTGCATCGTCGTTTTGATTCCGACTGCTTTTTCCCCAGTAGGATTATAGACGTTGATCCAGGTCACATCCCCATCCTCCAGAATCGCTGCCACAACGCCGTTCGCTGCCACGGACAGCGATTTCACCGGAAGATTCGTATCAATCTGTTTGGATGTTCCGTCCTGACTGATATCATAAATCAGGTTGCCGTTATAATCCCCAACTGCAACCCAGCCCGACCGCACAGAGACGCACGGCGACTGCATGTCGTAAGTCTGGTTCCACATGGCGTTGCCCTTGTAATCCGTATAACTGATACCATCCTTACTGTAAGTCAGAAATCCATTCTGGTAGCTCAGCAGAGTAGAACCGGATACCTGGTTCCTGTCGATTGCGGACACGACCGTGTAGCCGGAGTAGGTTTGATTTTTAATCAGCGTTACCGCCGTCACCGTCAGCGCTGCGATCACGCCGATTACGCAGCAGGAACGAAGGATCACTTTCAGACGATGCGCCCGGATTTCCCGTTTAAAATTCTTGCTGTCTTTTTTCTCGTTTTTTTCTTTTTTTCGCAGGTATTCCCTGATATCTACCATATGAGATAAGTCCCCATTTCTTTTGCAGCATCTTTGCGAGCATGTTGACTCACTTGCGCTTGTTTTTCTTGTGCGCTTATTCCATCATAACACATTCATTATTTTGAAGGTAGTAAAATATTCTGTCCGGGCTGGATTTGATTCGGGTCTTTTATATTATTCAGGCGGCAGATTTCTATCACCTTTTCATCTGTTCCGTAAAATCTCCTGGAAATAGCGATGAGGCTGTCTCCCTTCTGCACCTGATAGCTTTCCGGACGCGCCAGGGCTTCCTGAACCTGAGGAAAGGAATCGGAGGCTGATGCGGACTGCCGGGCTGTCGAGGATTCAGCGTCTGCGTCGATCGTGACCGCATTCTGGCCATCTGCCATTACGCTGTCCGTTGTTACGCTGTCCGTCGTTACGCTGTCCGACATTATGCTGTCTGGCATTACGTTGTCTGTCATTACGTTGTCCGTCGTCCTATTGTCTGTCACTTCGTCATCCATCGCCGTATTGGCCGCACCGGTTGCATCGTCCGCCTGTGTAGCTTCGTCCAAGGCGGCAGACTGCGCCATTTCGTCCGATGAATTCCAGCCAACAGTCTCTTCTACAATCAGTCCGGGAGATGTATTTTCCGTCTCATTTTTTGTATTCCGGACAGCTCCTGCCAACAGGGCGGAAACCGCTTTCATATCCGGGTACTGATTGACGGACGTCAGCGCCGTTCCGACCAGAACCAACAAAAGCACCAGGCAGCCAATCCGGCAAAGCTTCGGGAAGAGGGCGCCGGTACTGCCCAAGCGGGCCTGATAAGCTGTCCCAAAAGCAGTTTTCCTCGACGCTGCGTTCAGCGTAGGCGCTGCAGCTTTAAGCGCACCCAGCCTTGACAGCACCGTTTTCCTGCCAGACGCTGTATTCGGTGCAGACGCCCTGGAGGCGGTTATCCCCCGCGCTGCGTCCGCTGCAGCTTCCGCTTTTCTTTTTTCCCGGCGGGCACTGATCGCTTCCATCACCCGTTCTTCCTCCACAGCTGCAGGGCGGTTCTGCTCCCGTTCAGCAATCATATATGCCTGCATTTCTTCGTTTTGTTCATAAAAAATAAAATAGCCTCCGATCTGGATTTCTTCTCCCCGCACGGTCCAGAACCGGACGGCAGCTTCCTTTTTTTCAATTTTTCCAATCCGCTCCAGCTTCTGAAAATACGGAAAATTTCCGCGCCTGAAGTCCGTTTCTTTTTCCACCCCGTAAATCAAATAATAGCGGATGCCGTCCTTTTCCTCCTGCTGCCCGAATGCCAGACACGTCTCTTTTCCCTGGCATCGTTCCAGAAACGTATGGACATAATCCTCCATGTACAATTTTACATTCGGACTGCCTGTCCCGATCTGCATCACATTTTTGGGTATTTTCAACATTTTACCTCTGCTCCTTTCCATCCGGGCACCCCGTTTTTCCTAATCTTAGCAGACCGTTGCCGCAGATTTTGTCTGTTTATGCGCTCTTTTTTGGCGGTTTGGAGCAGAGTCCCGTTCTGGAACTTTTGCACATATTTATTCTGTCAAACACTTCTGTTCGATATAAAAAGCACAATAAAATACATTGTATTTCCTTCCGGACTCTTCTAAACTATTTTTTAGTAGATACCAAAATTTCTGCAGAATATACTAAAGGAGTGGTACTGAAAATGAGCAAACTTTCTCTTGCAGGCGAATGGAAACTTCGCGGCGAGTTTATGGACGTAACAGCAGATCGCTGTGCAGAGGTGCTCGCCCACCTCAACGCCATGCCTCCCAAGCCGACAATACCCGGTTATCTGACCGAAGAAAATATGACCGAGGAGGAGCGGGAATTGTATCTGAAAGAACCCGATCCGAAATTTACGGTAAATACCGCCCTCGCCATGCACCCCTATCCTTCCAAAACGGGATATATTCCTATGACTGTACCCGGCGACGTCACAACCGCCCTGATCGATAACGGAGTTATCGAGGAGCCTTTTTTAAAGGACAATACGAAAAAAAGCATCTGGATTAAAGAGCTTTCCTGGTGGCTTGTCAAAGAATTTGATATCACCGAAGAAATGCTCAACGAAGATATTGTCCGCCTGAACATTGAAATGCTCGATTTTAATGCCGATATTTTAGTTAACGGCATTCCCGCCGGACATCAGGAAAATACCTTCTGTGCTTTTTCTGCAGATATCAAACGCTTTTTGCATGTCGGTACCAACCAGATCGTGATCCGTCTGACCTCCGGCATGGAATTAAATTATCCACATGACACCGTTTCCTATTACTGTGCAAGTGACAATGCGATCTGCGACCAGCGTGTATACACGCGTAAGCCACAGTTTACCTATGGCTGGGACTGGTGTCAGCCCGTTCCTACCTGCGGTATCGGACGTTCGATCGAAATCGAAGCGTTCAGCGGTGCACAGGTAATCGCTTCCCGCGTCGATACGCTCAGCCTTTCCGGAAATGATGCAGAAATCGAATTTCATTTTGAAATCGAAAAATCCAACATGGTGCAAAGCGCTGAAACAGAGCTGGAATATGAGCTGTCCATCGACGGCAAGACCGCGTATACCGGTCATCAGACCCTGATGCTTGTCGGCGGCATCAATTTTGCACAGGAACGCGTTGTATTAAAGGATGCAAAGCTCTGGTGGCCGAACGGTTACGGTGCTCAGAACCTTTATACCTTTACCGCACGCTGCACGGCACGCGGCATCACCCATGAAGCAAAACCGAAGAAAATCGGTATCCGCACGCTTTCTATCGACTTTTCCAAGCTGCCGGATGAAAGCCGCAACTTCTTCTTCAAAATCAACGGCACCCGTATTTTCTGCAAAGGCGGCAACTGGGTTCCTACCGATTCCATCTATCTGCGGACGCCTGATGAAAACTATAAAAAGCTGGTCAGCGAAGGCGCAGCAGCACACTTTACCATGTTCCGTATGTGGGGCGGCGGCACTTATGAACCGGATTGCTTCTACGATTACTGCTCCGAATACGGTATTTTACTGATGCACGATTTTATGTATGCATGTGCTTTTTATCCTGATCAGAAGGATTCGTTCCTTTACGAAGCAGAACGCGAGGCAGAATATCAGACCAAGCGTCTGGCGCATTATCCCTGTATGGCAGTCTGGACCGGAAACAACGAAATCGCCGAGTCCTACACCGACTGGTTCCCGGGAATGCTTCAGCCCGAACGCTACTGGGGCGATCAGATTTTCAACTACATCCAGCCCCGCGCGGTCCAGCACAATAGCCCGCTGATTCCCTACATGCCCTCCACCCCGTATTTTGGAGAACGTTCCAATACCACTGAAGAGGGAGACGTCCATGCATGGACTTATTTTGGACGCGATTCCAAGACGAGATTCAAATTCTCTTACGAGCTGGAAGCTTTTGACCGGTTCCCGGCACGTTTTTCCAGTGAATACGGATTTTTCGGCGCGCAGATGGAAAGCACCGTCCGCCGGTATTTGGATGGGGAAGAGATGTCCTTCAACAATCTGTCCTGGAAGCATCACGGCGAGTTCGAACGCAAGCGTGGGGCCATCGACGGCGTTATCAACCGCCATCTGACTGAATTTTCCACGCTGGACGAACGCAGCTATCTGCTTTACAGCGGTATCATGCAGGGACTTTTATATGCCGAAATGGCAGAGGCGCTCCGCCAGAAATCTTATGGTGCCGGCGATCTGATCTGGATGTACAATGACTGCTGGCCGGAAACCGGTTGGACCATTATCGATTACTATCTGACCAGAAAGGTTTCGTTCTACTTCTTAAAACGCGCTTTTGATACGAAAAAACTGATTATCCGGAAGGCAGACGGCGGCGCGGTTGTAACCGTCATCAACGAAACCCCTGATGAAATCCGGACAACTATCTGCGTCGGCACACAGACCTTTGATGGCGCACACAATAGTGTTCTCCTGACAAAGGATCTGACCGTTGCTCCGCATTCCTGGCAGCAATTCCATGTAGACGCTGAAGAGCCTGCCGCAGACGGATATTTCGTTGTAAGTGCAGACGGCTTTGAAACAGCTGACAGTCTGCGCGCTTATTACCGCGAATACACCATTCCGGAAAGCGATGCGGTGATCGAATCCGTTGAAAAAGACGGCAGCGATCTGCTCGTAACCGTCCGTGCAAACGTATTTACACCGTTCGCTTATCTGATGACAAGCGACGACAGAGTACATTACAGTGATAACTACTTCAAGCTCTATCCCGGAGAGGCAAAAACGATCCGCGTAGAAAACTGTGACGAGACGCCTACACTGTACACAGCTGCGACAATGCACGCGTAAATTTGTATATACCTGTTATGCGCATGCGCAAAAAGATTCACAAAAGGATCTTTCGCGCATGCGTTTCATATTGAGTGGGCATCGTCCTGCGCAATGTCAAAAGAAAGGGGACTTATGTCACATACAATTATTGACCTGCCGCCTGTCGGAGACGACGGCAGGCTTTACCGCGATACCGCTTTGAATTTCGTGGAATCCCTGATTCCGAATCCGTGGAACAGTTGTCACGCGCCCGATCTTTTAGAGCTTGAAAATGGCGATCTGCTTTGCTGCTGGTTTGCAGGCTCCTGTGAGGGAAACGCGGATGTCAGCATTGCTGTGTCGCGTCTGTCAGAGGACAGTTCCCAGTGGGAAACACCGGTAATTGTTTCCGATGATCCAACCCGCAGCGAGCAGAATCCTTCCCTCTTCCTGCATCCAAACGGAGAAATCTGGCTGATGTATACCGCACAGGTTTCCCGTGATCCCAACAATCCAACCTCTGACAATTTACAGGGAACTGCTGAAATCCGCCGGAAAATTTCCCGCGATAACGGGCACACCTGGGAGGCGACCGAGACAATGTTTTCCGCTCCCGGCTCGTTCTGCCGGCAAAAGATTCAGATTCTGTCCAACGGACGTTTTATTTTCAACAATTTCCGCTGTGCGATCAACGATTCCTGCATGGGAGACGATTACACCGTCCTGCAGCTTTCAGATGACCAGGGCAAAACCTGGCGCAGCGTCATGATGCCCGGCAGCCGCGGGCGCGTACACGGCAATATCGTGGAGCTTTCTCCCGGAAATCTGATCTGCCTGCTGCGCAGCCGCTCTGCTGACCATATTTACCGTTCGGAATCCCATGATAACGGCGAGACCTGGAGCGTGCCGGAGCCTACTATGCTGCGCAACAACAACGCAAGCATTACCGCAATCCGTCTTCAAAGCGGCGCAGTCTGCGTTGTATACAATGACGTCGCCTTCAATGACGAGCCCGAGCGCACCGTCTGGCCCGACCAGCGCTGTCCTGTCGTACTCGCCATTTCCGAGGACGGAGGAAAAAGCTGGCCCTGGCGGCGTATCATCGAGCACGGCGAGGGCTTTATCGGTCCGTGGAACGACGTCAACAACCGCCGTTACGAATATCCCTGCCTGATTCAGGGAAAAGACGGCAGGATTCATGTCGCTTATGCGTGGGGCTATCGTAAGCGTATTAAATATCTGTGCATGGATGAAGCATGGATCCGAGGAGAAAAGCTTTGTAAAGGCGTTGGCGGGGACGAGACTCTGACCTGCAAAAGATAAGGGAAGCAAAGACGGCAACATTCTATTGTCATGAATAAAAACCGGCAGACAGCAAAGCTTTGATCGCTTCACTGCTGCCGGTTTTTCTATGCCCTGCGCGGACAGTGTTATACAAACCGATATTCTGTTACGGTGTGATACGGTCTGTCAGGTCCGAATACCGAAGAAGGAAACTGCGGTTTGTTCGGTGTATCCGGATAGAACTGGGTTTCCAGTGCCAGGCCCGCTCTGCAGCCGTAGGTTTTCCCATCCTTTGCGGCTTCAAGATCCCTGGAGTTGCCCGAATAGAACTGAACGCCCGGAAGATCTGTATAAACCTCCATTATGCGGGATTTATCAGAGCTCTTGACAACTGCAATTTTACGAACCTGTCCGGTGTAATTGTCCAGAACCCAGTTATGGTCATATCCGCCTGCCATTTTAAGCTGGTCAAAGTCTGCATCGATCCGTTCGCCGATCAGATGCGGCTCTGTGAAGTCCATCGGTGTACCTTCTACGCGTAAAATATCTCCATTCGGAATCGCTTTTGCATCGGCCGGAGTATACGCATGAGAAAACAACTGCAGCTCATGGTCGGTAATCTGTCCGGCACCGTGTCCATCCAGATTGAAATAACAATGGTTTGTCAGGTTAAGAATCGTATCTGCATCGCTTACCACATCATAGGTAATGCGCAGTCCGTTCTCCTCCGTCAGCTCATACAGAACCGAAAAGTCCCTGTTTCCGCTAAAGCCAAGTTCCCCATCTTTCATAGACATCGTGAATAAAATGCCGTTTTCTTTTTCTTCGGCATCCCAGATCCGCTTATGCCCACCCAGAGCTCTGTGACTGTGCAGGTTATTGCCATTGTCGTTGACAGACAGCTCGTAGGTTTTTCCTTCGAGGGTGAATTTTGCACCGCCGATCCGGTTCGCATTCGGCGCAACGACTGCACCGTAAAATTTACCGTTTTCCAGATATTGCTCCAACCTGTCATAACCGAGTGCAACGTCTGCAAAATTACCGTTATGATCCGGCGCCCAGATGCGGATGATCAGCGCACCGAAGCTGCTGACCGTCACCTTCATACCATGACTGTTCTCCAGTGTATACAAATACACCTCTCTGCCGTTTACTTCCCCGAATAACTCTTTTTTCATAGGTTCGTCCATCTCTTTCATCTGAAAATTTTGTCTGTTACAGCTCAGTACGCCCCTCCAGCGCACGAAGCAGTGTTACTTCATCAATGTATTCCAGATCGCCGCCTACCGGTACGCCGCTCGCGATTCTCGTCACTCGGATTCCGGTGGGTTTAATCAGCTTGCCGATGTACATCGCCGTCGTCTCACCCTCAAGACTGGAGTTGGTTGCGATAATGACTTCTTTTACCTCCGGCTCTCTACTCAGGCGCTCCATCAGCTCTTTTAATTTGATATCATGGGGGCCCACGCCCAGCATCGGGGAAATCGCCCCGTGCAGCACATGATAGACTCCTTTGTATTTTCCGGTTTTTTCGTAGGCAGCCAGATCCCGGCTGTTCTCCACAACCATAATCGTCGAATGGTCCCGCTCTGTGTTGGCACAGATCGGGCAAAGCTCGTTATCGGTCAGGGTAAAACATTCCTTACAATAGCGAACATTCTGCCGAGCCTGTATCATCGCATTTGCAATCCTGTTCACCTTTGCTTCCGGAAGCCCGATCAGGTGAAACGCCAGACGCTGCGCAGATTTACTGCCAATTCCGGGAAGCCCCGAAAGCTCGTCAATGAGTTTGTTGATATAGCCGCTGTAAAGATCCATATCAGAACGGGAAGCCTCCGCCGAGTCCGCCTGTCATTTTACCCATCAGCTCCTGGCTCGCTTCGTCCGCCTGCTTCATCGCTTCATTCACAGCCGCAACGATCATATCCTGCAGCATTTCCACATCTTCCGGATCTACTGCTTCTTCGGAAATGGTCAGCTTTACCAGCTCCTTTTTGCCGTTTACGACAGCCTCAACCGCGCCGCCGCCGGATTTTGCAGAGAACTCTTTCACCTCGAGCTCCTTCTGTCCTTCTTCCATCTGACGCTGCATGCGCTGTGCCTGCTTCATCAGGTTATTCATGTTGCCGGGCATACCCATGCCGCCCGGAAAACCGCCTCTCTTTGCCATTTTATTGCATCCTTTCTGTTTGTTACTCTTCTTCTATGTCCATATGAATGACCCTTGTCAGGTCTACATAAGAACTTTCCATTTCCTGTTTGCTGCGCACGCTGCGGACTTCAACCTCGATCTGCCTGCCCGTCAGCTCCGCCAACAGCTGTTCCAGTGCGCCTTTATTTGCCGGTTCTTTGATAAAATAGTCGGACGCCAGCCCGTCTTCCACTACAAGCAGCAGCCGATTGTCGCCGCCAAGGCTTAAGCGCGCATTTTTGAGATACGACTTCATCGGCTGCTGTGCACTTCCTGCAACCCGTGGCCACTTGGCTACGATTTCTTTGATTTCCTCGGGAACTGCCTTGGGCAGCTCTGCCCTTCTGACCGGCGCTGCTGCCTGCACTGCGGGCTGTCCTGTCGGCGCCGCTGCGATTGCAATCGAGCCGCTTTTGATCTGTTCCACCGTCTGTTCCAGCTTTCGAATCCGTTCCAGAAGTGTATCTTCGTTCGTCTCCATCTCCGGCCTGCACAGCCGAATCAGCGCCATTTCAATCAGGACACGTTTCTGACCCGCATAGCGAATCCTACCGGACAGCTCCGAAAAACACCGGATATCCCGCATAATCGCGTCTACTTCGATCTGCTGCGCTTCTTCTTTCAATCTTGCCAGATTCTCACTGGATATGTCAATCACTTCTTCACAAGAATCCCCGGAAGTTTTCACCAACAGGAGGTTGCGCAGATACCAGGTAAAATCGGAAACAAACTGGCTCATATCCCGTCCCTGCAGCACGATCTCTTCCAGCACACCGATACAGCCCGCCACATCCCGCGCAATCACGCAACGCAACAGTTTACTGAACACTGACGTATCCACCGCGCCCAGCACGTCCAGCACCATATCGTAGGTCAGCTCGTGTCCGAAATGGAACGCGAGGCACTGATCCAGAAGGCTCCAGGCATCTCGCATCGCACCGTCTGCGGATTTTGCAAGGTATTTTAACGCCTTTTCCTCGATCGGCAGCTCTTCGCCCGCCGCGGCAAGGGCTTCCTTCATGCGCTCTTCGATCTGTTCGACCGTCAGGCGCTTGAAATCATAACGCTGACAGCGGGACAAAATCGTAACCGGAATTTTATTGGCTTCCGTCGTCGCCAGAATAAAGATGACGTAGGACGGCGGCTCCTCCAGGGTTTTTAACAGTGCGTTGAACGCTCCCGCAGAAAGCATATGAACCTCGTCGATGATATAAACGCGGTATTTTCCTTCCGTCGGGGAATATGCCACTTCATTCACGATTTCACGAATATTATCGACGCCGTTATTAGACGCTGCGTCTATTTCTATCACATTCATGCTTCTGCCTTCTGCAATCGCCTTACAGGATGCGCATTCTCCGCAGGGGCTTCCGTCCACGGGATGCTCGCAATTGACACTTTTTGCAAAAAGCTTCGCAATACTCGTTTTACCGGTACCTCTTGTACCGCAGAATAAATAGGCATGACCGATACGATCCGACCGGATCTGGTTTTTCAGTGTTGTGACAATCGCATCCTGTCCCTTGACCTCTTCAAAGGTAGTCGGACGGAACCGTCGATACATCGCCGTGTAGGACATGGACGAACCTCCTTATGTTCTCCGCAAAGCAGACGGCGTCACGCAATGTACGCGGCGCCGTCCGTTGTCTTTTAATCTCCGAAGCTGATGCCCATCATCTTCGCCTCTCTGACGATGGATGCGTTGGGATCGAGCATTTTTAACTTACCTGCTACCTCTTCCAGCGGAACCTTGACGATTTCGCGGTGCTTGTAGCCCACCATAAAGCCGTATTCCCCGTCAAGAATCATCCTGCCTGCTTCTGATCCGAGCCGGCTGGCGAATACGCGGTCATAGGCACAGGGGCTTCCGCCTCTCTGGGTATGTCCGGGCACGGTTACTCGAACCTCCATGCCGCTCTTTTCCTGAATCTGCTCTGCGATCTCGTAGGAAACCGAAGGATATTTGTAGTTTTCCAGTTTTTTCTTATATTCTTTTTTCGACAGCTTGGCGTCCTCTTTGGAGATCGCGCCCTCTGCAACTGCCAGAATTGTAAATCTGCTGCCGCGGTTATGCCGTTCGTTGATTTTTTCCACAATCTTGTCGATATCGTAAGGAATTTCCGGGACCAGAATGATGTCCGCGCCGCCCGCGATACCGGCATTTAAGGTCAGCCAGCCAACCTTGTGTCCCATAACTTCTACGATAAATACGCGTCCATGGGATGCCGCCGTCGTATGGATGCAATCCAGCGCGTCTGTTGCAATGTTGACCGCGCTCTGGAAGCCAAAGGTCATATCCGTTCCCCAAAGGTCGTTGTCGATGGTCTTGGGCAGCGTTACAATGTTCAGGCCTTCCTGACGCAACAGGTTCGCTGTCTTATGTGTGCCGTTGCCGCCGAGAATTACCAGGCAGTCCAGCTGCAGCTTGTAATAGGTCTGTTTCATCGCCGCCACTTTGTCGACACCGTCTGCGCCGGGCTCACGGATCAACTTGTAAGGAGTACGGCTGCTGCCAAGGATCGTGCCGCCCTTTGTCAGAATACCCGAAAAATCGTCATAGGTCATCAGACGGAACTTTCCGTAGATCAGTCCCTGATAACCGTCCTGAAAGCCATAGATTTCAACGTCTTCCGTGCTGTTGTAAAGCACCTTTGCCACGCCTCTCATCGCCGCATTCAGCGCCTGACAGTCGCCGCCGCTGGTCAGCATACCTATTCTCTTCATCCCAAAATCCTCCTTCTCTGTGCTGCGCCCTCTGCAGCCATCATTTAACTAGAATTATATAATATTTTGAAAATATGTACAAGTAACTGTAAAATTTTCGCTTGCATATTAGAGATTTTTCGGATAGAA